>OBJA01000323.1_pt1 | contig 43690 bp, 40 predicted proteins | sample 1519751 | NCBI WGS metagenome assembly OBJA01 (sample SAMEA3881238, study PRJEB22517) | soil metagenome | biome: lake sediment; feature: soda lake sediment; material: sediment, water from around vicinity | place: India | collected 2013-12-23 | depth 3 m
GACGGGTAGGTGACGGGTAGGTGACGGGTAGGTGACGGGTAGGTGACGGGTAGGTGACGAAGATAATCCGATTTTGGAAAGAGTCAGGATCTTAGAACCCTAAGAGTTCCCTGACTCCCCGGGTTCCTGCAGATGAACCTAAGTTCCACACCGCCCCCGAAGAATCTCACGAACATACTGAACCCCAAATAAATACAAAAACCCGGAAATTGTTAATAAAAACAGGCAAACAGATCAAATCATAGGAAAAAAACCACTAAAAATTAGTACCTTTGCCAGTTACAACTTTTATTATAATAAATTACATATGAGTGATGCCTTAAAAGCTGCAGCAACCCCCCAGCCCTCCTATGATGCAGCAAGTATACAGGTACTTGAAGGACTTGAAGCAGTAAGAAAAAGACCAGCCATGTATATTGGCGATGTAAGCCTGAAGGGCTTGCATCACCTGGTTTACGAAGTAGTTGATAACTCCATTGATGAGGCCATGGGTGGCCACTGCAACCTGATAGAGGTTTTCATCAATGAAGACAATTCCATTACAGTAAAAGATAATGGCCGTGGCATCCCGGTGGATATCCACGAAAAAGAAAAGCGCAGTGCCCTGGAGGTAGTAATGACCGTGTTGCATGCCGGAGGTAAATTTGACAAAGACAGCTACAAGGTTTCGGGTGGCTTGCACGGTGTGGGGGTTTCCTGTGTTAATGCCTTAAGTATCCAGATGAAGGTGGAAGTTCATCGCCAGGGAAAAGTATATGTTCAGGAATATTCAAAGGGAAAACCCCAGTTTGATGTCAAACAGGTTGGAGAAACCAGCCGCACGGGAACTTTTGTTACCTTCAAGCCCGACGACACAATATTCACCACTACCCATTACAGCTATGAGATCCTCTCGGGCAGGCTCCGCGAGCTGGCTTTCCTGAACAAGGGTATCCGCCTTACCATTACCGATTTCAGGCAACAGGATGAAAATGGCAATCCTGTACATGAAGATTTTTTCTCAGAAGAAGGCCTGAAGGAATTTGTGAGCTACCTTGACGCCAACCGCGAGACATTGATTGATGAACCCATTTTTATGAGCAGTGAAAAAATGGGGATTCCTGTGGAGGTTGCCATGCAATACAACTCCTCGTTCACCGAAAACGTTCAGTCGTACGTCAACAACATCAGCACCATAGAAGGGGGCACCCACCTGGCAGGCTTTCGCCGGGCGCTGACGCGCACCCTGAAGGCTTATGCCGAAAAATCGGGTATGCTCGCCAAGCTGAAGTTCGAGATCAATGGGGATGACTTTCGCGAAGGACTCACGGCCGTGGTATCGGTTAAGGTAGCCGAGCCCCAGTTCGAGGGACAGACAAAAACCAAGCTTGGCAACTCGGATGTGGCAGGTGCGGTTGACCAGGCCGTAAGTGCCATGCTCAACTATTATCTGGAGGAGCATCCCAAAGAAGCCCGCATTATTGTCAACAAGGTTATCCTTGCGGCTACCGCCCGGCATGCAGCCCGTAAGGCCCGCGAGCTGGTACAGCGCAAAAACGTGCTCTCCGGATCAAGCCTTCCGGGAAAACTGGCCGACTGCTCCGAAAGAGACCCTGCCCGCTGCGAAATATTCCTGGTGGAGGGTGATTCGGCAGGGGGAACCGCCAAGCAAGGGCGCGACCGCAGCTTCCAGGCTATTCTGCCCCTTAGGGGTAAGATATTGAACGTGGAAAAAGCCATGCCTCACAAGATCTTCGACAACGAGGAGATCAAAACCATCTTTACTGCCCTGGGCCTCTCGATAGGAACCGATGAAGATTCCAAGGCGCTGAATATGAGTCGACTAAGATACCACAAGGTAGTGATAATGACCGATGCCGACGTGGACGGAAGCCACATTGCCACCCTGATCCTGACTTTCTTCTTCCGCTACATGAAAGAGCTGGTTGAGCTGGGGTACGTCTATATTGCCACTCCTCCCCTTTACCTGTTGCGCAAAGGAAAGGAAGAGCATTACGCCTGGAATGAACAGGAACGAAAGGAGATCATTGCCCGAATGTCAAAAGATGGAAAAGAAACAGGCATTCACATTCAACGTTATAAAGGTCTTGGTGAGATGAACGCCGAACAGCTGTGGGATACTACCATGAACCCCGCCCACCGCAAGCTCCGCCAGGTAGATATTGAAAACGCGGGAGAAGCCGACCGCACTTTCTCGATGCTCATGGGTGATGAAGTTCCTCCCCGAAGGGAATTCATTGAGAAAAATGCCAAATATGCCAAAATTGACGCCTAGGTAAAAGAGCTGAATTTTTTTAAATGGTTTGACAAAAAAATGTCAAACCATTTTTTTTAATCTATCAGGTTTTTGAGTTCCTCGGGCTTAAGGTCCTTCAGGGGGTTGTTCGAATGGATAAACATGCCGGCTAATTCCGATTTTCGCTGCTGCAGGCTAAGTATCTTTTCCTCGACAGTTTGCCGGGTAATGTACTTGTAGACAAACACCTTTTTGTCCTGCCCGATGCGGTGGGCCCGGTTGATGGCCTGCATTTCAACGGCAGGATTCCACCAGGGGTCAAGCATGAAAACATAATCGGCTCCCGTGAGATTAAGCCCCACCCCTCCTGCCCTTAGGGAGATAAGAAAGATCTGTTTGGCGGGGTCTTCCTGGAACTGCCGGATCATCACCATGCGCTCGCTTTCAGGCACTTTGCCAGTAAGCATGCTGTAGCCAAGGCCTTCCTGCTGAAGATAATCGCGGTAAATATTCAGGTGCCTCACAAACTGGGAGAATATAAGCACCTTGTGGCCTTCGGCCACCAGCTTGGATAGGTCGTTGCGCACCACGATGAATTTGCCGGCATCAAATTCATAATCTTCCTCTGTCATCAGGGGATGGTTGGCCAGCATGCGCAGCTTCATCAGGCTGCCCAGTATCACAAATCGCGAGCGGTCCATACCATCGCGCTCCACCTGTTCGAGCAGCAGGTTGCGTATCTGCGATTTGCGCGATTCGTAAAGGCTGCCCTGCTCGGGAGTCATCTCGCAATAACGGGTCATCTGGGTGAGGGCAGGAAGCTCGCGGGCCACCTGGTCCTTGGTACGGCGCAGGATGAAGGGCGCAATGAGCTTTTGCAGTTTTTGCTTGCGGATAAGATTGTTGCTGCGCTCAATAGGCAGCACAAATTCCTGGCGGAAGAACTCCTGGCTTCCCAGCATGCCCGGGTTGATGAACGAAAACTGTGACCACAGATCCGAGAGTGAATTCTCGATCGGGGTGCCGGTAAGAACCAGCCGGTGCTGCCCCTTTAAGGCTTTGATGGCATTAAAGATCTTGGAGCCTGCATTTTTTATCACCTGGCTTTCGTCAAGGATAATGTATTTGAAGGGATAACCTGCCAGCATATCCACGTCGCTTCTGACGGTGCCATAGGTAGTAAGCACCAGGTGGTAATTGGAAAATTCATCATGCCATGCAGGGCGCGAAGGCCCAGTATGCTGCAGCACCCTAAGGCAAGGGGCAAAACGCCTGATTTCCTGCAACCAGTTATGGACCAGCGATAGGGGCATTACAATAAGGGAGGCATTTCCTCCCCTGGAAGAGGAGGATTCAGGGGGGGGCAGAAACAGATCCAGCTGATAGGGAGGTTGGATGGCATGGGAATGGGCCTGCCCATCCAGCTGGAAACAAGGGCTGCTCCCTTCAGCCGACAGATGCACATGTGAGAGCAAGGCCAGGGTCTGAAGTGTTTTTCCCAGGCCCATATCATCGGCCAGGCAGCCTCCCAGCTTGTTTTCATAAAGAAAACTAAGCCAATGATAACCCCTGGCCTGGTACGAGCGCAGCCGGGCATTCAGCTGGGCAGGTATCCCGGGCGGTGTGAAGGATGCCAGGTCCAGGGAAGCTTCAGGGGGTTGCAGTCCCTTTGGTACCATTTCTTCCAGCAGGGGGAAATGGTGCTTCTTCAGGCTGATCACCTGGTCTTTTCCCGAAGCAAACCGCATGATATCATGAAAGCGATCGATCCATTCGGCAGGAATAAGCCCGATGGTGCCATCGGGAAGAACAAACTCGCGCTTGCCCTGCAAGATAAGGTGCTTCAGCCGGATGAACGGGATCTGGAACTCCCCGAACACTACCACTGCATGCAGATCGAACCAATCGGTTTTCTTCTTAATATCGATCTTCAACTCCGGGATGCCGATATGAAAGCTCCCTTTTGTGGTTTTCTGGTCCAGCTCGAAGCCGTGCTCGCACAACGTGGCCTGGTGAACCCCCAGCCATTCGACCAACTCCCACAGCTTCACAGAATCGTCCTGTTGCTCTGCCCGGGGGGTTTGGCTTGCTGCTGAATCTGCAATGTAAAAGCCTTCGCTCTGCTGGTTGATAAGTCCAAGGGTATTCAAAACCGCAATCAAACGCTTTTCTTCAGCAGGCTGACGGGCAATCCGGGTAAAGGAATATTGCCCCTCCACATCATGGAAAATCGTACTTGAATTAACCGAAGCATCACTGCAATGTACGCTAAAATTATGGGCATAGCGAAAATATAACTGCAGCACAAGGTCCCCCTTCCAGTTAGTCTCCATCGACAACAACCCGGCAGGGGGCTCATTCACATAATCAATGCTGAAGCCGCTTGCCTGTACCTGGTAATCCCTCACTGCCTTCAGCACAAATTTCTGAAAGTATGCTTTCTCGGCGCTTTTCGGAATCACCAGGAACTCTTTGCTGAAAAAAGGGAGCAGCTTTTTGCCATCCCATCCAGGCTGAAAACGGTATATGTTGTTGTTGACCCTTAACAGGCAAGGTTTTTGGGAAAGCAACATGGTTTCCGCCTGGTTCAGCGCAATGGGCTGGTCATGGTAGAGCATCTGCAGAGAATAATGGGTTTCATGCTCCTGCCTGTCAAATACAAACAAAACATGAGCCATCCGGGGCTCAATCGTTATGGCCTGCTCCTGGATACGCTCGTTTTTCTCACCCTTGTAATACAGAGGGATACCATTCTCCAGCAGCAAACTGCATATCTGATAAAGCAGCCTGTCGATATATGGCCTGATATGATCCTCGATAAACTCAGGGGTCAAATCCTCCAGGAAGGTGCGAGATTTTTTATTGGTAGCCCTGAATTTTTTTTGCAGTACCTCTTCCGAATATTTATCAATCAGGGCTACAATGGAGCGCTGAGCCGGGCTGGCATCCGGGAAATAATCATGGATGGTCTTGCCTGTGAACCGGTAGAACTCATAGCTGAAGTGCCCGCTCTTCAAGCAGTTAATGGCAAATGGCTCAATGAGATTGCCCAGCACAGGATGCCTCACCCAGGCAAAGACAAATTGCAGGGAAGAATCAGCAAGCTTATTTACCAGAAAGTCCATTACCAGCCAAACACTTTTAAAAGCACAAACAGCAAAAATAAGGGAAATCTTGCTGATGGCATCAGTGTTTACCGGTCAATTTCCGGAAAGTTACTGCCTTTGGATTTCTTTATTCTTCAATCCATGCAATAACCCGGGGCGACAAGGGGCTTTCACGCGGAGGAAGGAAATCAACCAGCTGCCCGTTCTCGTCAATCAGGAACTTCTGGAAATTCCAGGTGATCTCCACGTCCATCTTCCCGTTTAGGTCTTTGGAGGTTAACCATTGATATACCGGCGAGATATCCTCACCCTTCACGGAGACCTTTGACATCATGGGAAAGGAAACCCCATAATTTACCTGGCAAAACTCCAGAATCTCTTCGTCGGTGCCGGGCTCCTGGTTATTGAAATTGTTTGCCGGAAACCCCAGAACAACAAAGCCGCTGGAAGAGTAATTCTGATAAAGTTCCTCGAGTTGTTCGTACTGGGGAGTAAGCCCGCAACGCGAAGCTGTATTGACGACCATGACCTTTTTGCCCCTAAGGATTGACAAGTCGAGCACCTCCCCTGTGATGGTTTCCACACTGAAATCGTGAAAACTGGAGGGCTGTTTTTGCTGGTGCTTGCCCGGGCTCATGGAAACCAGCGTAACAAACAAAATTATAAGTGGCAGAATTGCTGTTCCTTTAAGTTGGCGGGAGATATTCATTGATGAAGGATTTAAATGATGGATTATTATTTTAAAATCAGCAAAATAACAAACTTGCAGCAGGAATGTTTTCTGCATCTTTTGTTTTCCGTTGCGAATTGCATTAATTTTAATGAAACTTTAATCCAATGAATGATCAGACCCTTCAGGGCTTACTGCTCATAGCCCTTGAGGCTGCCCTTGAGGCCGTAGGTGCCATCCGCGCAATTTACAAGCAAAGTGTCCGGATTGACCTGAAACAGGATGGCACTCCCATCACGGATGCCGACCGCAAGGCCAACGATATCATCATGGGCTACCTTACGGGCAGCGGGTTGCCTGTGATCAGCGAGGAAAGTCCCCAGGTTGATTTCCAGGATCGCCGCAACTGGCAGTGGTACTGGCTGGTCGATCCCCTGGATGGCACCCGCGAGTTTATTGACCGCACGGGCGAATTTACAGTAAACATTGCCTTGATGCATGCTGCCAACCCAATAATAGGAGTCATTGCAGCCCCTGTTCCTGACTATGCTATGGTGGGATGGGTCGGGCATAAAACCTGGAAGATAGAATCAGCCAGCCAGATCGGGCAGCATCATCCCCATTGGAGGCAATCAGCAATTGATGATTTTGCACGCACTGTCAGGATGTACACTTCACAACCTGGTTTGTCGGTAGCCGTCAGCCGCTCGAATTATGATGAAAAAACCAGGGGCCTTGTCCAGAAGCTTTCAGAAAGCTATGATCGCATCAACCTGGTATCCAGGGGAAGCTCTCTGAAGTTCTGCAACATGGCTGAAAATCTTATCAGCCTTTATCCAAGGCATTCCCCCACCTGGGAATGGGACACCGCGGCTGGTCATGCCATACTGCGCGCCTCGGGAGGCGAACTGTACACCCTGGATAAACAACCCCTGCAATACAACAAGGAGAAGCTGATCAACCCACCTTTTATTGCCATTGCCAATCCTTACGAATCAGATCGCATTTTTTCGGAACTTGCGCTTTAAAAAAGGATAGGAAAACACCGAGACAATGATAATGGAAGCCCCGGCATAAAAACCTGCCGACATGGTTTCCTGTGCAGGGAAAAAGAAAAAGGCCATGATGATACCATAAACGGGCTCCAGATTTATGGCCAGAACCACCGTATAGGCAGAGAGCACTTTCATGATATCGACAATTGCGGTGAATGCGTAAGAAGTACATACAAGGCCCAGCACCAGAAGAAGAAAAAGATCCATCCCCCCCAGCGAAAACAAACGGGCGTTGATCTGCCCGGTGAACAGCATGAACAGGGTTATGAACAAGAAACCTCCAATCATCTCGTAGAAGCTGATAACCGATGGATGGTGCTTCCAGCTTATATTCCGGTTCAGCACCACAAACAAACCATTAAGCAAAGCCGAAAGCAGCGAAAACAGAATTCCTTCGATAAAATGAAATTCGTACTGGAAGATGATGTATATCCCTGAGATGATCACCAGCCCTATGAAAATTTCCAGCCAGAAAAGTCTTCTTTTTTGCAGTATGGGTTCCAGGAAACTGGTAAAAAGTGTGGTGCTGGCAAATACCCCCAGGGTTACTGATACGTTTGAAACGTTGATAGCATGAAAAAATGTGATCCAATGCAATGCAACAATGGCCCCGATAGCCAGCAACGGAAGCTGCTTTTTCAAGGAGATCTTCCAGGTAATCCTTCGCCAGCGAAAAAAGAAAAAAAGCCCCGTAAAGGCAAAAAACATCCTGTACCAGACAAGCTCAACCGCCTCGATGGTGATCAGGGCTCCCAGTATGGCAGTAAACCCCAGCAATATCACTATAAAATGCAGGTGTGCGTATTGCTCAATAATGGCGGTTTTAAACAATTTCATGTGATTCAGGAAAAAATTCATCTATTGCCCGGATGGCATTATTAAGGCGCTGATTGCCCTGCCCGCTGATCACCCGGTAGGGAAATCCATAATCCTCCAGCTCACGCCGGTACCAGTCGAAAAAAAACTGCCGCAAATGAGGATGCTCCCTTTGAGGGTCGAACACCCAGGGCAGATCCACATCACACAACAGATGAAGATCGTAAGGCTTACTCTCCAGATGATCCAGGATAAAAGGAGGACAATAATGATAACAATGCTGGTGCCAAATCTTCAGTACCAGAAAATCGGTGTCATAAAACAGCAGCCCACGGGCATTCCGCAGACCTTGCTGCTCGGCTTCATACTGGTGGCGGGCAATAACAAGCAAATCCTCCTGATGATAATCACGGGCAAGATCCTGAAGATATTCCCTGGCAAATTCAGGAACATATATCGTATGATAATGCAGGGCAAGCAGGCTGCTCAGCCAGCTTTTACCTGTTGACTCCGGACCTGTAATGGCAACCCTGCGCATCTAGCTCTTATCCTGATCCAGAAGGAATGCATTTACAACCTTCATGACAAAAACGCTCTTCCCTTCCTTCAGAAAAGACACCGCCATCTCATCGGTAATTATCTGCATGATCTCGTGAAAATCGCCAAACAACTGGCTGCTCATACCGTTTACCCTGACGGTGATGGCCTGGTGCTTTTTCACACGCTCTATAAAGTCCTTTATGTCAGGAATATGATCGCGACCCAGGGGGTACATGCTGATTTCAACGGATGCTTTCATGATATAGATTTTTCAGGTGATGACTCCGCAAATTTACTATTTAAAATTACAATGCATTCCGATAATATAACCGAAAAAAGCCATCTTCACCAACAGATAAAAAGTATTTTCCTGATCTTTTTATGCCGGCAAATTATGGCAGCTTAACCTATAACTATATTGATTCAAAGCCATACCCAAAGCTGGAATGCCTTCCTGACGGCCCTTCATGGCAGGTCAGCGAGGATTAACCTTGTCAGGAAGATAATTTTAACTATATTTGGCTTTTACAATTAAAAAGGAAAACCAAGCTCAATGGAAACCCTCAAAATTTTCGTGATCGAGGATAACAAAACCGAAGGAATGTTACTTAAGCTATGCCTTGGCTCATTGAAAAACGTAATCATCAGCAATTACCTGAATGGAACTGACCTTCTGAACGATCTGCACCAAAACCCTGACATTGTCATTGCCGACCTGATGCTACCCGACATCCCGGGATACGACCTGGTGAAATCGGTTAAGGAATATGATTCTGAAATAGAAGTAGTTGTGGTTTCGGCACAGAGAGATATTGAGCTGGTAGCCCGAATGCAGGAACTAAATATATTTAATTATATTGTCAAAAGCGAGTCTTGCATTGAATACCTACAAAAGGTCATCAAGAACCTGCTTATTGTCCTTGAAATCAAACAAAAAAACAAGGTTTACTAAAGGGAGTAAACCTTGTTTTTTTTCAGCTTCCTTAAAATCTAACCACCGATTTTCTCACCTCTGGAATGACCACTGTGATAAAGGCTACATCTTCCATATGGTGGCAGGTATTACAGGAGTTTTTCATATTCTCAAACATTTTCTCAAACTCCTGCTGGTCACCGGCAACAATGGCTTTCAAAAGGGCGGGTGCAGCCTGATTCACAAACTGGGCCGAGGAGGGCTCTCTTTCAGGACGCCGGACAAAACCCTGCTCCAGGGCTTCCATAATGTGCTCCAGCTGATAATCGGCATATTCCCAGTTCTCATCTGCACCTGCCCAGAAAAGCTCGCTGTAGCGATATTGCACCTCCCACATGGTTTGGGAGAAACCAGCAAACTGGTGCTCGATTTCGGCTACCACCTCCGTGGCTTCTCCCCTTAGCCAGGTACCCTGAAAGGATTGCTGCTGGTCGGTCTGGCATGCAAACAGCATAATGCCCAGGATAATAAAACTAACAGATATACGCAAAAGTTGTTTCATGATGGGGTTTATTGGTTAATGATCATATAAAATTCAATCAGCCAGCTTCAGCAAAAAAGCATATTGCAGGGCAATTTCCCTTAGCCGCCGGAATCTGCCGGATGCTCCTCCGTGGCCCGCCTCCATATTGGTATACAGCAGAATTTGGCTATCAGCCGTATTATATTCCCTCAGCTTTGCAACCCATTTGGTAGGCTCCCAGTATTGCACCTGTGAATCGTACAGACCAGAAGTAACCAGAATATTTGGATAATTCTGCTCACTCACATTATCATAGGGAGAATAAGAGAGCATATATTCATAGTATTGCTGGTTGTTAGGATTTCCCCACTCGTCATATTCGGCCGTTGTCAGGGGTATTGTCTCATCCAGCATGGTAGTGACAACATCCACAAAAGGTACGGCCGCGATCACTCCATGGAAAAGGTCGGGACGGTCGTTAATAACAGCACCAATGAGCAAACCTCCGGCACTTCCCCCACTGCCAAACAACCTTTCAGGGCGGGTATACCCCTCATCGACAAGAAAAACGGCACAATCAATAAAGTCGTTAAAAGTGTTTTTCTTGTTCAGCAGCTTTCCGTCTTCATACCACTGCCTGCCCAGGTCCTGCCCTCCCCTGATATGTGCCAGGGCATAAACAAACCCCCGGTCAAGCAGGCTTAACAGGTTGGAATTAAACCTTGGATCCTGGCTGAAGCCATAGGAACCGTAACCGTAGAGCAACAATGGATTGTCGCCGTTCTGCTGCATTCCCTTTTTGAACACCAGGGTAAGAGGCACCTCTGCCCCATCGCGGGCCTTCACAAAATGCCTTTCGGTCTGATAACGGGCTGGATCAAAATCGCCAAGCACCTCCTGTTGTTTCACCAGGGTCTGCTGGCGGGTATCCATGTTATAATCTATCCAGCTGGCAGGGGTGGTCAGGGAGGTATAGTTGTAGCGAAGTATGTTGGTATTCATATGGGCATTGATGCCAATGTTGGCTGTATAGGCATCTTCGGCGAATTCAAGGTAATGCTCGTTGCCGTTGCGCAGATCCCGGATACGCAGTTGCCGCAGGGCATTGCTGCGCTCCTGCACTACCAGGTGGTTTTCGAAGAGTTCAATATTTTCCAGCAGCACATCTCCCCGGTGGGCGATCACCTGTCGCCAGTTGCGGCTGCCGGTATTGCCAAGGGGAGTTTCCATCAGGCGGAAGTTGGTGGCATCCAAGTTGGTGAGCACATAGAATTTTTCCTTGTAAGGAATTACCCGGTAGATCAGGTTTGCCGTTCGGGGATGAAACACCCTGAAGCTGTCGCCCGGGCGGTCGGATTCCAGAATCCGGGTCTCGGTACTTAGGGTACTGCTTGAGTTGATCATCAGAAAACGATCATCCTTCGAACGGGTAACTCCAACGTGGTAAAATGTTTCATCGGCCTCGTAATACACCTCGCGCAGGGTTTGTTCGCCCGTGTTGTAACTCATGACCCGCTCGTAACGCAGGGTGCCGGGATCAAGCACCGTGAAAAAGAAAGTGTTGTTGTCGGCAGCCCATGCAACATCGCCTCCAGCATGTTGGATTCCCGTGCGGGTAATGGCACCCCCTGACAGATCTTTGATCATCAGTGTATATTGCCTGCGGCCCACGGTATCTACCGAAAAAGCCATCCTGCTGTTGTCAAGGCTTATATCATAACTACCCACCTGATAATAGGGATGGCCGGCAGCCAGCTCATTCACATTCAGGATGACTTCTTCAGGGGCATCCAGCCTTCCCTTCCTGCGACAATAAATGGGATACTCAGCCCCTTCCTCAAAACGGGTATAATAATAATACCCGTTACTGAAATTGGGTGCAGAAACATCATCCTGCCTCATGCGACCCACCATCTCATTAAAAAGTGTCTCCTGCAATTGCTCAGTGGGAGCCATTACTTGCTCAAGATACCTGTTTTCGGCATTCAGGTAAGAGATCAGCTCCGGGTTCTCACGGTCGCGCATCCAGTAGTAAAAGTCAATACGGGTATCACCGTGCATAACCAGCAGGGTTTCTTCTTTTGGAGCTACCGGGGGTAAAATTTCGGGCTGGCTGCTGCTGACCGAACAAGCTGCCAGAAAAGAAAATAAAACCATTATGACCAGCATGGATCCGCCCCCGAAAGATCTTTGCAAGTGGCTTGTCATTGATTTACCTGCTTGTTTTTTTGTTTTCATCTGGATAGAAATTTTTAAAAAGACATGAATGCATTTCAACTTCCCCGATTATAAATTAAATCTATAACCTTTTTTGAGATATGCTAAATTAAGGTTTTAATCTGAAATCTCACATGGATTCTATATCTTATTTTTCAGGTTGCCAGTACCAGTATTTTATTTTTTCATCATTGCAAAAAAGTGCCATAGAGAAAAACAAAATGGTTCTTTGGCAAAGGGTCAGCAGCAAGGCATATACCGGGAAGTTGAACATAAAAATGGTTACATTTGCCTTTAATCAGAGATGATGGCCTGAAGGCATACAATTAAGCATTAGGAATAATTAGGCATATTAAGTTTTAGGAATTGGAGGGATGTGAATTCGCGAGCTATTCATTCTCGGATACTCAGATTCTCAAATTCCCAAGTTACAATAAGAAAACATGAACCGGCGACGCTTGCTCAAGGCACTGAAGAGGATCAGGCATCTGCCCGGGGGCATTGCTTTTTTCAGGTATACCTTCAACAAGCTACGGCAGCTGCTGCTGAATGCTTCAGGCAGCACCCGGGTGGCTCATCCCTCCACCATCATGCTGGAGCTGAGTGCCCACTGCAACCTGCATTGCAGTATCTGCCCCCGTGAATATGAATACGGCAAGCAAATGGATCAGGGGTTCATGCCTCCCGATAAGGCCATGGAGATTATTGATCGCGCCTGGCCCTATCTGGACAGCATTGGCCTTACAGGAATGGGTGAAACATTCCTGTATCCTCACCTGGAGCAGGTAGCCTGCCACATCCGCAGCCGCAACCCCGGAATCGTGATCTCGGTGTCAACAAATGCCTGCGCCCCGCGTACCATTGAATTAACTACCCGGCTTCGCAACAAAATAGACACCCTGCAGGTTTCGGTCGATGGCCTGGGAGCCACTTATGAAAAGATCCGCAAGGGCTCCTCCTTCCAATTGTTCAGCAGCAATTTACATCAGATGGCCAAAATCCTGCAGGGCAGCCAGACTGACCTGATGCTTAACATGGTGGTTACACACGAGAATTTCGAACAAATGGCCGCTATGGTTGATTTTGCTGCTGCCAACAGCATACCCTACCTGAACTTCACCCTCCTGAACCTGGCTGCAGTAACTGAGCTGGATGTCTCCTATTATCAACTTTTTTATTCAGAAGAATTCATCCGGGCAAAAAATATTCTTCAGGAAGCCAAAACCAGGCAACCGGGCGTTGAGGTATCCTTCTGGCAGCAGCAGCAGCCGGGAAAAGGATTCCGCAACTGCCCCTTCCCCTGGACCCATTTCTACATCAGCTGGAACGGCAATATTCCCCCATGTTGTGCAAAGCCCTTCCCAAAGCAATTTCACTTTGGAAACATTTTTGACATTCCCCTTACCCAGATACTGAACACTTCCACTTACCGGCATTTCAGAAGGTTATGGCAGCAGGATCAAACACCTTCCTTCTGCAATAAATGCCACTTCATTGATTTGTAACAAATTTATATCAACTCTGGCCGGGTTTTTGATTAAGTTATGCAAGCCTACGGATTGTAGTAATGATATAAAAGAAATATATGAACAAAATGATCAAAGCAGGTTTGCTGGCAGCAATGATCCTGCCCCTGTTTCTGATTCAGGCATGCAGCAACAGTTCCGGAGAAAAGATCAGGCATGATCTGCTTGCCTTTACCTCTGGAAATCACATATATGTTAGCACCTGGCCCGATGGCACACCTTACCAGGTGGCACCCGGCAACGAACCCTCCATTTCCAGAAATGGAAGATATATAGCCTACTCCTCAAAGATTGGAAACAAACGACGTATTGCCATTACCGACCTTCGCCTCAACAAGCAATGGTTCCTGGAAGACATCCACGGGGCAAGCTTCCGCCCCCAATGGTCTCCCAGTCAGAATGTAGTATTGTTCAATGCCCTGGTGCAGGCAGGGCCCAACAGCCAGCGGGTGGTGGTAATACACGATCCCTTCAGGAAAAAGAAAAGAGCCATAACCCTGAAACAATCCAGTATTTATTCCCCCGTGTGGAGCCCCGACGGGCAGTCGATCATTGCCCACGATACCCGCCAGCTTTATGAGTGGGATCAAAAAGGAAGGCTTATCCAGTCATTGCCATTAAAGGAAACCTTTGGTGATTTCAGCTTCTCGGCTTCCGATGTATTTGAACCTTCTGAAAGCGGCAAACATTGGATATTCAAGAGCCAGGATGAAGATCAGCCTGCAGGAATATACCTTCTTGATAGTCAGAAAAACATCACACAGCGCATCACCCCGGCGGAAGTGGAAGCCCATTCCTTCAGCTGGGGGCCCAACGAACAATCGGTGATCGTGGCTGCCACCCTGACATCTCCTCTTGATACTCTTGGAAAGGGTGATTACCTCATTGAGTTTTCCCTGGATGGAAAATTGCTTGGCACCCACCACCCGGATGCCTCCAACCCCGCTTTCTCCAGTTTTATTACAATGGCAAAACTCAGGTAATTTTTCGCATCAGCAGCTGGTTGAAAAACAGTATTTTTACTGCCAATAACCAGCCATGATGTATGCCATTGTAGATATAGAAACCACCGGTGGAAATCCCTTGCGTGACAAGATCACCGAGATTGCCGTTTTCGTGCACGACGGGCAGAAGATCGTCGACGAGTTCTGCACCCTGGTGAACCCCGAACGCAGCATCCCCTACTTTATCACCCGCATGACGGGCATCACCGACCAAATGGTTGCAGGAGCTCCCCGTTTTTACGAAATAGCCCGCCAGCTTGTTGAAATGACCCGCGAAGTAGTATTTGTGGCCCATAACGCCAGCTTCGATTACAACTTCATCCGCAATGAATTTCGCAGCCTGGGCTATTCCTTTTCCCTTGAACAGCTTTGCACCGTGAAGCTAAGCCGCAAGCTGCTTCCCGGAATGCCATCCTACAGCCTGGGAAAACTGTGCCGCGAGCTGAACATAAGCCTGGAAGACAGACACCGGGCTGCAGGCGACGCCCTGGCTACGGTGAAGCTTTTCGAGTTGTTGCTGCAAAGACATGGCAACGGAAGCTTCCCCGGATTGCTGGCTGCTACTTCCAACCTCAAACACATTAATCCTGAACTCACACGCCAGAAGCTGGAAAAGCTGCCCGAAAAAACAGGGGTTTATTATCTGCTGGAGGGGCAAGGAAAGATCATCTACATTGGAAAAAGCAGGAACATACGCCAGCGGGTGCTCACCCACCTGGGCACCATGAACACCAAAAAGGCCCTGGAAATGGCCGGCAAAATTCAGGATATTGATTTTGAAGAAACCGGCAGCGAACTGGCAGCCCTGATGCTGGAATCAGATGAGATCAAAAGGCATCAGCCCCTGTTCAACCGCCGCCAGAGAAGAGCCTTCTACAACTTTGGCCTCTACAGTGAGATCAGCCCACAGGGGTATCTCTGCCTGAAAATAGAGAATACCACCCAGAACAAAAACCCACACACCACCTTTGCCAACCGCGAAAAAGCCAGGGATTTCCTGTTCGCGCTGGTCGATCAGTTCAATCTTTGTCAAAACCTTACCGGATTATACAGCACCAGCGGGGCCTGCTTTCAATATGCTGTTAAAAAATGCAGGGGCGCCTGCCTTTGCAAGGAGCCTGCCGAAGATTACAACCAGCGGGTAGAACAAGCCTTGCTTTATGCTGCCCTGCCCAACCAGAACCTGATCCTGGTGGATCAGGGACGTCATCAACAGGAGAAATTCCTGGTGGTCATCGAAAATGGCAAAATAACCCGCAGGGGCTACCTTGACATCAGCATGATGCAGATCACCTGCATACCTGAACTGATAGATTGGGTTAACCCCTCGCCCGACAACAAGGATTTGCGCCAGATCGTATCGGGTTTCCTGCGAAACCGAAAAATAGAAAAAATACTGGAGTTCTAACTTTTCAGGGGCTTGACTGTTTTTTCAAAAAGATGATTCCATGAAAAAAAGCGTGACCATTTGGTTAAGTGGAAGGGTTCAGGGGGTGAACTTCCGCTATTATACCCAGAAAGCCGCCATTGAACATAACATTCATGGTTGTGTGCGCAATCTGCCAGACGGAAGGGTCCTGATTGAAGCCGAGGGTGAGGAAGAACAGTTGCAGGCTTTTATTGGCTGGTGTAATCAGGGCCCGCTTTGGGCAAGGGTGGATGAAGCAAAGGTTCAGCAGATGCCTTTGCGAAATTTTTCCGGATTCCAGATCAGGCACTAGGAGCTTCCTATCTGGGTGCTGCCGAACGCGAGGGCATGTTGTAGGAAGTTTCCAGTTTGGTGGTCAGGGAAGCAATAACTTCAAAGATCCCAACCAAGAGATGGGGCCAGAATACAAAATCTGCAAAGCCAAACAACCAGGGCGAAACAGCCAGGAAGATCCCGGCAATCAGGTCCATATTCAGATGGGTCTTCATGCTCATTACCCTTTTTACCCCTGCTTCATAATCAGTAAAAAGGGCCTGCAGGATCATTCCTGCCCCAATAATGATCGGAACCCAGCTCTCGGCCCCGCCCCGGTAAAAACCAAATAGCCAGGGGGCAATGATAAGCACCAACCCAACAATATAATCCAGTATTCCGTGGATTTTTGTTTCTATAAAACGCATGATAAAACTGTTTTAATTCAATAATCTCAGTGATTTCTCAGCACATCGATCAGCTCATCCTTTTTCATTTTTGACTTTACATCCAGCCCTATTTCTTTTGCCTTGCGATACAGATCATCCTTTTTCCAGTCATCGTAAGCAGGGCTTTTGCCACCTTTTTTCCCGGTTTCACTTCCAGGGCTGTTGGCAATGCGTGCAGCCTTTTGCTTGCTCATTCCTTTGTCGCGTAAGGCCTCATATTTACTGTCGTCCTTTATTTGCTTGCCATGATCTTTTGCCATGATGCTGTTTTTTTATTGTTACTCATCATGTAAACCTCTTTAAAATGAAAAAGTTTATTAAGGAAAGTTAATGCTGAAAAGGTGAATCAACAACTGGGTTTCCTTCAGTGGTTAAATGCAGAATTTCGGGCTGCTGTTTCACAAATTTTGTACTTTTAAAGACATTATTCTAATTATCTGCGGGTATCCAAAACATGGACACAAAAGGTTTTTCAAGAGGCATATTTTTACTCTTCACCATCATCATATTTTTCTCCGGAAAGCATGGAAGCCATTGGCCAGAGGACCAACAGCATGATCCCCGCTGCGCCAGCACCGGATATAACGAAGCCCTGATGCACAGCCATGCCTGGTTCAGGGACAACCTGCTGCAAATCGAACAGGAGATCCGCCACTGGGAGCAGATGAGCACCCTGAAGAGCTCCCAATCCCAGCCAGTGATAGTGATCCCCGTGGTGTTTCATGTAGTTTACAATATTAACAATCCCCAACAGAACATCTCCGATCAGCAAATCATCAGCCAGCTGGAAGCCCTGAACCGTGATTTTCGCAGGCAAAACCCCGATACAGTTAACACACCCGCGATGTTCAGGGGAGCTGCCGCAGATGTGGGCATTGAATTCCGCCTGGCCCAGCGAACCCCCCATGGGCAGCCAACCAGCGGCATCACCCGCACTGCAACCACGGTGAGCTCATTCAACTACCGCACCGACGCCGTGAAATTCGACCACCTGGGAGGTAAAAGTATCTGGGACCGCAACCGGTTCATGAACATCTGGATATGCAATCTTGACAGCGTTGCCGGTTATGCCCAGTACCCCGGGGGCCCGGCAAGCAGCGATGGGATTGTTCTTGATTATCAAAGGGTGGGCACTACCGGAACAGTAAAGCCTCCCAATAACCAGGGCCGCACGGCCACTCATGAAGTGGGTCACTGGCTGAATTTGCGTCATATCTGGGGAGACGACAGAACATGCGGCTCCAGCGACCATGTTGACGACACCCCCGAACAGGAAGATTATTATTCCGGCTGCCCCAGCTTCCCACAATCTTCCTGCGGAAGCACCGACATGTTTATGAACTATATGGATTACACCAACGATCAGTGCATGAACCTGTTCACCCTGGGGCAGAAAAACCGGATGCTTGCCGTGTTAAACGGCTTCAGGTCTTCACTGAAAAGCTCAAACGGCCTGCTGCCCCCCGACGGAACCCCCTATATCAGCATTGGCCCGGTACCCGTCAGGGATAACTACATCAACCTTTTCAGCTCAGGGATGGAAGATGTACCCCTGAACCTGACCATTACCGACATTCTGGGCAGGCAGGTTTACTTCAGGCAAAACCTGTTGCTTGCCCCCCAGCAGCAAATACAGCTTCCCGCTGGCCTTGCCCCGGGCATATACATCATGAGCATTTACAACGAGGAGTTTGTATTTCGCAAAAAATTCTTCTCGCAAAAGAATTTGTAACTTAACCCATTGTTCAACAGGCACTGAATCAGGAGGCAATAATACCTTCCATTGCCTAGGATTATCATGCCCCCCAACAAGAAACAACTCCTGATAATAAACTTTACGGGAGCTGCAAAGAGCAGCTAACACCTATTTCTGCCCCTGCAAGAGGGAGGGTTTCGATTCGGGTCAGCACCGGGTCAGGGCCGTATTAAACTCGCACTAAACTCGCACCAAACTCGGACTAAATTCGCACCAAATTCGCGATTTCGCGAATTTGCTGCGAATTTACCCCGAATTTGTTGCGGGTTATATCCGAATTTAATACAGATCTGCTACGGGCTTGAGCTGGAGGACAAGAACAAGATGGGAAGATGAAAACCTTCGGGTTCATTTAAACAAGGGAATCTGCCGGGCAGACCGGGATATCCCGCAAAAGTTGCTTAGGCCAGCTTTCATGGCTTTCCCATGGCGAGTTGAAAAAGCCTTTCTTTCTGGAATATCATGATCCCGGGTTTTACAAGGAAAACAGCATGTATCATAGCGCTTGCCACCATGTGGTCCATGATGGGGCGGTAGCTTCTGAATAAGCCCAGGCGGTTCAGAAACCGGATGATCCTCAGCCCAATTCTTTCCCCGGGCCGGTCTTCCTGGCGCTGCCCGTCGAGGGGGCCTGGGCGCAGTATCACAATTTTCTGAAAATCAAGCCCCAGTATGTCCTTCTCCAGTTTGCCCTTGATGCGGCTGTAAAAGAAAACCGACCGGTCGTCGGCCCCTATGGAGGATACCAGCACATAATCGCTGACAACATTGCGGGCTGCGGCAGCTGCAAACAGAAATTGGTAATCATGATCTACCTTGTACTGGGCAGCTTTTGAGCCGGCTTTCTTCAGGGTGGTGCCCAGGGTTGAAAAAAGCACATCACCTTTAACAAGGTGCTGCCACTTCTCGGGCTTGTCGAAATCTACCAGGTGTTCGGTAAGCTTTGGAGAGTTGAAACCCGTGGATCTTCTGCCAAAAACAATAACTTCAGAAAAACGATCATCCTGCAACAATTGCTTCAGCAGGCTTTTGCCTACCAATCCGGTTGCTCCGATAACAAGGGCTGTTTTCATCATATCAGGTGATCTATTTTTATAATAACAAGAAGCAGCACAGCTTGTTTATGTCATACACAAAAAAGACATTGTGCTACAGACCCTTACGTACCAGCAGGGCCACACTCTCCACGTGCTGGGTATGGGGAAACATATCTACTGCCTGCAGCATTTTCAGATCATAATTTTCGGCCAGCAGGGCAATATCCCGGGCTTGTGTTGCAGGGTTGCAGCTGACATAGACGATGCGGTCGGCCCCGCTTCGGATGATCTGCCGCAGCACGGAAGCATCCATTCCAGCCCGCGGAGGATCGGTTATGATCACGTGCGGATAGCCATATTTGTCCATCAGTTGTTCATCAAACACCTTAGCCATATCTCCTGCCAGAAAATGGGTGTTGGCAATTCCGTTGAGTTCGGAGTTGGTGCGTGCATGGGCAACAGCCTCCTCCACATATTCTATCCCAATGACCTTCGCGGCTGAAGAAGCCACAAAATTGGCTATGGTTCCGGTTCCGGTATACAGATCGTAGACCACCTCCCGGCCGCTGAGGCCAGCAAAATCACGCGCAATTCGATAAAGGGTAAGTGCCTGGTGTGAGTTGGTCTGAAAAAAAGATTTCGGACCAATATAGAACTGCAGCCCCTCCATTTCTTCCACAATATATGATCTTCCGCTGTAGACAACTGTTTCCAGGTCGTGGAAGCTAGGGTTTTTCTTGTCGTTGATCACATAAATAAGCGAATGAATATCAAATGAAGCGGCAAGGAAATCCATAAGCAGCTTACGCTGTTTGGGCCTGTCTTCAGCAAAGACTACAATCACCATGGTTTCACCCTTAGGGGATGTACGGATCACCAGGCTGCGCAGCAAGCCCGAATGCTGCCTTAGGTCGTAGAAGCTCATGCCATGCTTCAGGGCAAAATCCTTTACAGCAAGCCGGATGGGATTGGAGGGATCGGGCTGCAGCCAGCATTTGCGAATATCCAGCACTTTATCAAAAAATCCGGGGATGTGAAACCCCAGGGCCCAGGGATCGTTTATCACCTTATCGGGCTCCTGGATATCCTGGGCCGAAAGCCAGCGTTTGTTTGAAAATGTGAATTCCAGCTTGTTTCGATAAAAGCGCGTGGGATCGGAACCGGCAATGGGAATCATTTGAAACGTTCCCGGGCTAACCTTAGCAATTCGCAAAATGCTGTCCTCAACCTGTTGCTGCTTGTAATGCAGCTGCAGAGGATAATCCAGGTGCTGCCATTTGCAGCCTCCGCATACCCCGAAATGTTCGCAAAATGGTTGCACCCGCGAGGGAGAGGCACTATGGATCCTGATGACTTCTGCTTCCAGATAACGGCGGTAAGCCTTGCGGATGCGGATATCAACAACATCCCCGGGTGCCCCCAGGGGGACAAATACTACCAGGTCGTTTACCCGGGTAATGGCTTTGCCTTCGGCGGCTACCCCGGTAATTTCCACCCGCTCAAAGATTTGATTGTAATAGGTGTTCTTCTTTGCCAAAATACAATAGATATTAAAAATATCGTCCTTTGTTGCTGCAGAAAAAAGCAAGAGTTTATTCAACAAAAGCGTTGATACAAATTTAGTGAAAAATGTCCCCAATACTGATATTTTTCCTCCCTGCCCTGCCCCATGGCCCTTAAACTGGCAGCTCCTCCTTAAATATTGGCATTTCAACAGCTTGTACAAGCCTTGCATGTGGAAAAAAAGTTGCAATTTACCCGCTAAGCCAGCCCGATGATGGCTTAAGAAAATGCATAAATGCTTATCTTTGCAGGCTTGAAAAAAACAAACCGGGCAAAAGCCTGACAAAGGTTCCTGCAATGGGAAAATAAATGGGATTCAGTCAGCTTGCCTTTTCAAAAAACAAGATACATGAGTTTACATCTAAGTGAGCAGGAACAAATCAGAAGGCAGGCATTGCAGGAATTGACCGATCTGGGCATTGATCCCTATCCTGCTGCTACATTTGAAGTTAATACAACCATTCAGGATATTCTGGCCCAGTTTGAGGACAACCAGGATGCCTTTCAGCAGATCAGCCTGGGGGGCCGCATCATGAGCCGCCGCATCATGGGCAGTGCTTCCTTTGCCGAGCTTCAGGACAGCACCGGCCGAATGCAGGTATACTTCAACCGCGATGAGATCTGCCCCACAGATGACAAAACCTTATACAACACAGTGTTCAAACGCCTTCTGGATATTGGCGACATTATCGGGGTGAAAGGTTTTGTTTTTAAAACCCGCATGGGGGAGATCACCATCCATGTGAAGGAGTTCAGCTTGTTGTGCAAATCCCTGAAGCCCCTGCCGGTTGTCAAGGAAAAAGAGGGGCAGGTATATCATGCCTTTACCGATGCCGAGCAGCGTTACCGCCAGAGGTATGTAGACCTTATTGTAAATCCCCAGGTAAGGGAGGTTTTCCGCCAGCGCACCCGCCTGATACAGTCGATGCGCGATTTTCTGATCAACAAGGGATACCTTGAGGTAGAAACCCCTGTACTGCAGCCACAGTATGGTGGAGCGGCTGCCCGCCCCTTTAAGACTTATCACAATACCCTCGACACCAGCCTTTACCTGCGCATTGCCAACGAACTTTACCTGAAGCGACTCATCGTGGGAGGTTACGACGGGGTATTTGAGTTTGCCAAAGATTTCCGCAACGAAGGCATGAGCCGCTTCCACAACCCGGAGTTCACCATGATGGAACTTTACGTAGCTTACAAGGACTACCTTTGGATGATGGATCTGATGGAAGAGATGGTTGAAAAGATCGCCCTGGATATGCATGGTACCACCAAAGTGGTGTTCGGGGAAAAGGAAATTGACTTTAAGCGTCCCTGGAAGCGATTTACCATGTATGAGGCTATTGAGCACTTCACAGGAGTGGATATCTCGGAGATGGATGAGCAGGCCTTAAGGCAGGCTGCAACTCAGCTGGGCGTGGAAACCGATGAAAGCATGGGCCGTGGCAAGATCATCGATGAGATCTTTGGTACAAAGTGCGAACCCCATCTGATACAGCCCACCTTTATCACCGATTACCCCGTTGAGATGTCGCCCCTTGCCAAGAAACACCGCAGCAAACCCGGGCTGGTTGAACGCTTTGAGGCCATTTGCAACGGCAAAGAGATATGCAACGCCTTCTCGGAGCTGAACGACCCCATTGATCAGCGCCAGCGTTTCGAAGAACAACTGGAGCTGGGTCGCCGCGGAGATGCCGAGGCCATGGTACTTGACGAGGATTTTTTGCGGGCAATTGAATTTGGCATGCCCCCAACAGCAGGCCTGGGAGTAGGTATCGACCGCCTGGCAATGATCCTCACCGGGAGCCAATCCATACAGGATGTCCTGTTCTTCCCCCAGATGCGCCCCGAGCAGAAATCCTCCATCGAAACAGAATCGGAGGCATTCCTGCAGGCAGGCATCCCCCGGCAATGGATTCCTTTGATCCAGAAGGCAGGTTATGCTTCCCCCGAGGTTCTGCGCAATGCTAAACCTTCCAAGGTATTTAACGACTTATGTGGTTTGCGTAAAAAACTAAAACTCGATATAGCAGCCCCCACACCCCAGGAGGTGAAGCAGTGGATTGAAAATTGCTGACCATCTCACCTGAGGTTAATTCAATGAAATCAAATCTTTTAAATTGATTCATCAATGCCATTACTCGGTTCCATTATCAAACGTGCCATTGAAGTAAGGAGCAAGTTGCCTTCCATCTTTGCCACACCCGATGCAGTAACTGTTCAGAAAAAGGAGCTCAAAAAGCTGCTCAGGAAGGCCTCTCTTACGTATTTTGGCGAGAAATACAATTTTCAGAAGATACTGAAAAGCCAGGATCCGGTTGCAGCCTTTCAAAGCACAGTGCCCACCCACGACTATAACGAGATTTTCAAAGCCTGGTGGTATCGCACCCTTAACGGGGAGGCTTATGTAACCTGGCCTGGCAAGGTCAATTATTTTGCCTTGTCGTCGGGCACCTCTGAAGCCTCAAGCAAGCAGATCCCGGTAACTGACGACATGCTCAGGGCTATTAAAAAAACAAGTATCAAGCAAATTTTTTCCCTTGCCAGGTACGATTTCCCTAAAAGCTTTTATGAGAAAGGCATCCTGATGCTGGGTGGCAGCACCCACCTGAACTTCAATGGCACCTACTACGAAGGAGATCTCTCGGGTATCACTGCAAAGAACATCCCGTTTTGGTTCCAGGTGTTTTACAAGCCCGGCAAACGAATATCCAAGGAACGCGACTGGCCAACAAAACTCAACGAGATCGTGAAAAGGGCCAAAGACTGGGATATCGGGGTAATTGTTGGAGTTCCTGCCTGGTGGCAGATACTGATTGAAAAGATCATCGCCCATTACCAGGTTCAGAACATCCACGAGATATGGCCCAACCTGTCAATTTTTGTGCACGGTGGGGTGGCATTCCAGCCATATTCAAAAGGTTTTGGAAAACTCCTGGGCAAACCCATCACCTATATTGAAACTTACCTGGCCTCCGAAGGTTTTATTGCCTTTCAGACAAGGCCCAACACCAACAGCATGCAGCTGGTGCTCGATAATGGGCTATTCTATGAATTTGTGCCCTTCAATAACAGCAACTTCGACCTGGAGGGCAACCTGAAGCCAGATGCTGAAGCCCTGACCATCGCCCAGGTGGAAGAAGGAGTGGAATATGCCCTGCTGCTGACTACCTGTGCCGGAGCCTGGCGTTATCTGATAGGCGACACCATTAAGTTTACCAGCAAGGATCTCAATGAAATTGTCATCACCGGCCGTACCAAGCACTTTCTGAACCTCTGCGGGGAGCACCTCTCACAGGAGAACATGAACATGGCTATCAAAATGACTGAAGATCAGCTGAATATCGAGATCCGCGAATTCACCGTGGCAGGCATCAAGCACGACACCATGTTTGCCCATAAATGGTTTGTGGGCACTTCGGACACGGTGGATGCGGCCATCATCAGGGAACAAATCGACGAGAACCTGAAGATCCTCAACGACGATTACCGGGTTGAGCGCATTGCTGCCATCCGCGATGTGATCGTTGAAGTGCTTCATCCCGATACGTTCTATAACTGGATGCGAATGAAAGGAAAAGAGGGTGCACAGAATAAATTTCCCAGGGTAATGAAAGCCCAGCAGCTAAACGAATGGGAACAATTTATCCTGAACCCTGAATCCTGAAACCCCTTAAACAGAACCCGCTCCCATGACTTCTGCCCTGATAGAAGGTGTGATACTAGGTTTTACCCTTGCCTTTCTGATAGGCCCCTCCTTTATTGCCCTGGTGCAAACCAGTATCAGTAAAGGCTTTTATGCGGGCGTGCAATTCTCGCTCGGAATAGCTCTAAGCGACCTAGTGCTGATTGCTTTAAGCTACCTGGGCGCCCTGCAGCTGATCACCAGCCCCGGGCATCAGGTCTCGGTAGGCATAATTGGAGGGGCTATCCTTATTGGGTTCGGGGTATATACCTTTACCCGGAAACAAAAGATACTAAGTCCCAAGAACATAGATGTACCCATTGGCACGGGCAAGTTATTCAAGCACATATCCAAAGGGTTCTTCCTGAATATCTTCAATCCTTTTCTGCTGGTATTCTGGATCGGAGTGGTGGGTCTGGCCAGTTCAAGGTACGGGGTTCAATCAAGGGAGATCATCATCTTTTTTACCGGTGCCCTTTCAACTGTGATCCTAACCGATATGGTAAAGAGCTTTATTGCTCACCGGATCAAACGATATCTGAATTTAAAAACCCTGTCCCTGATGAACCGCCTGGTGGGTATCTCCCTGGTAGGCTTTGGCATTGGACTGATCATCAGGGTACTGCTGCTTCTTTATGCCAATCCTTCATAAGGGTTTGCGCCAAAAATATAATGATGGAAAAAAATCGCGTAAGATTACGTTTTGCCCCCAGCCCCACAGGTCCCCTGCATATAGGAGGAGTAAGGACGGCTCTTTACAATTATCTTTTTGCACGAAAACATGGAGGAGATTTCCTGCTGCGTATTGAGGATACCGATCAGAACCGTTTTGTTCCCGGAGCTGAGCAATATATCATGGAGTCGCTCAGGTGGTGCGGCATTCTCTGGGATGAAGGTCCTGATAATGGGGGGCCTTACGGGCCATATCGTCAAAGTGAGCGGAAGGAAATATACCGGCAATACGCTCAGCAGCTGATAGATTCGGGAAGTGCCTATTATGCTTTTGATACCCCTGAAGAACTCGAGCAGATGCGCAGGCGCCTGGAGTCCGAAAAAAATGCCAACCCCCAGTACGACAGCAGCACCCGCCTGAGTATGAACAACTCCCTGAGCCTTGGGCAGCAGGAAACCAGCCGCCGCCTTGAGCTGGGAGAACCTTTCGTGATCCGCATCAAAATGCCCGAAAACCAGGAGGTGTTGGTCAACGACCTGATCCGCGGGCAGGTAAAAGTAAACTCCAGCCTCCTGGACGACAAGGTATTGTTCAAGAGTGATGGCATGCCCACATATCATCTGGCAAATGTTGTGGATGATTACCTGATGAAGATCACCCACGTGGTGCGCGGGGAGGAATGGCTGCCCTCGGCACCGTTGCATGTGATGCTTTATCGTTATTTAGGCTGGGAAGACCAAATGCCGCAGTTTGCACATCTGCCCCTTTTGCTGAAACCCGATGGCAACGGCAAGCTTAGCAAACGCGACGGCGACCGCCTTGGCTTCCCCGTCTTCCCGCTGCAGTGGAAAGATCCAAAGTCAGGTGAGGTTTCCAGTGGTTACCGCGAATCTGGCTATTTCGCCGATGCCTTTGTCAACCTGCTGGCATTTTTGGGTTGGAACCCGGGAACCGAACAGGAACTGTTCGACATGGATCAGCTGGTTGATGCTTTTTCACTGGAGCGGGTAGGCAAATCAGGCTCCAAGTTTGATCCCGAAAAAGCCCGCTGGTTCAACCATCAGTACCTGCAGAAAAAGCCCCTTCAGGAAATCGCCAGCCAACTTGCCCACATCCTGGAGCAAAAGGGAATTTCAGAAGACATGCAGCGTCTGCAGCAGATCGTGAACCTGATGCGCGAGCGGGTAAATTTCGTGCATGAACTCCCGGATCAGGCTGCTTTCTTTTTCACCCCTCCTGCTGAATACGACGAACAGTTTGTGAAAAAACGCTGGAAGGATGACACGGCAGATATCCTTGGCCAACTTGCCCATAAACTGGAGCAGGCCACTTCATTTGAAGCCGGCACCCTGCAGCTGATCCTTCAGCAATTTATGGAAGAAACCACAACAGGGGCCGGGAAGCTCATGCCAGGGCTGCGCCTGGCATTGGTGGGAAGCGGCACAGGCCCCGAAATCAGCCAGATCATGGAACTGCTGGGCAAGGAAGAAACCCTGAGACGCATCCGCAAAGCCCTGGAAGTAATCAGGATATAATGGTCACGGGATCTGGGCAGGATTTTGCCCGGAATATCTTTATCAACATACAATATTCCCTGTACAGGAATGGTTTTATCTGCTGATGAAATTGCTGATCTGTAAACCCTTTTCCCAGATTCATGAAACTGACTTACCGTGCCAGTCTTATATTTTTCCTTCTGTTCAATGCCATTGAAGCCTATGCTGGCCTGCAACCTTTACGGATCCTTATCAGGGACCACGAGCGTCTGCCCCTGATCGGGGCCACCGTGCAGCTGACCAGGATGGGGGAATCTGATCAGTTTTTCACCACCACCGACCAGAATGGCATGGCACATTTTGAATCCATACCCGATGCCCAGTATATTGTCAATGTTCGATACATGGGATTTCTGCCCCTGGAAAGCTACATCAGCGTAACGGCCTCTCAGCGACAATTTGAATTTCAGATGCGCGAGGATGTCATTGCCCTGGGCGCGGTTGAGGTAACAGCCAGGAGGCCCATCATCCGCCAGGAGGACGACAAGATGATCATCGACCCCGAGCCCCTGGTTAACATCAGCACCAATACTTTGGAGGTTTTGGAAAAAACCCCCGGTCTTTTTGTTGACCAGGACGGAGGCATTTACCTGGGTACTGCAGCACCCGCCGCCATTTACATCAACGGCAGGGAACAGAAAATGAGCAACCAGGATCTTCAATCCATTCTGCGCAGCCTGCCTCCGGGCAGCGTACAGCAAATAGAGGTGCTGCGAACCCCTTCCTCCAAATTTGATGCCGCCAGCTCGGGAGGAATCATCAACATTATCCTGAAAAAAGGGGTAAAAATCGGACGATTTGGATCTGTCTCCAGCGGGATGAACCAGGGTGTTTACGGCAACCGCTTTGGTGGCTTTAGCCTGAACAACAGCGGGGAGCGTACCACCAGCTACCTGAACATGAACTTCAACCACACCGGGCTGGTTGAAGATCTGAATTCCATCCGCCAGCTTTCCCTGCAGAACAGCATGAGCCAGTCGGCCCGCAACCGCCAGAAAAACGACCAGGGATACATCGGGTATGGCCTTAGTTATAGTGCAACAGAGCATATTACCCTAAGTTACGACGGAAGGATCAACGCCAGCCTGCGACGCTCGGATGCCAACAACCTGACCTTCATTGAAGATCTAAGCCAGCAGCGCATCTCCCAGAACAACAACCTGAACAACAACCGTGCCCGCTTCATCAGCCTGCAGCAAGATCTGGGCATGTATTACAAACTCGATACCCTTGGCTCGGAATGGGATACCAAATTCGGGCTAAGCCTCAATAACAACCAGGGCAACCAGGATTACCGCACGGATTACATCCTGCCCATCCCGGGCTTTATCCTGGGTGATGGCGAAAACAACCAGGGAAGGCTGTTCCTGCTGCTGCAAAGCGATCTCACCCGGGCATTTCCCGGAAGGTTCAAATTGGAAACCGGCGCAAAGAGCACCTTCCAGGATTTCAACAGTCAGGCCAACTATTTCTACAACCAGGAGGACAGCCGCCTAAAGGATGCCGCGCGCACCAATGCTTTCAATTATCAGGAAAACATCAATTCGGCTTATTTCCAGGCTTCTGCTCCCCTTCCCGGGGATCTGCTGCTGAAAGCAGGTGTCCGCTTTGAACATACATTCATGAAGGGAAACCAGACAGTTCCTTCCGACACCAGCTTCATTATCAACCGGACAGACTGGTTCCCATATCTTTACCTGAGCCGCCGGATCATTGAAGTGGCCGGCTATGAGTTGCGCGCTTACATGATCTACCGCCGAACCATCGGAAGGCCGGGATACCAGAGTCTGAACCCTTATATCCGGTATGTTGACCGATATCTTTATGAAACGGGAAATCCTGCCCTGAAGCCACAGTTTACTGATAACATAGAGGCCAACATCAGCGTAGACAACCTCCCGGTATTCGCCATTGGGAGAAGCCAGACCCGTGATATATTCACAAATGTGGTTTATCAGGATGAACGCTCACCCGATGTAGCAGTCAGGACTTACGATAATGTTGGCAAAAGCCGTGAAACCTATTTCCGGGGAGCGGCAGCCATACCCCCTGCCGGGAAATACTTCTTTGTTGCCGGGGCACAATATAATATGAATGAATATGAGGGGTTGTACGAAAACCAACCTTTCTCCTTCAGCCGGGGCAGCTGGCGATTGTTTACCTTTCACTCCCTATCCCTGTCGCGCACCACCAAGTTCAACATGACGGGATTCATGATGATCAACGGGCAGCTGAACTTTTATGAACTGAAGAATTTCGGGCAGCTGAACCTTAGCCTGAACCAGTCGTTCATGAACCGCAAGCTGCACGTAACGCTGAATGCCCGGGATGTCCTTCGAACAATGGTTACCCAGTTCAGTATGAACCAGGGATCCATGATCATGCATGGCGACCGGTATACCGACAACCAGCGAATCGGGATCAATGTAAGGTATTCCTTCGGGGTTCGTAAAAGAAGTGAAAAACGGGAAATGCCGCGTTTTGATGGATTTGAGTAAAGCCCAGCTCCCGCAGTAGACTTCTTTTTAAAGAAATGCGGTAAGACTCAGTTTATTCGTGGCCCTCGAAGGCAAACCGGATGTAAGCCTCCAGCTCGTCGTACCACTCCTGACCATATTGACGGATCAGGGGCTCCTTTAGAAACTGGTAAACCCTGATCTTCAACTTTTTGCCTTTTTTTCGGGCACAGTTGCATATAGGCCAGTGATGATAATTAAGGGCATCATAGTCCGGATATTTAACCACCCGGATGGGATACAAATTGCAGGAAACGGGCTTGCGGTAATTGATCATGCCCAGGTCCCAGGCTTTCTCAATGGCACATTTGGCAATGCCTTCCCCGTCATAGAAGACATAGGCACATTGGCCGCCCTCTACCAGGGGAGTGGTATGGTCTCCCTGGAAATCCTTTACCCATAAGCCCTCTTCTTCAACCGTGTTAATGCCTTTCTCGCTCATAAAGGGCTTCACAATGGGATAAATATCCTGCAGAATCAGAGTTTCATTTTCTTCAAGGGGAGCTCCGGCATCACCTTCCACACAACATCCCCCTTTGCATATCTGAAGGTTGCAAATGAAATGCTCCAGATAGACATCATCCGATATGAGGGTTTTTCCTATAATGATCATATGACAAAAACTTTATTCAGGAACAAAGGGGGCCGGTACCTTTTTTAAAGCTTTCCGGTTAACTCTTTAACGACGGGAACAATTATTTGGTATCTGAAGACCAATTAACAAACAAGCAAATACTGTATTTAGAAGTTATATCTGGTTCCTATGATCACATGATGATTTACCGTTGGATCGTCGGCACTGATGACCCGGTGGCGGCTGTCCCATTGATTGCCATAAATGGCAGCTACAATGTTCCACTCAAAACCAAAGGTGAGTGCCCCCGTTTGGTACATCAGCCTGGGAGCCAGCCGGTACACATAATGCAAGTCGTCGTTGCGGGCATATCCCGCAATGGGGATATAATCATGCCTTGATCCCAGGTTGGCGGTATAGCCTGCAAAAATCCCCGGGCGCCAGGAACCTGGCATTTCCAGGTCAGTCCACAGGCTCAGGGTTCGCATATTGGCATAGCTGTAATCGCCCAGCAGATCCACTTCTCCCTGTCGCCCCTTAATGCCATAGCCACCGATCATCACAAAATGGGTCAGGTTTTCTCCGTAAAGTGCTTCTGCTTTCACCAGCAGACCCGAGATGGTATGCTTCAGATAAGCCTGAACATTGAAGCTCCCTATGGTTTCGCGGGTGCTGTACCCGGCTGATGTTCGGTCGCGGGGGGTAAGAAATTTATAACCCGCAATAAAACCAATGGATTGTTGGGTGCCATCCCCATACTGCAACCTGAACTGAGTGTCGGGCAGTCCGGAGTTTTTCTGTGCCTCAGCCGGGCCTGCACTTCTGTGGTAGCCATGGGTAAGCAGTGAAAGACTCATGTTCAGGTTGGCCGAGGGAAGATACGTATACCTTAGCTGGGGAGAACGGTTCAATGGATGAAAAGGAACACCCGAGGAAAAACTTAAGGTATTTGGAAAACACTCCAAAACAAAGGTTGGATGAAAAGTATTTCCGATCAGCAACTGATGGTTTTCCCAGTTTAGAGTCAGGAATGCATTTCGCAAGCGCAGCAACCTGACAAAATCCTGATGGGTGCCAAAAAAATCAGCTTCCAGCACTCCCAGCACAGTAGCTCCCATGATTGATGGTCCGAAAATCCGTGCACCAAAGCGGCTTTGCACTTCAACCATATTCAGCCGGGGCTTCTGGTTCAGATCAACACCATTTGGATCCAGCCTGGCCCTTAAGGGATAAAAGTACAGTTCCCCGTCGCGCGAATCCAGCGAACGATAGGAGTCGAAGATCACCTGGTGGCTCAGGTAACCATAAAAATTCAGAACAGGTTTTTCAGTACCAACAGAAACAATGGGCCAGATTAGCAGTATAAGGAATAAGGAAAAAAAATTTTTTCGGAACATGATGAATCGTTTCGGAAATTATTGACTATTGATCAGAACCATCGGGGATGGCAGGCAGCCGGATGATGAACTCCGCCCCTCCCCCCTGGCGGTCGAAGACCTCAAGGGTTCCCTGGTGTTTTTCAATGATCCCTTTTGAGATGGCCAAACCAAGGCCAAGGCCAAATTCACCACCTGCAGTTTTTGTGGTAAAACTGGAATCAAATATCTTCTTTTTGAACTTATCGGGAATTCCCGGGCCGGTATCTCCAATCCTTACCCAGACAAAACCATCGGGGTCTTCTCCGCAGCTGATAAAAAGCCCGCCTCTGCCCTGCATGGCATCGCAGGCATTGATGATAATGTTAATCCACACCTGGTTGATTTCCCCGGGATCACAATTCACACGTGCTATTTCGGGCAGATTCACCTCCACCTGTATATTTTTCAGTTGATTATTCAGTATTTGCAGGGTTTCCATGATCCCGTTCCGGATATCGGTCATTTCCTGCATCCCGTTACTCTGGCGGCTGAAGCTCTTCAGACTTTTTACCAGGTGCTCGATGCGGCCTGCCGACAGGCGAATGCCTGTCATGAACACTCCCGCCTGGAATGCTTCCAGAAACAGTTCCAGCAGTTCATAGTGTTTGGGATCGTCCATAAAGGGGATGATCCGCTCAAAAGTCTCTTCATTCATTTCGGCCAGTATCCTGATCCTGGAGCGATTCAGCAAAGGATAGTCCCTGGCCAGAATCCGGGTTCGCTCCCTTTGCTGAGCCGAACTAATGAAGATCCTTTGCTGCCCGCATTCAAAGAAATAACGAAGCAGCTGGGTATGGGGCAGAAGTGAAGCCTTTTCAAGCATCCCGGGCAGGGTGTTGATCAGAAAATCGACCGAACGCAGCAAAGCTGAAGCCGGATTGTTCATCTCATGGGCCAGGCCAGCAGTCAACTCACCCAGCACAGCCATCTTCTCCTGGTTGATCAGCATATTGCGGGTATGCTCCAGTTCACGGATGGTTTTTTTCAGTTGGGTCCTTTCCTTTTTTAGTTCCTGGGAGAGCTGATCCACCTCAACATGAAGGGTCACCACCCTGCGGTAGCGACTGGAAAGATTGGTAAAGATCAGCCCCTGCAGGGTGTCGCTGATATCAGGGTATTTATGGATGAGCTCATCAAAGCTCTGATGATCAATAGCCAGGGCAGTAACTTTGGTCTGGGCCCGGGCACTGGTAAAAACAGGTTCTCCCGTTTGGAATGACAGCAACCCTATAAAATCTCCGGGGCCCTGTTTGTCGATTTTAGTATGTATGGCATCATTTTCCTTAACCTGGGTCACCACCCCTTCCAGGATGATATACAGACAGTCGTTTGTGGCAAATTCCTGTAATATCATCTGCCCTTCTTCAAAATGCACCACCAGGCTGCTCAGAAGGGGAGAATGGGGCAGCATTTCACGGATTGTCTGCATGAATACATTCCTGTCGTAGGTTCGACGGTACATGGGTTCCATGGCCAGGAGATTAAATTTTTCTTCTACCTAAACATAATTGCGACGACGGATCTCTTCCTGGATGCGGGTGGCATTCAGCAGACCCATATAAGGAAGTAGTTCCTTTTCATGCCTGATCACGTAATGAGTTAGTTCTTCACGGGCAACCCCAAGCAGGTTCTCGGGCTCCCAGGGTTTGGCAATGTAACGGTTCAGCTTTGCCTTGTTCACGGCTTCTATGGTAGCATCAAGGCCGGCCTGCCCGGTAAGCAGCACCTTGCGTGTATCACGGGTAAACTCCTCTTTTTGCATGCTGATCAGAAGATCCACCCCATTTTCTCCAGGCATGACATGATCGCAGATGATCAGCCCGATGCTGCCACCCTGCTGGCGGATCTCATTTATTAGTTCGCGGGCTTCCGTAGCAGATGTAGCTACTTCAATCGGAAAAACCTCCTCCAGTACGCTCAGGTCTCTCACGATAACATCCAGTACCTGGGTTTCATCTTCCACGCAGATGATGTAAATATCCGACATTGTTTTGTCCTCCTTTATTTAATTAATAATGGCCAGTAAATTGTTGAAAAGGCAAGTGCCAGCACCAGGCCCAGAACACCCAGCACAAACCCAACACGAATCATATCCGCAGTTTTTAAAAACCCCGTGCTCATGGCAATAGCATTGGGGGGGGTAGATATTGGCAGGAGCATGGCCATATTGCAGGCTGCACCAATAACAAGGGCTGATATCACAAGGCTGAATCCTTCTCCGGCTATCCCCGACACAGCCATACTCACCGCCAGAGGGACCAGCAGGGTGGCAGTCACTGTGTTGGACAGAAAGTTGGAAAGCATCCAGGCCACCAGGCCAAACACCAGCAACAGCATCAGCTGGGGCAGCATGTCCCAGCTGATGCTGGAAACCATCCATTCGGCCATTCCTGTATTTTCCATACTTATCCCAAGGGCAATACCCCCAGCAACCAGCCAGAGCACTTCCCAGGGCAAAGAACGGATATCATCTTTCTGAAGCACACTGGTGACGGTAAGCCCTGCAATGGGCAAAAAGGCAACCATCCCGCTGGGTATACCATGATAAGCCTCGGTGATCCACAAAATTACCGTAAGGGCAAATATCACATAAAGCATAATGGCCTTTGAAGACCGGTTAAAGGAAGCCTCCAGCTCCAGTTTGAATTTTTTGACAGCGGGCGGAAACAATACCCCCATTGTTGCCCAGGCTACCAATAGCAACACCACCACCAGGGGAATCATAATCAGCATCCAGGTGCCGAATTCTATTCCCAGCCCTTGCTGGTTGAGGGCCGAAATAACAATGGCATTGGGAGGGGTACCAATTGGGGTTGCCATCCCACCGATATTTGCAGCAATGGGAATACAAAGGGCAAGCATGATGCGGAACTTATCCTCCCTTGCCAGCTGCAGGGCAATAGGGATGGCAACTGTCATCATCATGGCAGTAGTTGCGGTATTGCTCATGAAGGCCGAAAGCACCCCCGTTACCAGCATCAGGCCCAGCACGATCATCATGGGCTTCTGACCAAAGGGCTTCAGCAATACGCTGGTCAGGTTTTTATCAAGGTTGTATTTAACAGCTCCGGCTGCAAGCATGAAGCCACCCAGGAAAAGGATAATTATGGGGCTGGCAAGGGTATTGAAAAACATGGTGTACGAAACGGGCGAATAACCCACCAGCCGATGGCGGGCCTGACTCACAACGACTTGCCCTGGCTGCAGTTCTTCGGTGCGCACAAGTACCTGATCCCCCCGCTCCATCACCTCTACCTCAAGAGGTTTGTAAGTTCGGTCGCCGGTTTTCAGCAATAGCCTGTCCTGGTCTACTGCACTTTGGGGAGCCTGCCAGACATCCTGCTGGATCTGCACCGGAAGGGCTTCGGGCAGCCGGGCAGAGTGAAAAAGCGGCCCCTGGCTGCTCAGCAATAATACCTGCAAAAAAATCACCAGCATGGAGGTAGCATAAATCGGGATGGGTTCCAGCATCCAAAAAACGGCTGCCATCAGGAAAATTCCCATGGCAATATGACCTGCCATCGATAAGCCCTCAAATTGCAAAAATAAAGGAAGGCAAAAACCTGTAAGACCAAGTAAAAGTGATAAAACGATTTTTCGCTGCTGTTGATTACTTGATTTTTTCCTGATCATCTCCTAAACAATAATTATTAAACCTGCTGTATCCATAAAAAACAACCAGAACTTCCTGCGAAGGATAAAAAGCCAAAAACTGTCCTCCAAACATTGCAAAACAGCTTTCAACTATTTTGCAATGCATTCTTTTCCACCACAATAGCCCTTGAAGCACCCCTCAGGGAAACTGCTGCAAAATTAGAACTTTCTTTTGAATGGCAGGCATAACAAGCAGTTAATTCCTGATTCGGGAAAAATGAACAAAATCTTGCTGGAATACCTAAGGATAATGATTTTTTATTTTCCATATAAAATTAAATATACCTGATAATTTACGAACTTTGTGTATTACTTTAATGATACCCAGGCGATATGGACAGAACAGCATTTGATCCAAATCCAAGGGAGACTTCCCTTTTGAGGGTATTGCTTCTTTGCGGGCTTTTCTCCTCAGCGGTATATATAATTGCCGATCAATTGGCCAGCTGGCTTTATCCGGGATACATCATCACCGACCAGAATTACAGCGAACTGCTGGCCACGGGAGCTCCCACCCGCCCGCTGATGCTGGGTGTTAGCGTAATTTATAACCTGTTGGTGGCTGCTTTTGCCATCGGCATTTGGAAATCAGGCAACAAGCCCCTGAACAGGTTTACAGCCAGTATGATCCTGGCTTATGCCTTCCTTAGCCTACTGACTCCCTTGTTTTTCCAGATGGACATGCGGGGGGCTGCCGTTACTGCCCGCGGAAACCTTCACGGACCCATGACCGCCATGATGTCGGTATTCATTATATTGTCGATTACTTCCGGAGGATGGCTCAGGGGGAGATCATTCCTTTTATACTCCCTGGTAACCCTGGTCTTTTTGATTGTCTTCGGAATGCTCACTGTAAGCCAGGTCCCCGGGCTTGCTGCCAATGAGCCCACCCCCTGGATGGGCCTGTTTGAACGGGTAAACATTTACGCCACCATGCTCTGGTTTTCGGCCTTTTCTGTGGTAATGGCAAGGGAGGCTAAAACGCCCGGTGGTTCTGCTTCATTTACCGATGCCGCCCGCCCGCGGCTGATTAAAACCTAAAACCTGTTAAGATGAAAAAGCTGAATTACATGGGAATCGGCCCCATCATAGGTGCAGTGGCCCTTCCCTGGCTTGCTGTTGCTATCTTTCTTACCCAAAGGTATCCAGGAAGCTTTGCCATCCTGAGTAATGCATCAGCCATCCTTTTCTATGCAGGAATTTTCCTGCTTTTATCAGGGGCAGCCTTTTATTTACTGACTATCCCCCCCCTGCTGAAAGGGTTAAAGAATACCCGGCTGATCACCACCGGCACCTTTGCCCTTTGCTGCAATCCACTCTATGCATCGGTCATCCTGATGATTATTCCGGGAATTGCCCTGATGATGAACTCCTGGCTGGTACTTTCTGTCAGTATTGTTGCCTATATCCTTTTCAGGATCTTTATCCGCAAGGAATACGCTGAAATGGAAGATTTTTTCGGAGAGGAATACAGGAAGTACAGGTTGCAAACCCCATCTTTTTTCCCTTTTACCTATATAAGAAAATCCGCAAAACCAGGTAATGCCAAAAATCAGTAACCAAATAACCCAACAACCTTACCCATAGGAGTTCCAGCTAAGAATTTCCTTCATGGATTTTCGGATTTTTTTTCGTGGAGAGGGTTTTTCCGGATAGCCCAGGGTAATCAGCAGCAATACCCGTTTTTTTGCGGGCACCCTGAGGATTTTTTGCACACTTTTCTCATCAAACCAGCCCAGCATGCAGCTACCCAGCCCCAGCTCGGCCGCCTGCAGGCAAAAGTGCTCAGCCACGATCCCGATATCCATCAGGTAAAAATCTTTCTCCTTCACGTTGCCCCCAACCCGTGAGAGCCAATTGGGCCTTTCACCAACTATGGCAGCAATTACCGGAGCACCGGGCACAAAACGGTTGAAGCTCATCAGCGGACCATAACTCGCCCTGGCCAGCTGATCTTTAACCGCTGGGTCATCAGCAATGATAAAATTCCAGGGTTGGGAATTGCAGGCAGAAGGTGCCAACCTGCAGGATTCAATGATCTGTACGATTTTTTCACGTTCTACCGGGCGGTTGGAATACCTGCGGGTGCTCTCACGCATTTTTACAAGCTCTGAGAAATCCATGTGCGGGATCTTTTTTTTGAAGGGCAAAGGTACAAAACAGAGAAGGCCTTTTGTATGCTTTTCGCTTTTTACCTTTTTGAACACAATTCTTCAAAATCCGTTAATAGGCTCATGGAGCAGAACAATGAATATAAAATCCCGTCGCAGGCCTGCATTGGTCATGTGCATCTGAAAGTGGCCAATCTTCAGAGAAGCATAGATTTTTATTGCAGGTTGCTGGGCTTTGAACTGATCACCACCTACGGCAAGGATGCTGCCTTTGTTTCGGCCGGGGGTTACCACCACCACATCGGGCTCAATACCTGGTACAGCAAAAATGGCCCTCCCCCACCCCGCAAAGCAGTGGGTTTGTTTCATGTGGCCATCAGCTATCCCACGCGGCGGGATCTGGCACAGATTGTGCAGCGCCTGCTCCAACAGCAATATCCCTTGCAGGGAGCATCTGACCATGGTGTTTCGGAAGCCATTTACCTTGAGGATCCCGATGGAAACGGACTGGAACTTTACTGGGACCGGCCCCGGGAGCAGTGGCCCCAAAAAGAAGATGGCTCCCTTGATATGTACACACGCCCCCTTCACCTGCAAAATCTTATGCAGGAGACGGGGGATTGATAGGTTATTGGGTTATTGGGTTAATAGGTTATTGGGTTAATCTATTAACCTATTAACCTATTAACCTATTAACCTATTAACCTATTAACCTATCTAACCTATCAAATAGCCAACCCAATAACCCAATAACCCAATAACCCAATAACCCTTAAGCCGGCACCTTCCCCTTTTCCTCACGCATCCAGTGACGGTGCTGTGCAATGGCATTTTTGAACTCTGTTTTGAAATCAGAAAGATCAGAGGCATCGCGGATGCTCACCAGGCCAAGGTCACTGACAATCTTATTTCCGGCATCGGGAGCAGGCAACTTCACTCCTGAGATCTGGGATACCATCAGCAGTTCAACAGCCTCGCCCGTGGCTCCTATTGCCTTGCAGTGTTTGAAGGCTTCGTTTATAAAATGCAGGGCCTCTCCATGGTTCTTCAACTTCTCGATATGCTGTCCACCCGGAATGTACAGAGCATCATACATTACAGAGGCAGAGGTAACATACATTTTGTCGGGTTTCACCTCCTGCCCTTCCATGCTTCTGTGCATGCCGTCAAACATGGCAATGATTTCCGACTTGGCACCTTCCGATTTCAGGAAGTTCTGGATGGCTTCCAGCTCCCGGTGGCTGTAACCTTCAGCAAGCAAAATGCCCACCTTGCGGGTTTTGATGGAGTCTTTGCGGGTGTTCTCCTGGCTAAGAGCGGGTGATTGGTCTACCTTTTTCTTTTTCTTCAGCTCCTTACGCAGCTGCTCAATCACCTCATAATCAACCCCTATAGCCTTCTGCATTTGCTTTGGCTCTTCCACCCCGATTCCTTTAGCAACCTGCCGGGCCAGATCCAGATCCACATTGCTTAGCTGTGCCACCACGTTTTTTCGTACATCCATGGAATTAACCTTGCCCAGCTCGAAATGAAAGCCATCAATTATGTGTTTTTTCTCGGGCTGGCTCATGGAATTGTAGAACAAGGCCGCCTGGGTGAAAAAATCCTTGAATGTCCTGCTTCTTTCCCGGATCTTGTGGCCTTCCACCTTTTCCTGGTGGTGTACATAACCCCCTTCTTCAAAGGAAGCCATTTTTGGATGTCCCCCGCCAAGGGTATTTGGGAAGTAGTTCACCCTGCCCTTGTTGATTGTCTGTCGCATAAAGCCGTCACGCTGGTTGTTGTTTACCGCAGTTGCTTTGGGCCTGTTGATGGGAATCTCAGAGAAGTTGGCCGAATTGAAACGGTTGATCTGGGTGTCAAGATACGAGAAAAGCCTTCCCTGCAGCAGCGGGTCGTTGCTGAAATCTATCCCAGGCACCACGTGTCCCGGGTGAAAAGCTACCTGTTCTGTTTCAGCAAAGAAGTTATCGGGGTTGCGATCAAGGGTCATCTTCCCGATCTTTTTCACAGGCACCAGCTCTTCGGGGATGATTTTAGTGGGATCCAGCAGGTCAAAATCAAAGGCAAACTCATCGTCTTCATCAACAAGCTGCACACCCAGTTCGAATTCCGGGAAGTTTCCGTCTTCGATGCGTTCCCAGAGGTCACGGCGGTTAAAGTCAGGATCCTTTCCTGCCAATTTCTGCACCTCGTCCCAAACCAGGGAATGCACCCCCAGGAGGGGCTTCCAGTGAAACTTGCAGAAGGTGGATTTACCCCTGGCATTGATCAGCCGGAAGGTGTGCACCCCAAAGCCATCCATCATGGCGTAGCTGCGCGGAAGGGCCCGGTCGGAGAGCACCCACATGATCATGTGCATGGATTCGGGCATGCAGGAAACAAAGTCCCAAAAGTTATCGTGGGCAGCAGAGGCCTGAGGCATCTCGTTGTGTGGCTCAGGCTTGATGGCATGTACCAGGTCGGGAAATTTGATGGCATCTTGGATGAAGAATACTGGCATGTTGTTGCCCACCAGGTCGTAGTTGCCCTCAACGGTGTAAAATTTTGTAGCAAAACCCCGTACATCACGCACCGTATCGGCCGAACCCCTGAAACCCACCACCGTGGAAAATCTGACAAAAACCTCTGTCTTCAGCGAGGGATCAGTCAGGAAGCGGGCTTTTGTGTATTTCTTCATGGAATCGTCATAAACCTGAAAATATCCATGTGCCCCTGAACCCCTGGCATGAACAACCCTCTCGGGAATCCTCTCATGATCAAAATGCATCAACTTTTCACGGAAATGAAAATCTTCCATGATTGTGGGCCCTCGTGAGCCAGCTTTCAGCGAGTCGTCGGTATGACTGAGGCGCACCCCCTGGTTGGTGGTAAGAAATTGCTCCTCTTCACCCTGGTCTTTTTTCCTGTTTTCTTTGTCCTGATCCATTTGCAAAATTTTTTTAATTAATATGATTAATGGTGGTTTTTCAAAGACGTAAATTACAAATTTTATGGTTTATCAAAATGGTTTATAGGAAAAATATTTTCAGACTTATGGAAATTTTATATATGCAAGGCAACACATAAATGAAATCTTGCGAGAAGCGATCCGGGACAGGGTTTGAACAGCCAGGGCAAAAATTCGTCATCAACCCGTCATCTACCCGTAAATTTACGGGTAGATGACGGGTAGATGACGGGTAGATAAGGGATTTGAAAAAGAATTTAACAGGCGTTTAATCAAGGTTGTAACAAAATGATTAATTTTCCCGTCTAAGGACCAAAAAACCAAACATATGAAACATCTTGCCAAATTTTTATTGCTTATCTTGCTTAACGGCAATCTCTTAGCCCAGGAAAGATTCCCCCTTGCTACTCAGCATTATCACCTGAAGCTTTCTTTTGATTTTCCAAACGAATTATTAAAGGGAATCTGCCAGATGAGCATCACAAACCATGCAGACACGGCAGTAAGCCAGCTGCCCTTGCTTCTGTACAGGCTGATGCAGGTAGAATCGGTAAGCGACCAGCAAGGCAAGCAGCTACCCTTTTCTCAGGTTATCACCCATTACAAGGAATTTCCCAAGCTGCAGCTGAACAGCATCATGATAGATGCCGAATTTCAGCCCGGGGAAACCAAAGTGATCGAAATCCGATACGGGGGTTACCTGCTGGGATATGCAGAAACGGGAATGCGTTATATTACCGACCGGATTTCCCCTTCTTTCACCCTGATCCGCGATGACGCATATGCTTTTCCAAAAATTGGAATCCCATCCATTGCATTTGCAAGGGCCAACATAAACCTTTATGAATTCACCCTCGAAGTAACTGTACCCGACACCCTGATGGTTGCCAGTGGGGGGAAACTAGTTTCTGCAGAAAAACATAACACAGAATCAACCTATCGCTACACCAGCAAAGTCCCGGACTTCCGGATGGATATAGCCATTGCTCCATATAACAAATTGCAATCCGAAGGGCTGAATATTTTCTGGTTCAACAGCCCTGAGGCCGCTTCACGCATTCTTGAGCAAGGCCAAAAAACTATGGAATTGTATACCCGCTGGTGGGGTCCTCTGCACAATGATAATGCCATAACGGTCATCGAAACAGGAAAAGGTAGTGGCGGGCAGGCCAGCGAAACCACCATTCTTTTGCCTCAGGAGGACTTTGAAAATACCGATGCCCGCTTTCTTTATCATGAATTGTCGCACCTCTGGCATGTAAGGATCAGGGAGGAAAAAGGCGTTTCACCCAGGTGGGAAGAAGGTCTGGCAACCTTTTGCGAAGATCTTGTTCCTGAAATAACCAACCGGGAAAGCCAGGGGCAGCTATCAACATCGGTAAACAGCATTATCAGGCAATTTAAAAGAAGCCTGGAAAGAACTCCCCGGCTGCAGCAAATCCCAATGATCGAGTATGGCAACCGTCAGCTTACCCAGCTATCCTATATTCAGCCAACCATAATGTTCGCCGTTTTGTATTACTGGCTGGGAGAGGATATTTTCCACCAGGCAATAGGGGGATTTTATCAAAGATACAGCCAATCGGGGGCCTCCACCCCGAACTTTACCGATTACTGGCTGGAAATCAGTGGCCATGAAAATCTAAGGACCTTCTTTAATGACTGGATCTACACGGCTGACTATGCAGGCCTTATTCTGAGCGACATGAGCCTTGAGGATATTGTGAAACACTACCAGTCGATCCCCTGATACAGGAAGGAAAAGCAAACCCCCAGAAGCCTTAGGAAGGTTTCTAAATAAGAACCATCCATAGTTTTGTGCATAAGACTTTTGGAGCTCTTGTGGTGACACCTTTTCCTGAAATCCTGGTGTTTCATAAAAAAAAGAAGCCCCTCGCGTGGGGATTGCATAATTTTTTTGCATTTTTGGGCTCTTTTAGAAGAACCTCAATCCCCAGGAATGATCTCTGTCCACATTTTACCCCTTCTGGTAGCCATGTTTCTGGCCATCAACATGGGCGCAAGCGGAACTGCCCCGGCCTTTTCTGCAGCATATGGGGCCAGCCTGGTCCGCAAAGACCTGATCCCTGGCTTATTCGGCATCTTTGTCTTTTTTGGTGCTGTGATTGCCGGAAAAAAGGTGATCCTTACCGTTGGGGGAGACATATTGCCCTCGGAGATAGTGAGCATGAGCCTGGCCATTATTGTCCTGGGCTCGGTGAGTCTGGCCTTGTTGTTTTCAAATATTCTCGGGGTACCACAGTCAACCAGCCAGGCCACTATCTTTGCCATGGCAGGGCCTGCCATATACCTGGATGTATTGAAAACCCAGCGGCTATTCCTGGAAATCATCCCCACCTGGTTTATTTCCCCGGTACTGGCATTTATCATTGCATATGCCGGGGGGCGATATTTTTATCCCCTGATACGCCATCGCATGCAGGGGATGGTAACCATGCTTCACCACAACGGAACCTTAAAGCTGATTGTGGTAGCAACAGCCTGTTATGTAAGCTTCTCCATAGGATCCAATAATATGGCCAATGCAGCGGCTCCTGTTCTGGCCATGGCCATGAATATGCTGGAGGTGGAAGTTGGCGGCCCGAACTTTATGCTGCTGATGCTGATCCTGGTATTCATGCTGGCTCCCATGTTTGGCATTGGCAGTTCGTTGTTGGGCGGACGTGTGCTGGAAACAACGGGAAAGAACATTGCAACTTTCAGCCCCCTGGGAGCTAGCTATATATCGCTGATCACTGCAAGCCTGCTTTTGGTTTCTTCCCTTTGGAGGGGCATCCCAACAAGCCTGGTGCAGATGAATACCTCTGCCATTATTGCCCTTGGAATGGTTAAAAACGGGCATTCAGCAGTTATAAAGGATGCCCCCCTGAAAAAGATCTTCCTGATCTGGATTGTCTCCCCACTGATGGCCATGATGTTTTCCCTGATGCTTACATGGCTGGCAGATTCTATGAGCCTATTATAAATCTTTTTATTCCGGTATTCCTCTTGTTCAGCCTTAATTCCTGGGTGCTCCATCCAGGGTTTTTCCCGTAAAGCAGTTATTTGTTCCCAAGAACATTTTGTTTCTCTTACCCAACTGCAAATCTAATATTAATAGATTTTCCTATTACAGATCATCCTGAAAAACATCCTTTTTATACATTTTATAGGTATTATTTCCCACATAAACTACAATCTGATACTTTCTGCCTAAAGGTGTCATTATGAGGTTTTTACAATTGGAATTTTGCATAATATAGCGCCGCAATTATATTATTTTTTCACCCTATGTAAACCATGAAAATGAAACGCAACCTTGAAACAATGTTACTGGCTCTTTTAATGTTATTCCCCATGGGAATGGTATTTGGCCAGGATGAAACAACCAATGGAGCCAACTACCGTTTGGCCGAACGCTTCTCACCCACCAAGATCCAGCGCATGGTCTTCAGCACCC
>OBJA01000324.1_pt1 | contig 43658 bp, 44 predicted proteins | sample 1519751 | NCBI WGS metagenome assembly OBJA01 (sample SAMEA3881238, study PRJEB22517) | soil metagenome | biome: lake sediment; feature: soda lake sediment; material: sediment, water from around vicinity | place: India | collected 2013-12-23 | depth 3 m
AAATTTGCCAGTGTTGATTCGTTTAATCGTTGATTCGTTTTACAGGAGTGTGGCATCGGGTTTGGTAGTGATTTCTCCTTACAGTCGTCACTTTATTACTCTAAGCTATGTGGTTTCTTTTCTATTCACTCTTGATTTCAGAGTGCACCACACCATCGGAGATTTCTCCTTACAGTCGAAATGACGGGTGGTCTTTATCATTTAGAGGGAGAAGATGGCGCCACTTAATAGTATTACTACTTGCAATTTCTTACTGTGGCGCCATCTTCTCCCCCTCTCCTACACCATAAAAGCCGTCATTCTGAACGAAGTGAAGAATCTTGTTGGCGATGGCAGGCTCTCACCACCGGATGCTACCACCATTTACTCAAAGCCGTCATTCTGAACGAAGTGAAGAATCCCATAGGCGGTAGCAGGCTCTTACTACCGGTTTTTTGTGCGACTGCGAAGCACCAAAAGCTCCAGGGGAGCGACAGTTTAATAGATAAGAGAACACATACACCACTACCCTCACTCAATCTTCTCCATCTTCTAAATCCTCTCGTTTTGCAAAAAGTTTTAAAGTGCAAAAGGGAATTATATCTTTTTAATCTCCACAAGTACTCTAAGGATCACACGTGATAAAATATTGGACATGAATGTGCACTAATAATTTTTCTAATTTTGCTCATAACCCTTATTAAGTAATTTATGAAACGAATTAGAGTATTTATAAGCAGTGTTCAAAGTGAATTTATCAAGGAAAGAGAGATGCTATATGATTACCTTAATTCGGATGCTTTATTAGGGAAATTTTTTGAGCCATTTTTATTCGAAAAATTAAGTGCTAATGGAAATTCATCAACTTCCGTATATTTATATGAGGTTGAACATTCCGATATTTACATTGGAATTTTTGGAAGAGCATTTCTCCTACAGAAAGAGAATTTGATCATTCAGTTAAGCATCATAAAAGGTTATTGATTTTCATAAACAATTCACTTAATTCTGAGCGACATCCCAAAGAAATTAAACTGATAAGCAAAGCTGAGAAACTTGTCGTCCGGAAAAAGTTTGCATCAGAAATTGATTTAAAACATTCTGTATATGCTTCATTAATTCGATATTTGGAAGAACATGAATTTATTAGAAGTACACCATGGGATGCCACATTAAATGGATCTGCAACACAGGAAGATTTGAGTGTAGAAAAAATCAGAGCTTTTATTACTCTTGCAAAATCTAAACGAAATTTCCCCTTTTCAATAGACTCAGACATTAAAAATGTACTAGTCCATCTTAACTTAATGCATAATGACAAAATTTCAAATGCAGCTATTCTCCTATTTGGGAAAAATCCGCAACGGTTCTTTTTAACATCTGAAATTAAGTGTGCACATTTCCATGGTATTGATATAACCAAGCCAATTCCTTCTTATCAAGTATATAAAGGCAGTGCATTTGAATTGATTGATCAGGCAGTAGACTTTGTTCTTTCAAAAATCAATGTTTCGGTTGGAATAAGAAGTATTGGAGCAGATGTTCCTGTTAATTATGAAATCCCAAGGGGTGCGGTTTCAGAGGCAATAATTAATGCAGTTGCTCATAGAGATTATACTAGTAATGGTAGCGTTCAAGTAATGTTATTTCAGGATAGGTTAGAAATATGGAATCCTGGGCAACTACCATATGGATTGACGCCAGCTAAACTGCTTGAACCTCATAGCTCAATTCCTGCAAATCCTTTGCTAGCTGAACCTATGTACTTAGCTGCTTATATTGAACGAATGGGAACAGGAACTGGTGATATCATTAAATTATGCAAAGAAGCAGGAATTAGAAAAACACCTGAATTTATACAGGAAGAACACTTTAAGATGATTATTTGGAGAAATAGAGTTGGAGATGATACAACAGATGGCACTATAGATGGCACTATAGATGGCACTAAAGATGGCACTTTAGATGGCACTAAAGATGTCACAATAGATGATGTCACCAAACTTAGAAGTGATAAAGAACGTATTAGTATAATACTTAGAATGATTGCTGATAATCCAGAAATAACTATTGATGATTTAGCCAGTTTAACTAATCATAGCAGAAGGACAATAAAAAGAGATATAAAAACATTAAAAGAAGAGGGTAAAATAATTAGAGTCGGAGTACCGCGATTTGGAACTTGGAGAACAAACGTTTAGCGCTGAACTTTAAAACTAACCTTTTCTCATACAAGATTGGAACCAACTAAAGCGTCCGCATTCAATTAATATTATATTGTTTAAGTTATCGAACCTGAATGCTATCAATTGCTAAAAGCTTAAAAGTGGAGATTATGTAACATTCCACCAACAAATCGAAATTTTTTTTCCTCTTTTGTAAAAGTAATGTATTAATGAGTAGTTTTGTTGCTCGAAATAGCGAAGCGCGAAGCGCTGAGCGCAAAGCGAATATTACCTCTGGTGAGAACAGAAATGTGACTCACGGGGCTCCGCCATGGAAACGAAGCGCTTAGCGCTGAGAGCAGAGCGCAAAATCAAAACAACTAATCAATATAATGGATAAAGTTTTTAGATTTGAGAATCTTGAAATCTGGAAAGATGGTATCAAGATTACCAAAGAACTTTTAGAAATTGCAAACAATCTTGAATCTAGAAAATTATATCGCTTTGCAGAACAACTTAGAGGTGCTGCAATGAGTATTACCAACAATATAGCTGAAGGATCAGGCTCTTATTCTGATAAAGAATTTGCGAACTTTATAAATATTGCCCGTCGATCAGTTTTTGAATGCTTTAACATTTTGGTTATAATAGCTCAGTCAGATATTATATCAGCTGAAGAACTTGATGATAAGCGAAACAAGCTTGATCATATAGCAAGAAAACTATCTTTATTTAAAAAATCTCTCTCTTAATTATATAAGGCGCTCAGCACTCAGCGCTCAGCGCTTCGCTTAACATGATCGACACCCTCATAACCTCCAAAACCCGCATAAAACTCCTGGTCAAGTTCTTCCTGAACTCCGCTACCCGATCCTATTTGAGGGATTTGGAGGCAGAGTTTGGCGAATCGACCAATGCTATACGGATGGAGCTTAACCGGTTTGAGGAGGCGGGCATGCTTAAGAGCGAGATGGAGGGCAACAAAAAGATCTTCTTTGCCAATACAAAACATCCGTTGTTCAGCGATGTGCATAATATACTTTTAAAGTTCACCGGCATCGATAAGGTAATTGAAAATGTACTGCAACGAATTGGCGGCCTGGAAGAAGCCTGGCTTATAGGTGATTTTGCAAAAGGGAAGGATAGTCCGGTGATTGATATTGTGTTGGTGGGGGATAGTATTAATGTGGAAGCGCTAAATGGTTACATCCAGAAGGCAGAGGAATTGAGCGGGAGGAGGATAAGACATTTTATTTTAAGGACTAATGAGAGGGCTTTGATTGAAAGTCAGTTTAAGGAGAAGCTGCTTTTATTTAACGGTGTGAAGAAAAGTTCTGAGTTCTGAGTTCTGGGTTCTGAGTTCGGAGCATTAAAATTAAAAAGTAAGAAAATGAAACATTATCAAATCACAGTGAAAGGCCCTAACGTTCAGAGATGCGGGTTCCGGAAGGAAGCTTCAAGGATTGCCGGTGAGCTTCAGTTGGCAGGCATGGCCGAATACCTCAATAAGGATGTCTATATTGATATTGAAGGAAAGGCTGATAATGTAAACCTTTTTCTCCAGTGGTGCCATATAGGGCCCGATGGTGTGATGATTGAGGGCGTTGAGATCATTGAATCACCTTTGGCATGCATCACTGATTTTAAGGTGGTTCCAGGGGTCAATATAACAAAGATAAAAAAAAGCGCATAGCCCAGTATTCAATTTTTACTATCTCAAAATGAATTCAGAAATTAAAATCGCAGTCATCGGCCTCGGATATGTTGGACTGCCATTAGCCCGTTTATTTTCTACCAAGTACAAGACTGTCGGTTTCGATAAAAGTGAACGCAGGGTTCAGCAGTTACTTACCGGACATGATGATACGCTTGAAGTGGAAGATCATCTGCTCCAGGAAGCATTAATGAATGGACTTACCTGCACCACCGATATTGAGAAAATCAGGCATTGTAATTTCTATGTTGTTGCCGTGCCTACACCGGTTGATATTAACAATAATCCTGACCTTACTCCATTGATTAAAGCCAGTGAAACTGTTGGCAAGGTTATTCAATCGGGCGATATCGTGGTTTATGAGTCAACCGTTTATCCGGGTGCAACTGAAGAAGACTGTATACCGGTGGTTGAGAAAGTATCGGGATTGAAATTTAATGCAGATTTTTTTGCCGGATACAGTCCTGAGCGTATAAATCCGGGTGACAAAGAACATACGGTTGAGAAGATCAGGAAGGTAACCTCAGGTTCCACTCCTGAGATCGGTAAACTGGTTGATGAAGTTTATGCTTCAGTTATTACAGCAGGAACACACCTCGCTCCCACCATCAAGGTTGCTGAAGCTGCCAAGGTCATTGAGAATTCACAAAGGGATATCAATATTGCTTTCGTGAATGAGCTTTCAAAAATCTTCACGCGCATGGGTATCGATACCCAGGATGTGCTTGCAGCTGCATCCACCAAATGGAACTTCCTTCCCTTTAAACCGGGTTTAGTTGGTGGCCATTGCATAGGTGTTGACCCTTATTACCTGGCCCAATGTGCCCAACGCTATGGTTATAACCCGGAGATCATCTTAGCAGGCCGGCGCGTAAACGACAGTATGGGTGAATATGTGGCCCAACAGGTCATCAAACTGATGCTTAAAAAAGGCATACAGGTTCTTGGCTCTGAAATTCTTATTCTTGGATTTACTTTTAAGGAAAATTGCCCGGACGTAAGGAATACTAAGGTGATTGATATTGTAAAGGCACTAAAGGAATTTGACCTGAATGTGACTATTTATGATCCATGGGCAAATCCGGAGGTTGCGATGCATGAGTATGGGGTTGTAGTGATGAATAAAATGCCATTAGGGAAGTATGATGCTGTGGTTTTAGCAGTAGCACATGATTACTTTAGTAGCTTTGATTATGGTCTCTTAAATGATAAGTTCATTATTTATGATGTTAAAGGTATTCTCAAATGTAAAATTGATGGTAGATTATAAAATATTATGTTAACAATAAGAATAGAAAATAAGATTAAAAGAATGCTTGACAATATTTTGAGCCAAGTAAGATCTTTTTATTTATTCGGTGCTACAAAAAAAATAAGGTTTGGAAGAAACGTACGATTAAGTGGAGAAATAAAGTTGATGAACAACATTTATATTGGAAACAACTCCGACTTACGAGGAAAAATAGAAATCTCAGATAATGTCTTTATTCATGAGAACGTACTAATAAGATCTAATTCTTTCATTTCAGTCGGAGAAGGTACTACTATTAATAGAAACGCTTGTATTCTATCAAAGGTAAGAATTGGAAGGAAATGTTCTATTGCTCCGAATGTTGTAATTATCGGAAGTAACCATATCTTCAGTGACCCTAATGTTGATATCAAAGATCAGGGTATTGACTCCATCGGTATAACTATTGAAGATGATGTTTGGTTATCATCGAATGTGACGGTTCTAGATGGAGTTCAAATAGGAAAAGGATCCATTATTGCAGCAGGAGCAGTTGTTAACAAAAATGTTCCTCCATTTACAGTCATGGGAGGGATACCAGCAAAATTGCTTAAAAATAGAATCTAATATGTCTGCAAAAAATACATATTTTTGGAGTGCAGTTGATAGATTTGGTAGTCAAGCAATTTTATTTCTTGGCAATATTCTCATTGCTCGAATACTTAGTCCTGATGATTATGGCTTGATTGCAATGCTTTCAATTATCTTAGGTATTGCGATGAATTTTACTGATTCCGGTTTTTCGGACTGCTTGATTAGAAAACAAGATGTTGACAAACAAGACTATGGAACTGTAACATCATTTAATATAATGGTAGCATTAATGATGTATCTTGTGATATTCTATTTAGCACCTTTTATTTCACACTTTTTCCAAAGGCAAGAACTTCTTAATGTTAGTAGGGTTATAGGACTATCAATAATACTCAAAGCAATTACTCTTACTGAGTTCACTAGACTTAGAAAAGAACTAAAGTTTCAAAATTTGGCTTTGATTAGCATTTTAAGCAATATAGTAATGGTTGTAGTTTCAATCTATATGGCTTTAAATGGTTTCAAATATTGGTCTTTGGCATTTCAGCCTATAACCCTTGGAATTGTCAAGATAATTTGTTTAATCCTGATGACTAGATGGGTGCCTTACTTAACTTTTAGTTTTTCTAAATTTATAGGAATGAGTGGTTTCAGTATTAACTTACTCATATCTTATTTAATAAATCAAATTGGGCAAAATCTTTATTCAGTTGTAATCGGGAAGTTTCAACCCACTTCCTCGTTAGGATTCTACAAACAAGCAGAAAAGATGAAAGATATACCTATAGTTGGAATTAGCTCTGTCATTTTCTCCACTTCTTACTCACTAATTGCGAGTGAAAAGGATATAAAGCTTCAAAAGAGAATGTACGTATCACTTTTAACTAAATACTATTTCCTTCACCTAGGGTTAATAACGTTTTTATATGGGGCTTCTTCATCTTTGATTGACATACTATTTGGCATGAAATGGGCAGAATCTTCTTTTCTACTACAATTAATGCTAATAGGTTCCATATTTGTACCTTTTATGGTTGTAAATGCTAATATTGCTAAAATTAGTGGCAAATCGATTCTATATAGAAATTTAGGTATTCTTAGGGTATTTCTCTCGATCAGTGCATTAATGATTACGATGAGGAAACCCGTTGAATTAATAATATATGGTCAAATAATAGCTGCATATGTATCTGCTTTTTTTGATGCATGGTTATGTGGCAATTTAATAGAGTTTAAAGTTTCAAGTCAATTTAAAATTTTTATTACAGAATTAAAGATTCCATTAATTGCATTGGTAATTTCAATTCTAACTAGCAGTATTTTTCATGATAGTCTTAAATGCTTTACTTCATTCACAGTTTCCTATATAATAATTTACATTGGCTTGAGTGAATTATTGAATCAAGATGTTTACATTAAGATTAAGAAGAGTGTTGTAACAAAACTATTAAAAAGATAAGAATTTGAAGAAAATTTGTATTGTTAAAAATGGTGATGGTTTAAAGCAATATTTCCTTTTACAGAATGAATGGCAGGAAAATTCGATTGAGTTAATTTGGGACATAAACAAATTAAGGAATAATGCAGAAATCACACTAGTTTCAATAAACAACTCGCATAGTAATTATCATAAGGACGATAATATTTCTTTTTATAATGTAATCATTAATTCAAAAAAGAAAAGTGTCCAATTACTCCAAAAAATCAGATACCTAATAAAACTATTGATTATCTTAAAAAAACAAAAGATAGACGTACTCGTAATCTCCAATTTCTACTTTTTAGGTTTTTTATTATTATATTGTAAAATATCTAGAATACAGATTATACCTAATTTTTCAAGGAATGAACAACTTTCATCACAAAATATAAACTTAATAAAAATATTCAAGGTTCCTGATGTAATTTCACCTGGATTTCTATTAGATGGAACAAATTTTGGAGCATCTACTAAGATACATTACCGACTACCCCTCTATCCTATTAACTTCTTTGTTGATGATCATTCAATTGAATTACCAAAACACAGATACATCATTTCTTTTATTGGAAGATTAATAAAAGCAAAGGGAATTTACGAATTTTTGGTTGCTGCTAATCGTTTAATTGCACAAAATTTGGATATAGGTTTTTATATATTAGGTGATGGACCTGAAAGATCCTATGTTACGAATTTTATAAAAGGAAATAATTTAGCAGACCAAGTTCATTATATGGGCAATCAAACCAATATCGCAATTGGAACATACTTAAGAAAAAGTACAATTTTAGTTGTACCTTCTTTTACTGAAGGATTTTCAAAAACCTGGTTAGAGGCTATATTATGTGAAACACCTGTCATACTAACTAAACTTTCTGGTATTGAAAAATTAATTGAGGATAGAAAACATGGCTTGTATATAAAAATCGGATCCGCTGATGATATTGAAGAAAAAATTCTGGAACTCATTAATAATTCTAACTTATACCTGTATCTTAGAGAAAATTTAAAAAAAATAAAAGATAATGGAATTCTCAAGAATGGGAAATCGTTTTATCAAGTGATTGAGTCTATAATCATGAAATAACAAGAAAATGAAATGGTTATATAATAGTGGATATAGAGCAACTAAATATTATGACATAGCATTGTACTTTAGGCAAAAAAAAATGTTAAAAGTTAGTAATCTAATTTTGGTATTATGTAAAAGAAGTACAGGAACTGAATTCAGTCCAAACTGTAAAATTGGTAAAAATCTTCAAATTGCGCATGGTCAGGATATAGTTATTGGAGGTGATACTATCGTTGGCAATAATTGTATTATTTATAACGGTGTTACCATTGGCGTTAGTGGTAAATTGATTAAGAAAGATGGACTTTTACAGCAGGAGAAATTGTACCCTAAAATTGGAAATAATTGTATTATTTATACAGGTGCCAAAGTGTTAGGAAACATAAGTGTCGGTGATAATGTAATTATTGGAGCCAATTCAGTCGTTTTAAATGATATTCCAAATTCAGTTATTGTTGCAGGAATTCCAGCTAAATTAATCAAAACTCACAACTATAGCCTAGATCAACTCAGGTGATGAATACAGTTTTAATTGTTACAAATTTTTTTCCATTTCAGAAAGGTGGAGCAGAACTGCAAGCATATTATATAGCTACGATTCTTTCAGAGAGATACAGCGTACATTTTATTCATTTTAGTGAGAATGTAAGAACTATTACTAAAAAACAAATAGATCAATTCACAATCTGGATTTTGCCTAAGAAGTCTTTTTTTCGCAGAGTATCCTCGAAACTAAATTTTCAATATTTTTTCCTAATAAAAAGTATATTTAGGATTGTTAAACCGGAAATTTGCTATCAAAGAGGTCGAAATTCTGTTACAACAATATGTAGTATTCTTAGTAAGAAATCATCATGTAAATTTATTTGGCAAGCGGCAAGTGATAGCGATTTGACTTACTTTAGTAAAAAAAATCTTTATAAGGAACTTTTTAAAATCCTTGAATTCAAGATAGGGAAAATTGGAATACTAAGAGCAAATAGCATAATTCTCCAATCGCAAAGTCAATTAGAAACTTTCAGATCATTATTCCCAAATAAAATTGCGTCAGAACTTCCTAATTTACATCCCTTACCAATAAAGTCAACAGAAAAAAGCTCAAGATTAAAAGTTTTATGGATAGCGAATTTAAAACCGCTTAAACAACCAGATATATTTTTACATATTGCCGATGAATTAAGAAATGAGGAAATTGATTTTATCATGATTGGAGCAGCAACAAAAGAAGAATATATATCAATAGCTAACTTTAAGAAGAATCATCCGAATTTCAATTATTTAGGTGAATTGCCAAATGAAACTGTAAATGAAAAGTTAAATGAAAGCCATCTCCTAGTAAATACAAGCATCTTTGAAGGTTTTTCAAATGTGTTCATTCAAGCATGGTTAAATAAAGTTTTAGTTTTAAGTCTTAACTCAAATCCAGGTAACATTTTAGCGGATGATCATTTGGGAAGATATTTTAATGGTGACATTAATATGTTAATCAATCATATAAAATATTTTAATGGTGAAAGAGAAATTCTTTCCAGAATGGGAGAAATGGCTTTTATTAAATCAAAAGAAAAGTTCTCATTAGAAGAAAATAAAACAAAGTATTTAGAAATTTTTGAAAAGTGTATCACCTAATTGCCATTTTTACACTAGTCTATCTCGAAGGCCTATTTGTTCGCATAGGGATCCCTCCGCAGATTTATAAACTAATCCTTGAAGGTATTATAGTTTTATTTGCACTTAGGAATTTTCAGTATCTTGTTAATTATACCAAAATTGGATTACTATTAGCATTAATTATTATCGTAACAGCGATATCTAGTGTTTACAATAATCAATCTATAATATGGGCATTCAGTTATCTTAGATTTATAATATACGGATTCGTAATTTTTTCAGCATCATCAAGAAAACCCTTTTCGCAAAAAGAAATTAAAATAGCAAAGAGAGTCATAGTAACATTATTATTGTTACAAATTGCAGGTTCAGCTATTCAAGTTTTCATAATTCAAGAACGAATTGAAGGATTTGTTGGGTTAATGAGTTATACAAATGGAACAACGGCTGTTATTTTTCCTTTAATGACCACCGCTTTTTGCATTTCATTATATTTCTTTTATAGACCTTCATTAATCTACTTATTGTTGCTACTCGGATTCTTAATAATTAGTTATTCCTCCGGAAAAAGAGCTATATATTTCTATTTACCGGGAATATTTGCATTAGCTTTCATCATTAAATCTCTTTTCTATAGGAAATATTCGCTTAATTTAAAGCATTCGCATCTATTATTATTTATTCCCATCTTTGGATTCCTTTATCTTTTTGGGATTCAGAACTCCAAAGGTATAAGTCGGTACGATAACAGTGCATCAAACTTTGAAGTGATTCAATATGCGATTGAATATGCAAAATGGGGTAATACTGCACAAGATGCTGGTAATACTATTGGTAGAAGTTCAACAACAGATAGGATATTAGAGTATAGTTTAAGCAGTACTGCTAAATTACTATTAGGAGCAGGCCCTATCATTATGAGAGATGATAATCAGGAAGAAGTCTTTGGCCGCTTGAAAATTAAATATGGTATAACAGGGTTTACAAGAGATATAATGGGTATAGGATTCTTGGGTGCCATTTTAACAATAATTTTCTACCTCTCTCTTTTTAAAAAATTAAAAGGTATATCTTTCAGAGGGTTATCATCTTACAATCGAGCGTTATATTTCTCTATTATACTTACTATTTTTATTTTCGGGTTATCTCATTTTGGTTATTCAGCTGACTTTACCTCTAGTGGGAAGATTTCTTTTTTAATCTTATTTATTCTAGGTTTGTTAAAGAATCGAAGTTATAATACAATTAAAGAAAGACAGTGAATAAGATTTTGATTTTAGCACCAGATTTAAAGGCTTTAGGAGGTGTTGCTCGCCACTATGCAGGACTGAAAGATTTCTTAAGTGAGCAACTATATGTAAAATTTTTAACAACCGGAACTAGACGAAATATCTCAGGAAAATATTTCTTTCTAAGCGACTATGTAAAATTAATTTTTGCAATAATCATCTCAAATCCTAGATATTTTCTGATTAATCCAAGTCTTCAGAACAAAGCCATTAGGAGAGATTCTATATTCTTAAAGGCGATATATAGATTAAAAAGAAAGAAGTCAAAGGTTATTGTTTTTTTTCATGGATGGGACTTAAACTATGAGAAAAAAATCGAAGCCAACTTAACATTATTGACCAGTTACTATAAAGCTGACAAGGTAATTGTATTAAATTCTTACTTCAGGGACAAATTGAGAGGGTGGGGATTTCAAAACCCAATTCACATTTCGAGTACAAAAATAGAAGAAAATTTGCTGGATTACTTTGATTACAATAAGAGAGTATTCGATTCTAAAAAAATATTATTTCTATCACGATTAGAAAAAAACAAAGGAGTATACATTGCTGTTGAAACTTTTAATATACTTAGAACTAAGTTTAATGACTTAGAACTTCATATAGTTGGTAATGGTTCTGAGTATACCAATTTGCAAAGGCTTATAAAGCAGCAAAAACAGCAAAATATTTATTTGCATGGTGGATTGAAAGGTAAAGAGTTAGCTGATGCCTATATCAATTCAGACGTATATTTATTCCCATCGTTCCATGGAGAAGGTATGCCAACCACTGTATTAGAAGCTATGGCGTTCGGACTTCCGATCATATCTTATAATAATATAGGCATTTCTGACATTCTTGAAGACAATAAAACCGGCTTTATAATTAATACATTATTTCCGGAGGACTATGCAAATAAAATATTAGAATTGTTTTCTAATCCAAATCTTCGAAAAAAGTGCTCAAATTTCAATTTTATTAAAGCCAAAAGATTCTATGCTTCTAATGTGGCAAAAGACTTAGTCAATATAATTGTAAAAGAAAATGAATCTGATTATTGTTAGCCATAATCAATTCGGTTATCACATAGATGCTTTTAATTATGCAAAGATTTTAAGTAAGTATTATAAGATATACTTTATTTGCTATGATTTTGGCAAACAAAAAATCTATTTAGATAACGTTGAAATTGTTTATGTGCAAAAATCAAATGTTCGTCTTAATTCATTATTCAGATTTCTGAAAACCATATTAAAACTCGCTCCAAAGAATGATATCATTTTTATTCAATACTTCAAATTCTGTTCTCTACTCAGAATTAGATTAGATGCAAAAAAAACAATACTTGATTTTAGAACCGCGTCAATATCTCAATCGTCATTAAAAAGAAAATTTGAAGACATTTTTGCTAAATTTGAATCATACTTCTATAAAAATGTAAGTTCCATCTCAAGTGGTGTTATAAATAGGCTCAAACTTGATGCAGATAAGACACAAATAATACCACTTGGTGCAAATAAAACACATGTTGATTTAAAAGATTGGAATGAATTTACTCTCTTATATGTAGGCACCCTGAACAATAGATTTATTGAAAAGACTATTGGAGGTCTAGAATTTTTCTATTTGAATCATAAAATAAATTTTAAGTATTTCATAATAGGAGACGGTATACCGAGATATAAAAATCCCCTGATTCATAAATTGAATTCTTCACCTATTAAAGATAAAATATATTATTTAGGTCCCCTTTTTCATGAGGAATTAGCACCTTATTTCCTTAAATGTAATGTTGGAATCTCTTTCATTCCATTGAAAGATTATTATGATTTTCAACCGCCAACCAAAACATTTGAATACATAATGGCTGGTTTATTTTGTATTGCGACCCGGACTTCAGCAAATAGTGAAATTATTAATTCTGTTAACGGCATTCTAATAGAAGATACAGAATTTGATTTTGCTGATAAATTATACAAAGCCTACTTAAATAGACATACATATAACTCTATTAAAATTGCTGATACTTTAGAAAGTAAAACTTGGGAAAATATCATAACATATACAGTTAAACCATATCTGGAGAGTATATATAGAAACAATATAGTATGACTAAGATGTATCATTTAATGAGGTTTTTCAAAAAATTACATTTGAACTTCATTTCAAAACTCATTGAAATCTTGATTTTTTTCCTTTTTAACAGTAGAATACCATATGATGTATCAATTGGCAAAGGAAGTTATTTCGCATATAAGGGTCTTTCGACATTACTTGTTCATGGTACTGTTATTGGGAAAAATTGCATGATCGGAATGAGAGTAACTACTGGTAGAAATTTTCCTTATAAAGATGTACCTATAATAGGTGATAATGTATGGATAGGAACTAACAGTGTCATAATCGGACCAGTGATTATAGAAGACAATGTTATTATTGCTCCTAATACACTAGTCAATAAAAGTGTTCCAAAAGGAGCAATTGTAGGCGGCAATCCGGCAAAAATAATAGGCTGGTCTAAGAATCTTGATTATAATATTTTTGAAAATCCAAAATATAAGGAAGGAAAAGCTTCATTCTTGAAAGATGAATTACAACGCTAAAATATTCTCCAAGCTGGAAAAATATTGCGAATCACATGATTTTTCTGGTTGGGACCCATACGATGGATTAAATTCCAAAGTTTTTCAATCTACTCCATTCAAAGATTGGGATTTAGCTAGGCTTATTTTCATTCAGCTTTTTAAAAGAAACCCTATTAACTTGCGCAAGTTTGCCCTAATACCAAAAGAACATAATGCTAAAGGAATAGGTCTATTTTTAGCTGGGTATTGTAATATCTATAAACTTCAGGAAAAGCTAAATACTTCTGATTTTGGTAAACAGGAAATAGTATTAGAAAAGATAAACTATCTAGCAAATCTTTTAATTTCATTGCAGAGTACCGGATATTCTGGTGCATGTTGGGGCTACAATTTCGATTGGCAAGCCAGGAGATTATTCCTTTTTCCCAAAAATACACCAACTGTTGTAGCAACAACTTTTTGTGCAACTGCATTATTTGACGCTTATAATATCACTAAGAATGATCTTTATCTAAAAACAGCACTTTCATCAGCAAACTTCGTACTGAATGATTTAAACAGAACTTATAAGGAAAAAGGTTTTATATTTTCATATTCTCCTCTTGACGGTAATAATACTGTATACAACGCATCCCTTTTAGGTAGTAAGTTATTAAGTTATTGTTATCATTATAGTAAAAACGAAGAGTATAAATTATTTGCAAAAGAAAGCATTGAAGCATGTGTTTCTGCCCAGTCAGCAGATGGTTCATGGGTATATGGTGAGTTACCGGTTCAGAACTGGATTGATAGCTATCATACCGGATATAATCTTGACGCTTTAATTTGTTACCAGGAACTAACGGGGGATATGAGCTACAATGGAAATATTGAGAAAGGTTTTGAATACTATATTAAGACTTTTTTTCTGGGAGATGGCACTCCAAGGCACTTTCATAACAAGACCTATCCAATAGATATTCATTGTCCCGGACAACTATTTGTTACCATTAATAGATTGAATAAATATAATGATTATAAGGCTCTGGTGGATAAAGTTCTAAACTGGACTATAATCAATATGCAGTCGCCAAAAGGGTACTTTTATTATCAGATAAAAAAAGGCATTAGCAGTAAAATTCCATATATGAGATGGAGTAATGCTTTCATGTTTAATGCCCTATCTCATTATTTTTTATCAACATTAAAACTGAATAAAAATGAAAGTATGGTTTGATCTGACCAATTCACCTCATGTTGGCTTTTTTAAGCAAATGATTGATGAATTGAAGGCCGAAGGCCATGAAGTAGTAATAACTACCAGGCCATTAGGTAATACAATCCAATTGCTTGATCTTCATAAGATACCTTATAAAATTGTTGGAACCCATTATGGCAAAGCCAGCATAAAGAAAATATTTGGTTTCCCTATTAGGCTATACCAGTTATACAGGTTTATTAAACTGCATAAACCGAATATCGCCATTGCTCAAGCCTCTTATTATCTTCCTGTAGCAGCGTGGCTGGCTGGAATCCCAAGCATTTATACCAACGATAATGAACATGCTAAAGGCAATATACCAGCATTCATTTGTGCAAAAAGAATTTTCATTCCTGAATTTCTTGAGAAAAAGAGAATCACTGGTCCATTTATTCAAGAAAAAAAGATCAAAAATTACCCGGGTGTTAAGGAAGGGATATACTTGTGGAATAAATATCTCGATTTTGATAAAGGAACATTTCCACAATCGAAGATATATGTGAGGATGGAACCAAGCCTTGCTCAATATTATAGTGGCGGTTCCTACTTTTTAGATGATCTTATTATCAAATTAAAAGAGAAGGTACAAATAATAATTCTTCCCAGGGAAAAGGATCAGATTCAGCACTATTCAACTGAGAAATTCAAAGGAGTACAAGTACTTGATAAACCAAAGACTTTTGATGAAATTGCTGCAGATTGCTCAATCTTTATAGGTGCAGGTGGGACAATGACTAGGGAAATGGCTGTTATAGGGGTGCCAACAATTTCTGTTTATCAGGATGAACTACTTTCCGTAGATAAATACCTTGTTGAAAACGGTCTTATGAAGCACTGTAAGGACTTAAAGGCTGAGCAAGTCTTAATTGAAATGGAAAACATTTCCATTGGTAAATCTGACACCACCTTACTTATTAAAGGGAAGGAAGCCTACAATATGCTCAAGGGTTCAATTTTTGAATTGTCAAATAATTAGAGATGAAAATACTATCAGTAGTGGGTGCAAGACCCAATTTCATGAAAATTGCACCTTTTATAAAAGCAATCAGAGAGCATAACTTTTCTAAACCCGAAAAACATATTGACCATATTCTTGTACACACAGGTCAGCATTATGATGTAAGAATGTCGGAAGCATTTTTTAAAGCTTTAAACATCCCTAACCCAGATATTAATCTTGAAATAGGCTCGGGTAGTCATGCTGAACAGGTAGGAAATACAATGATAGAGTTTGAAAAAGTACTCTTAAACGAAAAACCAGATTGGGTTGTACTAGTTGGTGATGTTAACGCTACACTTGCATGCAGTGTTACTGCAAAAAAACTTAACTTAAAGGTTTGTCACATAGAAGCAGGCCTTAGATCCGGAGACATGACAATGCCAGAAGAAATAAACCGTCTGGTTACAGATAGGCTGGCCGATTTACTGCTTACCCCAGATACAATGTCATCACAAAACCTGCTGAATGAAGGTACTTATCCACAAAGGATTGAGTTTGTAGGAAATATAATGATTGATACCCTGGAGAGTAATTTGAATAAAGCATCTGAGCTGTCAATTCAAAGCATCGTAAATGAAAACCTAATAGAAGGGTATTTTTATACCGGCAACATTCCTGATGATCACAAGTACGCAGTGATGACGCTTCATCGCCCTTCAAATGTTGATACAAGAGAGGTATTTGAACCGTTAGTGAAATTCCTGCTCCATGAAGTTACTAAGGACATGAATTTATTATGGCCAATACATCCAAGGGCACGCAAAAAGCTCATTGAGTTTGATCTTTGGGATGAAGTTATCAAACACCCTGGAATTATCCTTTTAGAACCTATTGGCTATCATGAAATGCTAAGGTTAAACAAGACAGCCAGACTTATGCTAACCGACAGTGGCGGCCTTCAGGAAGAATGCTGTGTACTGGGTACACCCTGCCTTACATTACGCTGGAATACCGAAAGGCCTATAACCCTCAGAGACCATGGCGGCGCGAGTGTCCTTGTTGGCAATAATATCAACCGCATCAGAGAAGAATACCAAAATACTTTAAAACTTAACCGCAATCCTCAAAGACCCCCGCTTTGGGACGGGAGAACGGCGGAGAGGTGTTTGAAGGCGATAATAAAGTGTAGTAACTTAGCTTTAGATTATTAAGTCTCTGATTTGCGAAGCACATCATTATAAAATAAAATTACACTTTTAAACTAAAGACAATGAGCAAAGAACTGAAAAACTTAATTGTAAGTTTATCTGAATCGAATTTTAAAACTGTAATTAAAGAATTCATCAAAGAAAAGTATAAAACGGTTCATGTAAGGATTATTGACGGTCCGTATGACGGAGGAAATGATATTGAAATCCTTGTTGGAGGAAAAGAAATAAGAAGAAACATTCAAGTTACCGTTCAAAAAACAGGTTATGAAAAAAAACTTGACGAAGATTTAGAAAAATCTAAGAAAAATGTTGACAAATATAACTATCTCAAAAATCTTGATTTTTACATTAGTCAAGAGATCACAAAAAAAAAAAGAAATGAATTAGAACTTCATGCAGAGTTAGATTTTGGTATCACATTGACAATTTATGACGCTAATATCTTGTCACAAGAAGCTGATACTTACAATTCAATAAGAGAGTTTGTATACAAATCACATAATATTAAAAATGGTGGTTTTAAAATAGCTGACAAGCAGATGAAAATTTTATTTGATGTTCTAACTCTTGACCAGCATACTATAGACATCAAGAAAAATTTTATTGACTCATACATTTTTTCTTTTCTTTTTACGAACCCTAATAGTTCAATAGACCAGATATATTCTTACATAAATCCACATTTGAACAATTCTTTAAACAAAGAGTATTTGCTTAAAGAACTTAATTATCTACGGACTAAAAAGCAGTTGGAAAGTCCTTCTGATAAAAATATATATTTCCTAAGTGAGCCAAAATTCAGACAGCTTCATGAAGTCATGGAGATTTCATCACAACAAGAGAAGTACTTAAAGAAAACAATTGAAGATTATATCGTTTCAAATGGAATAAAATGTGATTGTGATGAGTTAATTAAATTTATTTTTGATTTATATAGGGAAAATTATTTAATTGACATCGCCGAAATAAAATATGCCAATAACTCTTATGAAAACTCTTTAAAAAAGATTTATAACGACCTTAAAACATATTTCATAAAGATAGGTGTCGATGAAAAACTGGTTGATTCTCTAGTGAAGACACTTTTAGCTTTATGTGAATCAAACGAATTTCTAAATAAACTAGCGACAATACATCTTTTCAATAATTTATACTCTTCTGATAAATTAGAAAAATACATCAGTAGTAAAGTACAGACTCTTTTTCTAGACACTCAAATTTTAATTAGGTTAATTTGCGTAGTACATTTTGAAAATCTTGAATTTAGAGATACCGCATTACAATCGGTTAAGTTATTTTATTCAATTATTGAGCAATACAAGCAAAAAATTTCTCTATATACCTCATACGATTATATAAATGAAGTTGCGGGACATTTGTATGAGGCTGTAAAACTTCAAAGACTACTAGATATTCCAATCTTTTCAAAGATTGGGAAATCCAAGAATGTTTTCTATAACGCGTTTTTGGAATACAAAGATTTCATCAATGACGAGGAATATTTTTTAGAGGATTATATTAATGAACTAATAGGGGAAGATATATTTGAACTTCCAGAGTCTGAATTTATTTCTATTGCATCGAGAAAATTTGCAGATATATTTGATCTGTTAGGCCTCGACTTAATTTATCATACAAATTACTCTAATTATGCAACTATTAAAAAGGAATACGAAACATCATTATCATATCATTCAAGAAAGAGAAGTTATATTGCTCTTGAGAATGATCTTAGAACTATTCTTTACCTTGCATCAAAAGAAAATCATCTTAATGAAGAAACTGAAGAATTTAATGAGCCTTTCTTAGTAACCTGGGATTCTGCCTTTTACTCATTTAGAAAAGAACTTTTGGCTAATCATAAAGAATTATCTTATTGGTATATATATACTCCATTAAAAGTTGTTGATAGACTCTCTGTGATGAACTTCCAACTTAATCCAAGATCGATAAGTCTAAATATTATTGCTTTAACTGAATCTAATTTCAATTATTCATCCAAAAATGCCACATTTTTAGATGTCTTATCTGGCTTCTTTTCAACAAAAGATGTATCGAATCTTGCAATCATTCAGAAATTAGCAAAATTGAAAGAGAGCACACGAAATATTAATGAAACACCATCATATACAGACTTTACTGAAACTGATGAAAGTGATAGAGTAACTAATCTCTTACTGGATGTTAAAAATTATTACTGCTCTAGTAAGTCAAATTATAAATTCGATGATATCATTGATGTTTTTACAATACCTGAGTATGAGGACCAGATCATTAGTATATTTGAAAACATGATACCTTTGTCAGTATCAAATGAAATAATGTTCAGTCAATTCGACAATCTTATTGCCAAGATTAAAACGCCAACCAAATAATATTCGGTTTTTTAGGCACTACTATGGTAAAAGCAATCTCCCTTCATCTAGCGTAGTGAGTAGTTAGTTATGAGTAGTAAGTCAAATACTAATACAATTTAAGTGAAGATTCTAAAAACAGGCATTATTGGCTTTGTCGGCACCAACTTAATTAAAACCTTTTCCCATGCTCACCAGATCTTCGGCCTGGACATCACTCAAAAACAAACCGAAGGTGTAATCTTCACCAATAATTGATGGACAATAATTAGTAGTGAGTAATGAGTTGTGAGTAGTGAATTATGAGTTATAGGCCACTATATCTACAGATAGTTTTAACAAATTAACCTTTGAATACGAGGAAGTAAGGAAATTACTATTATACATGATGAGCAACTCTAATTATTTTGCAAGAAAAGGACTCACAACTCAAAACTCACAACTCAATACTCATAACTAAATACTATAAATGAACATCCTCATCACCGGCATCCACGGCTTCATCGGTAGCAACCTTGTTAAGGAACTTAGTCCACGGCACAAGATATATGGACTGGACATCATTTTTCCCAAAAAGGAAGGGGTTGTTATTACTTTTGACTGGACCGATCTTGAGCGTGGTGAAATACCTGAGGTAGATGTTATAATCCACCTGGCAGGGAAAGCACATGATGTTAAGAACACCTCACGGGCCGAAGAGTATTTTAATATCAATACCGGCCTTACCAGAAAAATTTACGACTACTTCCTGCAATCACAAGCCGGTAAATTCATCTTCTTCTCATCGGTAAAAGCTGTGGCCGATGCCGTAAATGGAGATATCCTAACGGAAGAGGTCACCCCCACCCCTATTGGTCCTTATGGGGAAAGTAAGTTGAAAGCGGAGGAGTATATTCTTGAGCATTCAGCATTAAGAAGTCAGCTCTCAGCTCTCAGCTCTCAGCTCTCAGATACGGTCCCAGAGCCCAGTCGAGGGGTCAGCTTTGAGCAGTCAGCACTCAACTTGTCCCGATTTAACATCGGGAGCAGTCAGCACTCAGAATCTATCCAACAAGGAACATCTCAGAACCCAAAACCAAGAACCCAGAACAAAGAACTTAACACTGAAAAGAAACTTACCACTCCCAACTCAAAACTCTCTACCGACAAAGAACCCAGTACTCAGAACTCAGAACTAAAAACAAAAAAAGTCTACATTCTCCGCCCCTGCATGATACATGGACCGGGAAACAAGGGCAACCTCAATCTGCTGTACAACCTTGTAAAGAAAGGTATTCCCTGGCCACTGGGCGCATTTGAAAACAAACGATCTTTCACTTCGATCGACAACCTCAACTTTATAGTGACCCAACTCGCCGAACGAAACATCCCGGCAGGCATATATAACATTGCAGATGATGAAGCTTTATCAACGAATGAAGTTATAAGGATTATCAGGGAAGTTCTGAGTTCTGAGTTAAAAGTTCTGAGTCAGCAGTCAGCAGTCAGCAGTCAGCAGTCAGTGGAAGGGCTGTCAACTGTCAGCCATCAGCTATCAGCTGAAGAGCAAAGAACAAAGAACAAAGAACAAGAAACTCAGAACCCAGAACCCAAAACTCAGAACAAAGAACCCCTCGACCCTGCTCGGGGACCACTCACTACTCACGACTCCCTACTCACTACCAGGATCCTAAACATCCCCAAACCACTCATTAAAACCCTCGCTAGAATAGGCACTGCACTTCATCTTCCACTCAACAATAACAGACTTCACAAACTAACAGAGAATTATGTTGTGAGTAATGAGAAGATTAAAAAGGCACTAGGCGTGAAGAGTTTGCCGGTAAGTGCCAGGGATGGGTTGAGGAGGACAATTGAGTCGTTTAAGTAGTGAGTTGTTAGCAGTGAGTATTAGGACTCATAAACCCCACTGCACTATTTGAGGAATTTAATTCATAAATAGCCATTTAAGTGATAACTTTGAATAATAAGGACGCTGCAGATGCACGTAAACTGGACAAAATTTTTGCAAAAATTGAAATCATTACAATCAGTGAGGTCGATAAGGTTACTGATGAAATAAATAAGTATCAGCCCTTAATGATACGACTGATCATGGCTTATTATCGGGAATTTGGAGGTAGTATGATTCTGGAAACACTTATAAAGAATATTCTCATAATGTGGGAGTTCTTTAAAGATAATAAAGCTGTAAAAGGTAAAACAATTACCGAAGCCATGTTTAATAGCAGGTTAAGCAAGATAATGCAATTCTTTGAAACTTTGGATAAATATAGCGGCTTAGAGAAGCTTGAACTAACAATTGATGACTTTTCAACTATTAAGCATAAATTGCTCATGATTAGAATGCTTGAAAGATTTCGGAGCAATGAATACCTTACACAGCTCTCAAACACTCAAAGAAACCAACTCCTAATTGAGACACGCTGCATGATTGATTGTTTGGCTTCACTGAGTAAATAAGAATAACCATTTAGCTATTTTTATGAACATTTACGGTTATAATTTGTATACATTGTATACATAAATTGTACAATTTATAACCAAAAATGTACGTTTTATGCTATGCATTTGTGCAATTTAACCAGATTTGTGTACATTTGTACATTATAAGACTAAATCTCAAACATAACCATGGAAATCAAAGAATTGTTAGCCCGTAATCTGCGTATAATCAGAGAGAGACTAGGGTTTTCTCAATCTGAAGTAGCTGGTGTTCTTGATATTTCCCAACCGGCATACAGTAAGTATGAAAACAATGAAATTGTTCCTTCTGCTGAAGTTATAAAAAAGCTGGCTAATCTTTTTAATGTCGACGAATATACCTTTTACGAAAGCAATAGTGAAAACTTTACTGCTGATTTAGCTTTCGCATTTAAAGCAGATGAAATTGATACTGATGATCTTAAGCAAATTGCAAAATTTAATAAGATAGTTAGGAATTATTTAAACATGTGCCATGAGCTCGAGAAGGATTAATTCATTAGACTTTAATGATATAGAACTTCTTGCCCGACAATTCCGAAAGGACAATAATCTGAATGAATCTGAACCGGTCAAACTCAAAAGCATTCTGCAACGTAACAAGATATTAACTGTGTTTTTGCCCTTGTCTGATAAATTCTCAGGAATGGCAATTAAAACAACAAAAGATAGTGTACCTAAAAGGTTAATTCTAATAAATTCAAGACACTCCCTGGGTAAACAGCGTTTTACAATCTGTCATGAATTTTTTCATTTATATTTTCAGGAGGATTTCACCTATTTATTAGATACAACTGGTCGGTTCGACAAGAAAGACCCGGTGGAATTCAATGCTGATATGTTTGCGGCATACTTCCTCATACCTGAAACTGGACTTTTGGAAATAATTCCAAAAGAGGAAAGAGGCCGGGATAAAATAACCTTAAGAACTATTCTTTCGATAGAACAATACTATTCATGTTCCAGAACAGCATTACTTCAGAGATTAAAACATACGGGCAGAATAACTTCTGGTTTATTTGATCAATACAAAGTTAATGTTAAACTATCAGCACTTGAACATGGTTATGATACCAGACTCTATGAGAAAGGTAATGACGGATTAATAATTGCTGATTATGGCATAAAAGCAAAAGAATTATTTGATTTGGGCAAAATATCGCGAAGTACTTATCTAAGCTTGCTAAATGATATCGGTATAGACTTTTCAAACTTTGAAGAAAATGCCTCGAATAGTTCTGTTTGATGCTGATGTAATCTCCCATTTCATAGTCAACGATATGTTATCCTTTTTACCGGTTATATGCAAACCGCATAGAATGGTGATCATGGATGCTGTGTACAGGGAGACAATTATGTTACCCGGCCGAAAAACGATTATTGATAATTTCCTTAGGGAAAACGGTATGACAACAATTTCTATATCCCCTGTAGACATAAATGTAAATATGGAGTTTGCTTTGATAAAAAGATTGCATCCTCTTATTGGAGATGGTGAAAGAACCTTAATGGCACATGCAAGATTTAATGATGAAATTATTGCTAGCAGTAACTTTAGAGATATAGCAGTTTACTGTGAAGAAAATAAAATTGACTTTTTAGGAACACTTGATCTTCTTGCAATTGGATTAAAAAAAAGAATTATATCGGCTGCTCAATGCCATAAGTTTATGGAAGAAGCCATAAATAAAAATCATGCAAGATTCCCTGCAGGCATAACGGACATTACAAAATATAACTGCACTAAGTTGGAAATGCTGGATTAACATTCTTAACTACTACTCTAATGCTGAAGTTTTCTTTACTTCTTTGAATCAGCATTATTACGTTTTTTCCCTGATTTCTTTCCTTCTCTTTTACCAGGGGCATTTTCTAATTTTTTTGTAGCTATCTTTATATAGTTTAGTAATTAAACGATTATTGCACTGAATAAGTTTCGTTCACTTTAAGTACCTTTGTTCAACAATAGTTTATCAATATGAAAATAATCTCTTCAGATCTACTTGATCAACTCACCGAACGTGCTTCATCATCCGAACGTTTAAGGATGAACCACAACTTTCATGAATCACCTGATTCAAAAAGTCAACGATTACTTAATGCCCTTGAACCAGGTACTCAGGTTCCTGTACATAAACACGATAACACTGCCGAAACATATATCCTATTAAGAGGCAAAATCCGTGTTGACTATCATAACCAGGATGGAAAGGTAACCGAATCCGTTATCCTTAATCCCAATGAAGGTAATTATGGTCTGGACATTCCTGCAGGGCAACTTCATTCATTAGAAGTGCTTGAACCGGGTAGTGTTATATTTGAATGTAAGGATGGGCCGTATGTGCCGTTAGTAGTGAGTAGTGAGTAGTGAGTTAATTCATAGGAACCTTTACAATACTCCTCATTCACATTGTTTTTCTGGAATTAATAATGCTGATGATGTAACGATTAGTGATATAAATACTATATCTTTGTTAATTAATAAACCTACTGAGGATTCTACAATGAGTGATAAAGAAATAAAAGAAATTAAAAGAGATCTGAAAAAGGTTAAAAAAGAAGCTGCCGATAAGGACTATTCCATTTCAGTCCTTAAAGAAATTGGCATTCTGACTAAATCCGGAAAAATTGCTGAACAATATCAAACCTTATGTACACCATCGCGTCAGGACTAATCCTTGGTTTTCATGGCTGCGATCAATCGGTTGTTGATAAAGTAATTAGAGGAGAAGACGAATTATTACCCAGTAATAATTTATGGGACTGGTTAGGAAATGGAGTTTATTTCTGGGAAAACAGTCCTTCAAGAGCTTTTGAATTTGCTATTGATCTAAGCAAACATCCTGAAAGAACCAAACATCCAATTAAAAATCCTGCTGTAATTGGAGCAGTTATTAATCTTGGATACTGCCTTAATTTACTTGACTATCAAATGGTAAGTATCTTACAAGAAAGCTATAATGCTCTTGAGGCTCTAATGAAATCATCCGGGCTACCACTCCCAAAAAATCATAGATCAGGCACCGAAGAAGATTTGCTACGAAGAAATTTGGATTGTGCAGTTATAGAAACTTTGCATAATACTAGAAGGAGAAACGGTCATCAGCTTTTTGATTCTGTTAAAGGAGTGTTTTGGGAAGGTAAGCCGCTTTACGAAGGCGCTGGTTTCCGTGAAAAAGATCATATTCAGATTTGCATTAGGAATCCAAACTGCATAAAAGGGTACTTCTTACCGCGTGCACTATCTTCTAAGTTTCCAAAAGTATAATAGTCCCGCTAAGTCTACTCACTATTCTTCAGAATACTATGAAGTTTAATAAGAAGGCAGCCGTAAAGTTGCCTTCTCTTCTTACTGTTAGAACTTATTCCAGCGCTGTACAAATATTATGGTTTCTTGTTTCAATGATGGCATTAACTCTTGATTCACATAAGCTTCATAAAAAGGCTTTCCTGTCATGACATCAAATATTGTTAACTTTACAACAATCATTCAATTGTTCTTTGAGGGTAAATTAACGATAACTCATCTTTGTAAGGAACAAATGGTTGATATAATTGATGATAAGCCCATCCAATAGCTCCATGAAATAATTTCAGGTGAGGTCTTTTATCTTCGCTACCCGAATTTAAAATATGATCTCCAGCTATTCCAGGGTATGGCTCAATGTAGTATATTCTTTTAATATTTAGTTGGTAAGCCTTTTTAGAGCACAACTCACATGGACTCGAGGTTGTAAAAAGATATCCTCCATCAATCCCCCCACCTCCATATTTTGTAATCTGAAGAAATGCATTTTCCTCAGCATGTAAGGAGCGAGTGTGGACTTGATTTCTTTTTTTGTCTAAGTCATTTTTGATGTCCTTAAAGCAGATACAAAGCTTTTTACCCTTTAATGCAGAAAAATCTCTTTCAGGATATAATTGATTTACCCGTGTGGTAAATACGTTCCCAAGTTCATAATTACTATATGCTAACTTATCATAGTTATCAAGATCTTCGATATTTCTTAATAAACATGGAACTTGCCCCTCTGAAGTATTATTCCATCCAACGGCTTTGATGGAATAAGAACTATTGGAAATCACAGCCCCGACTTGCCTTGAAATACATCCTGAATTATATTTTGCAGTATATGCAATTTGCATACATCGCTCCACAGGACTCGGTGTAATTATTCCTGGATTAAAGATCAAGGATAAATATCGAACTAATTGCTTCTTAAGCGTAGTATGGCATTCTGCAGGTAAATTATCTGTTGGGTTGTGAATGTAGATTTCTGCGTTCTGAATGCAACCTTTTATATCCTGACTCACAAATTTCTCAACTCCATCTTTATCTGATATATATTCAATTTTATCAATTTCATCGATCTGATCAAGATTCAGTTTGCTGTTAAGCCTTTGCTTCCTATACGTATCTTCAGAATTAATCGCTATTAAATAAAAAGACACGTACTGTTCTTTAAAATAGGTTGACTCCAGAGAGTTGCGTATACTATCTATTACTATAGCAGTTTTTTCATTGCCGTTATTTTCAATAATTGCGGTTATTATTTTATTTATTCTCTCAGCTATATGAAAAGTATGTAGTGAATCGCTATTTCTTAAAATTGCGTTTCCTGAACTTCTTAAATTAGTGCCAAAGGCTTGATAGATGGTCTCTTTTTTACTACTTCTATATTGTGAAGTTATAGTTTTTATCCTTTTTGTTAGTTCATCCAATTCTTTATCATTAAACAGTTCTAATGAAAATCCATCTTGAGTTGATTTTTGATTAACACTATTATAGATTGTCTCAAGTTCCTGAAAATCGCTGTCAACATTTACAGGTGATTTTTCAATCTGAAACTCACTAGAGATATAATCCTTAACTGCTTGCAGTTCATTTTCGACTAAAAAGGATGTAATGATATTGGATACACTAATTACTTTAAATTGTGTCCAATTTTCTTTAAGGAAATCATACACAATAACATCTTTCCGCTCATCATTTGATAATCTATTAGTCCTGTCAGGCTTTACGAATTTACAATCTTCAAAATTCTTGTTACTTAACAGCTGAGCAACAGTTGAACAACCAGAACCTGTTCTTCCAGTCAATCCAATTACAACGAGCTTTCTTCTAAGATTATACATTTTTTTTACAGCATCCTTTTCCATAAACAAAATATTAAGTTAGTCTCCATACTTAGAAAGTAAGATACAAATATAATAATAAGATATCACCTCACTTGTAAATTGACATTGATTGATCGACTCACAAGCACCTGATACAGCTTATCCGGTGAAGTACTCTTTTTAGAATTGGCTAATTAACCTCATTAATTGCATCTTTAATCAAGTCCCACCTATCCTTATAATTTAGCCAGTTCGGTATATTTGAGAAATTTACTTTATTAAACTTATCACTCCGCTTAACTTCTTTTAAAACTTCAGAAGGAAAAATATAAAATTCAGGATCTTTAGTAACACTTTTACCTGATTTATTTCCGCGATTTAATCGGCAGACAACTACAAAATCACAATCAAACCTCTTTATGATAAATCCATTTGCATTAGTTCTCCACCGGCTTTTAACCTGGATAGTTAACGCCCTTTGAATCTCCGGCTTAACAACAACCAGATCATAGCCAGGTGTATTTCTGTAATCCTTAAATGCAGGGATTCCATTTATCAGTAGTAAACCTAAAACAAGAAATTCAGCGCCCTCCGACTCCTTTCTTGTATCCTGCCTTTTTGAAGTTTTAGCAACTGTCTTCTCTTCCATATAATATATAGCTTAAATTACTTGTGGCAATTTAAAAATAATCATACATATTAGCATAAGAATTCTTAATTTCGAAGAACTTTATTTTCTAAAAATACATTATGGAACTGAGTGAATCACAGATTGAAGACATAATCTATAATAGTCCATGGTTACTTAATGATAATTATATAATCCCTGAAATCAAAGGAGCCAGAGGACTGTTTGGTCGCCAGGTTAATCCAGTTGAAAAAGGGGGTAAATACATAGATTTGCTTTTTAAGGATATAACTGATGAGCGGCCTGTAATAATTGAATTAAAAAAGGGGTGCCTTACACGTGAAAGTATTGGACAGATTCTTGAATATAAAAGTCTGATAATGACTCTTGAAGAAAATACTAAAGAAGCCTGGATAAAGGAATTCGGCAGGAATTATTATTGTCCAAAACTTATCCTTATCGGTTCTGAAATCAATGACTCAATCAAAATAGCAGCAAACCTCGCAGGTGTAGAAGTAAGAATATTTGATACAGAATTCTTATCCATTGGATTATCTACTTTTGAAGAAATTGAAAAAAGACAAAAGGAATGGAATAATTTCCGCAACTCAGGTAAAAGAGCTTTACATGAAAGAGAGGAATGGATCAACGACTTACTTGACCGTATAAATGAAATACTTGAGGACTTCCCCGAAATAACGACAATCACCAAGGTCCCTTATCCTAAAGAGTCTAAACTATATATTTCAGAAACTGGGAATCCGTTTCTCAACATTCCAATATTCTATGATGATAAATGCATTGCTGGTATGTATGAATATTTCGACGACCAACTACCATTCAATGATAACTACATTTACTTTGAATTCAGCTTTGTAAATGATGATACTGAGTACTCTGTTAAAAAGCCTTTGGTAGAAGAAGTGCTTAATTTTTGCACACTACACAACCTTAAGTACACAGCTTATGGACCGGAATCGATGCCTATATTACATTTGGAAAGAACTATAATAGAGTTATCTGATCAATTTGATGTATTGCTTAGAGAACTAATGGAGAAAGCAGTGGAGATCTATGAGGAATCAGTCACATCGCAGATTTAGCTATAGTGAGTATTTAGTGTTCGAAATCTAATAGACATGAATATAGAAATTTTAAACGATTATATTGAAAGATATAAGGCAGATTTTCAAATTATTAGTAAAAAGGAAATTTATAAGTGGAAGGCGATCAAACACTATATGGATAATTTTGATCTGGAGGCAGCTGACTTTTACAAAAACTTAGAGAAATCCTTCAAGAAAACAAATAATCTTCTTGACTCTCAGAGTTATTTTCCTAAGAGAATGCTGTTAGCAAATGCAACAAAATCTCCTGAAAATGTTAGAAAATTATTTCGTGATCTTTTTGATGAAGAAATTGATATTAATTCGAGAATTGAGAATTTCAGACAAGGATTTAAACTGTTAAATAAAAGCAATTTTGAAGGCAGATTGAATGATTTTCAGGACCACAGGTCAGTCAATGTTTATCTTACTTTACAATACCCTGAAAGGTACTTTTTTTACAAATTCAATATGTTTAATGAATTTGCCAAAAAAGTTGAATATCCTATCAAGATTCAGAAGGGGAAAATTGGGAATGTTACAACCTACATACAATTATGCAATATTGTAAGAGAGTTCCTCCAGAATAATAACGACCTGATTACCTTGTATAATTCAAGTTTAGATTATACTTGTTATCCTGATAAGAGCTATAATTTACTTACTCAGGATTTTATCTATGCTGTTGCCAGATATTTTGACAGATTGCCATCAGGACCAGCAAAACCTAAACCATCAAAACCTGGAAAACCAAGTTTACCAAACGAACCTTTTGATCCCCTAGTTGAATTTGTAAGTGCCTCTGAAGTTAAAATTCAAACCTCTGAATCCTCTTTTGATGCAAACCATAAGCATACTTTGCAGAATGAACAAGCTAACAAGGTACTTGGTAGTCTGGGTGAATTATGGGTTCTTGCTTATGAGAAGGATATGTTAATTAGAAAAGGCTTAACAAAACTGGCACAGGAAGTTGTCCATTCTTCAATTGTAACTGGTGACGGGCTTGGTTATGACATTCTCTCATATAATGAGAAGGGGGAAAAGAAATACATTGAGGTTAAAACAACAAAGCAAGGTAAAAAAACAACCTTTTTTCTGACAAGAAATGAATTAGAGTGGAGCAAGCGGACTTCTGATAATTACTTTTTATACAGGTTATATGACTTTGGCCAAGTTCCAAAACTCTTAATTATAAAAGGCGATATGACACCACTTTGTGAGGTACCTATTAATTATGAAATAAAGTTAAAAGAGGACAACACAATTTAACACCTGAAACGACATATTCTGTCACTGCCAAAACTTATCTTTGTTTCTTATATCATTTAATGAAAGACGATTTAATTGCAGTTTCGAGAAATTACAATGAACTTATGCCTCCTGGCAGAGAGGCGCTGTTGTTGTTGATATTGCTTTATAATAGAGTTGAGACAGGTGAACTGGAAGAGGAATTTCTGAACAGGGATCTGGAAGAAGCAATTGAAGATATTGCTGATTTACTTCAACTTGACAAGGCTATTCAAAAAGAAACTTTATCGAAGAAGTTAAGTGGCTTTTTCTACCAGACAATTTCAAGGAATAACACATACTATATTAGACTAACTGTTTATGCGAAGGACTTGTGTAAGTTAGTTGTTGACCGGATCTCCCCAGAGGTAATTAAAGACCTTCAACTTGCGCATGTTTTCAGAAGAACTTTGCACCTTTCTGGTGATGATTTTGAGAACATTGCCACCTTTAATCACTGGTATTCCAATCATTTTACAGTTGGCCGTAAACCGATTATTGCCTTTACTGAAATCTTGCTGAATAGCGTTGAAGGAAGTATTTCTGAACTTAAATCCCTGCTGAAACCTGAAGTCTCAGATTTAAGAGAACTTATCAAGAACTTTGAAAAGATTTTTAATGATTTATCAATACAAGCTTCAGGGCTGGCAGCTACATTAAAAGCTAAAGATGAGATTCTTTCACAAATCAAATCCTGTAAGAGTAAATTTTCAAAAAATGAAAGCGATTTCACACAGTTTTTAAAGATTCAGGAGGATGTAGTTTATTTCTTTGAAACTATCTCATCACAGATTAACTCCATAAATGAAAAAATACAACTGGCTTCAAAAAAATTAAGTAACCTTTTAGAAACACTTAAGCATAAACAGGTATATAAAGTCAGGATTGAACGGTTTATGCATGAATTGTTAGTAGCATCACAATTTTCAAGAGATGGGTTTTTCCTGCCTTCAAAATTCCCACGAAGATTACTTCCTGAATTCAGGAATAAGTTTATATCCATTCCGATGAATGACTATAAGGCAAGGAAGCATGTGTTACCTGATTCTTTTGAAATTGATGATGAGCATTTAACTGCGGAGAAAGAACGAAATTATCAGATGCTGTTGATTCAGGAACGAACTGCAAAATGGATTAATTTGATAAAAACAGAGATGAGTAATGGTTCTGAGATAATCATGGAAGATTGGATCTCTCAAATAATACATGATGAAAATAGTCTTGAAATACCAATTGCTGTCTGCTATGGATTACTTCAGTCCATTCCCGACGACTATAAACTAACAATTGAAAATAAATTAGCAGAACTCAGGGATTATAATTTAAAGCTATGGAAAATGAGGATTTCACCTATTCTTTCCTGACATCAGAGCAGGCGATAAAGTATTTTGCTGATGTAGACTACAATCTTAAGAATGGCAGGCATATACAGGATTTTGGCACTGATCACAAACTATTTTCTTACCTGGAGGAATTTTATGACAAGGGACTAAAGGAATACTATGCTGATCTGTTCGGTATGTTATTAGTATGTGAAGATGCTGACCAGGAAAGATATTATTATCTTGATTTCCCCGAAAATGGGAAAGGTAAGCTTGGTCGTGAAAACAGAAGTAAGGAACTTGAGGACAGTCATTTGATATTTGCTATACTTCTGCTAAACCTCTACAAAGAAAAGTTCTTTGAAAAGAAGGAGATAAAATGGGCAGAGCTTGAACAAGTATTTAAAGAGAGTGAGCACAAAGATATATGGCAAACATGGCTATACGTGAAGGTAAAGAATAACTATTCACCAAACGAAGAAACAGCAGCAATAAATAAGATTATCAAAATACTCAAGAGCTTTGAAGATCTGGGCTGGGTTAATATAATAAATACAGAACCAATGCATTTTGAAATTTTACCGGCTATAAACAGAATTTCACACATGTACCGCGAAATTATTGAAGATGTTGACAACATCAAACAATACCTCAATTATGACACAGTTTCCTAGAATATATTCCCTCTGCACTGTCGGAGTCAGGCAGCATTACAATGCCAATTATTTGCTTCATTCTGTCAGGACTGATTTTACTGGTGACAACGGGCTTGGTAAGTCAATTATCTCCGACCTGATCCAGTTGATCTTTATTCCCTCCAGGGAAGAATGGAAACCAGGTACTGAAGGCCTCAAAAAAGAAGAAAGAAAAATAGAAACAATTCCTATTGAGAGAGAATGGGTTAAACATGCATTTAGTATTTTAAACATTGAAATGCGTGACGGGAAGTATATTACTATAGGTGTTCTGATTAGTCGTAAAAAAGTGCCCGTAAGGCCATTTATTATTCAAAAAAATCCAGATTTTGAAAACTCAAAAAAACTAATACCCTTTGACTTTCCATTGGTTTTTAATGACTTCCTTACCGAAACAGGGTCAATCCTGGAACTTAATGACGTTGCACGTAATTTGTTGTCAAAACACTCCATTTTCCTAAAACCATTTCAGGATCTGCAGGATTACTATGATTTACTGTACAACAATTCAATCATTCCAATTCAACTGAAGAATAAAAATAATCTTCGGTCATTTGCAAAAGTCCTGCAGTCTTTCTCCAGAGGTAAAACACTTGATATAACTAAATCAGCCAGTCTTCAGAATTTTCTTTTTGAAGATGATGAAGAAATCAGAGTTTCTTTTGAGAAGGAGAAAGAGGCTTTGTCAGGATATATCCGTGACTATCACAGGAACAGCATTCAAATTGACCAGATTGAGAAAAAACAACAGAGACTCACTAATCTGAGTCATTGTCATAAGTCATTTGAAGAAGCCAGAGAAGAATATCTGAAAAAAAATGCACTTTATTGCCACAATATATTCCTTTTAGCAAAAAAGGAAAATGATGACAATTCAATAAAGTACAGTAATGCGATAGCTAAAATAACTGAAACAAATAAAGAAGTCGAAAAAGTCAACATAGGAATACTTACGAAACTTATTGAGCAGAAGCAAGTTTGTGAATTGATACAAGACCACATTTTGGTGATGGTAGAAGAGTCTTCAGAAAATAAAACCAACGAACTCAAAGTTAAAAAAGACAATGCTACAGATAAACTGAGAGAGCTTCAAAAACTGCAACCCCTTATAAATGAATATGGAACCATAGATAATATCTATAAAAATGTACTTACCCATAAAAAATTACAAGAGGATGCATCTAAACTCACAAACCTGAAGGCAATTAAACACTATAAGGAATTTGAAAATTCACCGTGGACTCAGGATTATAAAGTTGCTTTGAATAAATATACTGATAGACAATATGAAATAAATAAACGGCTAATTGAATTAGAAGGATTATTATCCCTATTTGATGGAAGCAGACCTGACTCACTATTTTCCTGGGCAGTTAACAGGAAGAAAACTTTAACACTTGAGCAGGAAAGTATCCTAATGCATTTAAAAAGTATCTCTGTTAAGAAATTACAAGCTGAGGAAGGCTTCAAATACACAACCACACCTGAATCGCTTCTTAACTCATATAAATCAGATAAGAGTGGTCTATGGCTAATTCTTGGAGATATTTTTGAATATATACCTTTTGTGGGGAATCAGTTATTTACAAATACTGGAATATTGGAGGAAGCTGTATCAAGAAATAGAGATGCTATTCTAAAAGAAATAAATTATTTAAAGGAAGAATATGCTATTGCAGATTTACTTTTCACAGAATTGCAGGAAATTGGATACTCAAATGAAGATTATGTTAAGATTTATAAGGATCGTATCAACATTGAATCTTTTAAATTGAATCCATTACTTACAACAGAAAATTGTAATTTCATCAGAGATAACTTTGACAAGTTCGATTCAATATCAATTCTGGAAAAGGAAGTTGAATTATTAAACATTGAGTATGATAGATTGATATCAAACAGAGGAGCTGCTTCTGAAAAGAAAAGTAATATTGAGAAAGAGATCAGTGAATTAGAGAATAATATTGCCCAATTCCCTTCAACAGAGCCTTTTGAAGTTGACCAACTTGATTATTCAATGACACTTGAAGAACTTGAAGATTTAAAAATCAACCTTAAGAGAACAGAAAAAGAATTAGTAGATATAATAGCACGGCATAATAATACTATCTGGACTCAAATTGGCATACGAGAAAGCGCTAGCAAGGTTTCAGGAAACCTGACTGAAGCAATGTCCTCGGCTGAAGCACAGTTTTTATCAGCGAGAACAAAATTAGAAGCTGATACATCTATAAAGTTCAATGATTTATTCCCTGATAAAACCCTGGATTCGTTGATTATATATAATCTGAAACAGTCATTTGATACTGCTGAAAACTTGTACAGGAACAATTACTTAATAGTTGCATCAGAATTTGAAGAATCAAGTCCCTCTAAAAAAAGCCCCGAATTATACAACAAAGAGGGAGAGCCATATTTCAGTTATAAAACACTTGTTAATGTACTCTGTGGAAAGGTAGGACTTGAAGGCCTTACTTATGAATTAAAAGGCTTAAACGAGAAACGAAAAGAGTTTGGGAAACTTCAGTTAGAAATCTTAACCACTGTTTTTGATAAAGTTGCCAAACAATACAATGAATACGATAATACAATCATTCGACTGAATCAGTTTTTCAGCAATAACCTGGTAAGTCAGGCCTATAAATTTAAAATTGAATTTACGCCAAGACAGGACATCAGTATTGACTGGATTGAAAAAATGAAGACCAGTGTCTACGTTTATAAACATGGCCCCGATTTGTTTAATCCGCAGATAGAAGAAACTCCTGAAGAACTTATTACCAATATTGCAAAGAGCTTCTACAGGTCTCTTAAATGTGAACCCAGAGAATTACTTGATCCAAAATTCTATTTCAACCTTAGTGTAAGGATGGAAAATGATGAGGGTATTAAGAATACGGGAAGTGGTGGTCAGACATATACCGCTCTAGCCCTCTTATGTATTGGAAGGCTTTCTATAGTACAAAAACAAAACAGGCAAGGTGTCAAATTCATCATTATTGAAGAGCTCTCAAATATTGATGATAAGAACTTTAATCTTTTCCCCCAAATAGCTAAAAAGTTTGGATATCAGCTAATTACTATGACCCCTAAACCGTTTGGTTCTTATACAGATGAAGAGTGGTATCTGCATATGCTTAACAGAACTAAAGAGATTGATCGTAATTATGCTCCGATGAGCTTCTTTAAAAGCAATTTTAAAAGTGTTGAATTAAATGAATACATCAGTAATGAACTGGAAAGAACTGAAGGGGCTAAATGAGTTATTTATCAATGGTACTTTATCTGATAAGATAAAGCATCCATATTATGATAGACTAATTTCAATGGGATACCTTTATCAACAAAAGAATAAGTACTTCAAGACAGAAGCATTTGATATTTTTTTTAAAAACACCCATCTTGTTGAGTTCAATACACTAAATCAGTTGCTTACAAGGCATCTGTTAACTCACACAAATTTTCAAATAACAGACGTTCAGGCATTGCTCAGAATTGAAAATGACAAATCGTTATTAGAGAAGGATACTACTGTTAAGGAAATATCGACCTTATATTTCAATAGTGCCAAGTATCTTAAAAAAGGATCACTCCTTTACAAAGCAGTACTTTCTATTCTTGAACTTGAAGTTCTTCCGGTGGATGAGCATGATCAGCAATTTCTTTACGTATTGCACTGCTCTAGCAAAAACCCCAAAGCAATTATTCTCTGCGAAAATGATAACCTTCTTAAAAAGCCGCGACTTAATGATATAGAACTCTGGCATGCCGGAGGCCGCAATACCGCCAAACTTAAATACATTAACGAACCATCAATCCCATTTTACTACCACTGCGACTGGGATAACCGGGGTATAGAAATCTATCAGGATATTAAAGCCAACATATTTCCCAGCATTCAACTATTAATCCCCTCCCCTCCCATTAAAAAACTTGAAATTAAATCTCCCTGGAAAATTAAAATCAATCCAGAACTCTTCACTGAGGAAGCATATTTACTTCTGACCGAACTGATCCCAGATCATTGGATTGAAGAAGAAAGTATAAAAAATAGCTTGATCAAAAAGTGAAACTATTTATAATAAGATACTTGAGATTTCATCAAAGTAAGTTATATCAAGTACACAAAGTGTCATCCAACAAGTTTCTGATACATTATTGATACAAAACACAGGTTAGTTGAAACTTTAACTGCTTAATTAATATAGTGCACACCTTGGAAAATCCATCTGGTAAAATGCACTTTTAACTCACTCATAGAATAGTGTTGCAATCCTCATCATGCTTCGTAACTTTGCAAAAACCATTTGCACATGCCCGAAATTAGTCTGCTTCTCATTACTGCCATTCTCGTTGTTGCTATTCTGATTTATTTCAAGATTGCTGATAGTTTCAATATTATCGATAAGCCAAATCAACGCTCTTCACACACAGGTATAATTATTAGAGGGGGTGGCGTAATATTCTACATTGGAATTTTGCTTTATTCGCTCTTTTATGGGTTTTATTATCCGTGGTTCCTTGCAGGACTTACTATGATTGCTGTGATTAGTTTTATGGATGATGTGAGCGAAATTAACAGCAGACTTCGCCTGATTGTGCACTTTACAGCAATGGCTCTTATGTTCTACGATTGGGGTTTATATACCGGTTTGCCGATATGGTATATTGCTATAGGTCTGGTTTTCTGCACAGGAATTATCAATGCATACAATTTCATGGATGGTATAAACGGCATTACCGGAGGATATAGTCTGGTGCTGCTGGCTGCTCTTGCATACATAAATCTTTACGTGGTAAATTTCATTGATGCTGCATTACTGACAGTTTCGGCCATTTCTGTGATAATCTTCAACTTCTTCAACTTCCGTAAAAAAGCCAGATGCTTTGCCGGAGATGTTGGTTCGGTATCAATTGCATTCATTATTGTGTTTGCTCTTGGAAAACTCATAATTGAAACAGGCGACTTTAGTTATATTATCCTGCTTGCTGTATATGGTGTTGACAGCATCCTTACGATTATCCACCGCCTTATGCTGAAAGAAAACATCTTTCAGGCTCACCGCAAACATGTTTACCAACTCATGGCTAATGAACTAAAGATACCGCACGTGGTGGTTTCATTGATTTACATGGGGTTACAGGCTCTGATTATTATTGGCTACTTAATACTAAGTAATAGTTATCCGCTTGTTTCCAATCTACAATGGTATTATTTTGCGCTTACCATTCTCTTACTGGGGATAGGTTATATGCTCATGAAGAAGAGGTATTTCTATTTGCATAAAGGATAGTTTATACTAACAAGATCTCTTTATACTCTATACATTCAAAATTGCCGGTTTTATGTCACTAAAAGAGATTGTAAAACATGACAATATGTCTACTAAACTGACAAAGAATCTTTTTAATTGTCAGTGAGAAAATGATGAAATGAAATATATTAGTTGAAAGGCATTAAATTCTAACAACTTACAAAGTGCCCAATTTATTTTAAAAAATCTGAGATATGTCAGGCATGCTTTTTGGATGTATAAATTTGCTTTAAGAGTTGTCTTGAAGGGGAGAACTTTATGTTTATGACACCTTTGAATATCTCTATCAAAGATGATGCCATTGTCATATAAGCTGACAAGGATGATTCTGCTGATGCAAATATAATAAATATTAGTATCGCAAAGTAGTTGATTATCAATTCTGTTGTATTCATTATGTTAATCTTTAGTAACAATCCCTCGAACCCAATAGGGTTGAAAGGCTGTTTGAGGTTAATAACCAAGTTGCGGCGCAGTGCGACACTTTTGATGTGATTCGCCAAGTGTGGAGAAAAGGCTTTTAGAGGTGAAAATCCTCTGTGGATCGAGGGATGTCCATAGCCTTTGCTCCCTTTACAATTAGAAGTTTGATTATGTTTAATCAAGAAATTTGGCTAGAGTATTGCTCTAAAATTGAAGATGATTTCAAGCTAAAAACTTATCCGCATTTTGATAACTTTTTTGACTTTCGGAGAAATAAAGATCAGATAAAACATTTGATTTCAAATCCTGAAAGGATAAAACGACATGCATTCCTGCCATTTGTAAAAGTTTTGAGCAAGAAACCACGTTTAAGATATAATACCGAAGAAGAAAAATTTAAGCTGGAGACTAAAATACGGCCTTTGCTATTTGCTTCACATTTCGACACCTATATTTATGGATATTACTCTTATTACTTAAATAAGAAGTACATAAACTTAATACATAAATTAGGAATCTCAGAAGCAGTTTTAGCATATAGACCAGATCTTGAAGGTAAATGTAATATTCAATTTGCACATGAGGCATTTAATCTGATCAAGGATAAAATTACACTTGAAGGAGGGTGTTCTGTGATTGCCTTAGACATTAAAGGTTTTTTTGATAATATTGGTCATAACTCCTTGCATAAAATGTGGTGTTATGTGTTATTTGAAAAATTACCACCAATCGATGATAAGAGTCAACTACCAATTGATCATTTTACAATATTTAAGTCCTTAACAAACTTCTCATACGTAAATCTAAACAGTTACTTAAAACACTTTGAAATAACTGCAATACATGACAACCGTTACCATGCATATAGATCAGATCTAAAAGTGAATTATAATTCTCTGTTTGATTTACTACCTGCAGATAAAAGAGAAACGCTTTCTTTTAATGGTAAGATGAGTGAACTTAGGAAGTCAAATTTAATAACAAATAATTCAATCATTAAGGCGAAAAAGAAGGTAATGAAAGGAAGAGGCATTCCACAAGGATCAGCTATGAGTGCAACTCTTTCAAATATTTATCTTATAGAATTTGATAAACACCTTGTCGATAAGGCTTTTGCTATGGGTTTTCAATACAGAAGGTATTGTGATGATATTCTAATTATATGCAAAACCAAGGACGTTGAGGAAATCATTTCATTTACATGTAAAATGATTCAAACAGATTATGGTTTAGAGATTCAAGACAAGAAGACAGAAATAATCCATTTTGAGAAAGATGAAACAGGTTCTGTTGGGGCTTTTAAGTTAATCGATGGCAAAAAAGTCCTTAAAAATTTGCAGTATCTTGGATTTGAGTATAATGGCAAACATATCTATATTAGGTCATCAAGCTTATCCAGATACTTTAGGAAAATGAAGGCAGCAATAACTAGGACCATTTTAACAGCAAGACAAGAAGATAAAAAGCTAACAAGAATTTTTAAACGAAAACTAATCTTAAGATATACACATATTGGTCACAGGAATTTCCTGACCTATGCTTATAATGCTTCCAAAGCAACATATAAGAACAGTGTAGGTGAAATTAAACTAGGCATGAACTCACCAGAAATAAGAAAACAGATTAGTCTTCATATGGATAAGTTTAAACATGAACTTGAAAAAACTAAATCACAACTGATTAAGTAAATCTCAAATTATGGTTTCGAGTCCAATATTCCATTGATTTTTCTACTTCTATCAATATTAAAATTCTAATTCTGCGCTGAAGTTTATTAACTGCGAAAAAAAAAATACTATGGATTGACCTCGGTCTTCCTCTGGATGAAAGTAATACTGATATATCATACAGGTATAATAAGGTCGATGCTTTACTGATTTCTCATCCACATAGTGACCATTTTGGGCCAATGGAAAGCGTTGGGCCTGATGTACCGGTTTATATAGACCCGACAAGTCTGGAGCTGATTTTAGCGAACAGACGTTTTATAAATGAGAATACTCCCAACCGCAATTTCAGAAAATTTGAATCTTGGCAGTCCTTTACGATTGATGACACATTTATAGTTCACTCCTACATGGTCGACCATTCATCTCCAGAGGCTTTTGCTTATGTAATTGAGGTTGATGGTAAAAGACTATTCTATTCCGGGGATTTCAGATCTAATGGGCTAAAAGGGAAACTGTTTACAAGCATGCTGAAACATCCACCTTCAACTATTGATATTATGCTTGTTGAAGGAACCATGGTTGAAAGGGCCAAACAGGAATATGAAACAGATGGATGATATAATTATATTAACTCAAGCCATAAGCCTTGGTCTCATTGTGCCAATACACACGAGTAATCCCCAGAAGTTTAAGGAATACTTTTCATCAAGATATTACATCCGTTGAGTGTTGGCGCGATGGCATAATAAAGCGAGTCTAATTATCACACCAAAGGTAATGTGATCTGTTTTACTGAAAGAGTTGAAAAGTTTTGTTTCAGATTATTAATTGCTCTTTTTGCAATACCTGAATAACTACCAACAATAACACGCCCTTCAACTGGTGGCAATATTTTGATAGACTTATGCTGAAAATTCGGATAAATACTTAATTGTTCCAATTGACAATAGACTGTCTCGTAAGCAGATTTCCAATCATTGAAGTTGCTTGTAATATGCTGTATGTAAAAATTTAACTGATTACCAACTGCCAGATTCAGATCCTTATTATTACCCAATTTAACTTCTAAAACCAGAAATTGATAATCGTTAGAGCCAAGGCTCTTAAGTGCTAAAAGATCTAATCTTCTTCCTTTCAAACTAGTTTCGGTAATCTGTCTGTCAATAATGATAATATCATTGTTGGCCAGATTGTCAGTAATTAACATTTGTTCAAATGTAATCTCTTCTCCGTTATTAACTTTCTTAATGTTAGAATATAGCTTTTGGAGGTTTTTAGCCTGAAAAAATACCTTAACCTGAAAAGGTAGTACTTTGTAGCAATTATAACTAGAATGACATGTTGGAACAGGATTCCTTGTATCTTTAATAAAAACCGTATCTGCAAACAGCCTATGAATACTTACCATATAATAACCCTTCCTAATTTCAATTTTTGCGAGACTATTGCCTTGGTAATACAAATTGACATAATTGTCTCTAAGTCTCAAATCTAACTCACCATTAGAATTCTTGACTTTAGTTATTAAGCTTTGAAAGTCAGTTTTAAATTGATTAAACAATGATTGATCGATGTGTCTTTTCATGGGAAAAACATTATTGGTTAGCTAATTGGTTTATCGTCGCATTATAATCTATAAGCAGATACTGAATAACTTTTCTTCTTATTACACTTACACAATAGGCATTGCTATTTGAGTTAACCGCAAATTTGGATTAACACTCCCCGGGAATAAGCTATTAAACTTCTCGTCAAATCGTCTTAAAATCTTCTCAATTTGATTAAAATGCTCTTCTATAATTTTAATATTCTGAGCTTTGCTATAATGGTCAAGGGTATTGGTAATCTTAAACTCCGGGCTTAGATATTCCCAATACCATTGATTCTCATAGGGCAATAGTTCATAGAATAGTTTTTGAATTATTGCTGACTCATCGTTACGACTTAGCATTTCATCTTTCTGCACCTCATTGCTGGTTTTCTTATCATATAATAGGTAACTATGGAAAGGTATTTTGTCACCATCCAGACCCACCCAAAGTATTATTTCATACTTATCATTAACGGTTGCTAATAGTATCTTTATACCGTAACTTATATGTTCAGTGTAGGATTTAAGCACTTTCTCAAATGTTACATCATAGCTGATATTATCAAAGGTAAGTGATGACAATTTAATCCGCATATTATTCCAATACTCAAACTGGATAAAGGCGTTAGCGTAGTTTACAGAGTTTATTATGTCATGGGCAGCTTTTCTATAATCTTCCGATGAAGCAATTAACCTTCCAATTTCTATATTCTTTTCATTATTTGTTGACATGCCTGACAAGTATTTAATTGTTTGAATGTACTGTGCGATAGATTCTCTGATTTTTGGCTTAGAGGTACATTCCTTGATGCATTCCTGAAGCCATGGTAAAATAACCTCTTGGTACGTAATAATCGCATCTGGTACTCCCTCTTGATTTTGAGGAGCTCTTCCATCTAGATTCAGATAGAGTATTCTAAAGTTGTTAAATCGCTTGGCATAATTGCGATACCTGGTTATTTGTTTAGGCTGGACAGGAGCATAAATCTTGTTTTCGATAATAATAGCTGTTGTATAATCATAAATTAAGATGTCAATCCTGCCGCCTTCATCATCTGTGATAGGACCTATGTTTTTTTCTGTTTCGGTTTTTACATTTGAATAATTGAATTCAGGGAAATCTTTAGGTATCTTATCTAACTTTTTGAGAACACGCACAAATAATCTTAAAAACGTATCGTCCTGTGAATGATAGCCTTCAACATCCAGCAAGTCGGCTATAAAAGCTGAGTGTTTTACTTCCTTTTCCTCTATCCTTAGAATTTCAAATAAATTATAGTAATCACCAGTTGCCTTGGCAATCTGATTATACTTACTTTCAATGGTAACTACTTGTGAGAGTAGCTGCTTCACCTCATTAACCATATAGAATTGGTTATTTATTTAATTAAAGTTCAAATATATGATATCCGGCCTTTAACTCAAAATAAATTTAGAGCTAGCAGAATAAATCTATAGAAATAGTTACATCATCAACCTCATGAATCTCCATATTTATAACTTATCTTTGCATCCTCAAAGGGATCAATGAATATACTCACTTTCGACATAGAAGACTGGTTCATTATTAATGATTCAACCTGGATACATCATTCAGGGTGGAAGGAGCTGCCTTCGCGTATTGAGATTAATGTTGATACTATTCTTAAGTTGCTCGAAAAACACAACACAAAGGCTACTTTCTTTATACTTGGTTGGGTTGCAGAGCATTTCCCTGAAGTGGTGCGAAAGATTGTTAAAGGTGGACATGAGATTGGTTTCCATTCCTACTACCATCTGCGACCTTTCAGGCAAACACCGGGTGAATTCGAAGCTGAACTGCAAAAAGGTCTTGCCCTTCTGGAGACTTTCACAGGTAGTAAGATTACAATGTACCGGGCACCAAACTTGTCGGTAGGAGAAGAAACAAAGTGGATTTACCCGATACTTGCTGCAAATGGAATCACAATTAGCAGTTCAACCCGAGCATTCAGGCCATTAAGCAATAAGCTAATAACTAATGAGCCTTTCATGGTTACAACATCCCGGGGCACTCTGCTCGAATTCCCCCTGAACCGAATAAACGCAGGCCCCTTCAAACTCGCATACTCCGGAAGCGGTTTTTTCAGGCTCATTCCCTTAAGCATCCTCAAAAAACTCTTTAACGGGAGCAAATATAACATGCTTTACTTCCACCCTCGCGATTTCGATCCACAGGTACCAACCCATCCGAAGTTAAGCACCTGGCGAAACTGGAAACAAAGCGTAAACTCTTCAACCACGATCAACAAACTCGATATACTACTATCGAAATACCTTTTTCACCGCCTGAGTGAAGCGCACGAGGTGATGAGTAGTCAGAAAGTTAAAGATATATCGGTATAAAAACACCGGCTCAATTATATTGCAATTTGCATTAAAACTGACCCACCTGTTGACGGCACTCTTTTGACATCGCAGATCAGAAAAGTAGAATGTGCAATATGCATTAAAGTGCACTCCATTCATTAATTCTTAAATTTGCAATAAAAAACTTCAATGTTAGGATTAAGAACAGCTGCTTACAGGGTAAGCGATATTAGTGAGGCAAAGC
>OBJA01000325.1_pt1 | contig 43652 bp, 43 predicted proteins | sample 1519751 | NCBI WGS metagenome assembly OBJA01 (sample SAMEA3881238, study PRJEB22517) | soil metagenome | biome: lake sediment; feature: soda lake sediment; material: sediment, water from around vicinity | place: India | collected 2013-12-23 | depth 3 m
GCGTGCATTCCGAGGTGGAAAACATCCTGCCCAAGGCCGCGGAGGCCTGAGGCGGTGGGACGCGGGCCGTAACTGGATGGCCCGCGCCATACCCAGCGGGTGAATGAAAACGCCGGTGACGAGCCGGCTGGATCGGCCAGACGTCATGCCGACGGTGGCCGTAAGGAGAATGGATATGGCAGCAGCGACAGGTATCGCATTGGGCATGATCGAGACGCGTGGCCTGGTTCCCGCCATCGAGGCGGCGGATGCCATGACCAAGGCGGCAGAAGTGCGCCTGGTGGGTCGTGAGTTCGTCGGCGGTGGCTATGTGACGGTGCTGGTGCGTGGCGAGACGGGTGCGGTGAACGCGGCCGTGCGCGCGGGCGCCGATGCCTGCGAGCGGGTGGGCGACGGCCTGGTGGCCGCACACATCATCGCACGCGTGCACGGTGAGGTGGAAGGAACCCTGCCCACGGCTCCGAGCAGTGGCGGCGGTGGCCGTGACGGCGAGATCACCACGCGTCGCAGTTGAGGATAACGTGCCATGCTGGCGAATACACGCATGAGCGCCTACCTGGCCCGGGCGCTGAACCACGAAATGAACGTGGTGCAGCAATACCTGGCCCAGGCCAGCCTGTGCGATCTGTGGGGCATGGACAAGCAGGCCGAGGCCTTCCGGCGCGACGCCAACGACGAACTGGGACACGCCGGCCTGCTGATGCGCCGCATGCTCAGCCTGGGACTGGTGCCCAATTCCACCCTACTCGAGCCGGTGCGTCCTGGCCGGGATTATCGCGAGATGCTGGAACTGGACCTGCGTCTGGAGGCAGAGGCTGTGCGACTCTACGACGAGGCACTGTATTACAGCAGGCGGTTTCGTGACACGGAGTCCGCGGAATTGTTTGCGGCCCTGCTGCAGGACGAGCAGGAACACCTGGAGTGTCTGCAAAGGATGTTGAACACGGCAGCCTGAATCGAGGAGATGGAAATGGTCGAGCAGCAGAGCAACATGATGGGAGGATGGCAGATGCAGCAGCGGCCACCGCTTATGACCCAGCGTTTCGAATTTTCCAGCTATGCGGAGACGAGGTCCTTCCTCGATCTTCTGGCGGACTTGTCGGAGCACAAGGGCTATTACCCGGACCTGAACTTCGGCAAGACCTATGTCAGTGTGAACATCGCACCGCGTGAGAATGCCTTCGACCAGGATGAGCTGCAGTTCGCGGCCGAGGCCGAGGCACTCGCCGCGAAGGCCCGGGGCTGAAGCGGGACATGGGCGCCAGGACCATCGTGCTGGCGAATCTCAAGGGCGGCTGCGGGAAATCCACCCTGGCGTTCAATCTTGCGGCGGGGCTTGCGCGCCGTGGCGCAACCACCCTGGTGGATGCCGACCCGCAGGGGGCCCTGGTGCACTGGGCCGACTGGGCGGGTCGCGAGGCTGACCTGCCCGGATTGCGGCCGGCGGGGCGGGATCCACGGGAATCCCTCGGGCAGGCTGCCCGCGATAGCCGCTATGTGGTGGTCGACTGCCCTCCGTCCGTGGACATGGATATCACCGGGCTGTGCCTGGAACGGGCGGACCTGGTGCTCATCCCGGTCCTGCCATCCCCCCTGGACCTGTGGGCAAGTGCCGGCACCGTGGAGGCCGTCGAGCGGGCGCGCCAGGTGAACCCGCGACTGATCGCGCGGCTTGTGCTCAACCAGACCGAGCCGCGCAGCGCCCTGTCACGGGCCATCGGCGGGGCGGCCGGCAGTCTCCAGGTCCCGCTGCTCGACACGCGCATCCGCCGGCGCGCCGCCTATCGCACCTCTGCGGTGGAAGGCATGAGCGTGTACCAGCTGGGCAAACGCGGCGATGCCGCCATGAACGAGATCGAACATCTTATCGAGGAGATATTGCAGGCATGAGCAAGCTGGAAGACAAGCTGAGTGCGAGTGTCGGGGCGCGCAGTGAGCGCCACGGCGAGGCGCCGCGCGGAAAGGCGGCAACCAAGGGAAAGTCGAGTGGCGCTGTGCGTACCGGAAAACGAGGCGGCGCGCCATCCAGGAGTGTGGATCCGACCCGGGGTGACGGTGACCTGAACTCGTCTGTACCGGCTCTCCATCCGGCGCGCATCTGGCCTGACTGACATCACCTACATTGGATGAAGGAGTGCCCGACCCATGGCGATCCAGCTGGCAGAATACCAGGATGTACTGGACGAGCTTGGCGAGCACGCCGGGGAGGTGCTCGAGGCGACCTGGCACGAGGCTGCCCGGGTGTTCAGCCCGCGTGGCCTGGAGGCCTACCTGCGCGGTGCCGCGGGACTGAAATCCCTGGGGCGTGGCACTGACCTGGTCGTATCCTTCATCGAGAGCGCGCCACTGGTGGCGCGCGAGATCGGTGAGCAGGCGGTTTCCGAGCTGCTTTCCACTGCGATCAAGATGTACTCCAAGACCAGTGCCGGCGTGCTGGCACTGCTGTTCTCCACGGCCCCCACCGCGGCCCAGCGCCTGGGTGAGCTGGAGCTGTTTCGTGGCTATTTGACGCTCCTGGACCACCTGCTGGCGCAGGCGCCGCGTGCCATCCGGCCACTGCTGGAAAAACTCGATGTCCTGCTTGGCCACCTGACCCTGGGCGGCCTGCGGCGCTGGGCCATGTGGGGCGTATCGGCCTATCGCACCGATTTCGAGGGGCAGGGCCGCTACTTCAGCCTGGAAAGTCCGGAATCACAGGCGGTGCTGCAGAAGGAACGGCGTGGCGTGCTGTTCGTGGACGTGCAGCGTCGCCTCATCATGTACCTGCGTGCCCTGTGGGGGCGGGATTTCTTCCTGCGCCCCACGTCCGGTGATTTCGAGACCCGCAGCGGCTACCAGCCCTATATCGAACAGTACTTCATCCACCTGCCGGATGCCTTCGACGATTATTCCGCCGCAGAGGATGGGGAGGATGCGGTGCCCGCCCTCGAGGTGTACCGCGCTGCGGCCTCGCACTGTGCCGCACACATGGTCTATTCGTGCCTCGATGCCGAGGCGCAGGACACCCCGCCCCTGGCGCGGTTGCTGATCGGGGTCATCGAGGACGCACGGGTCGAGTCCCTGGCGGCGCGGGCCTTTCCCGGCCTGGGGATGTTATGGAAGTCCCTGCTGCATGCGGAGCCGACACGTGACGAGAGTCTGGCGCCGCTGCTGGACCGCATGGCGCTGGCCCTGGCCGACACGGACTACCAGGACGGACATCCCCTGGTGCGCCTGGCGTGCGAGCGCTTCCGGGAGGCGGGGGACAGGCTGACGGACGCACAGCTTGCCCGCGAGATCGGTCTGGAGCTGGCGGAACTCGCGGAGCAGCTGGGGATCGCGTTCAACCCGCGCACCGACCTGCCTTCCACTCCCTATCGGGATGACAACCGCCACCTCTGGCAGGAGGATGAGGATCACGAGGGGGCCATCCTGCTGCCGGGACAGGCCCAGGTGCGCAAGTACGTTAGCATCATGGAGATGATCAATACCCTGGATGTGGAATTCGCCGGTGACGATGCCCAGGAGGTCTGGGTATTGCCGACGGAGTTCTACGAGGATGATGGCGGTACGCTCAACGAGCGGGAGGGCAAGGAACCGGTCTCCTCGCCCTTCCACTACCCGGAGTGGGATTACCAGACCCAGCTGGAACGTCCGCTGTGGGCCACCCTGCTGGAAAAGCGTCCCAGGGCCGGCGATGCGGCGCGCATCGACGAGGTGCTGGAGCGTCACAAACCCCTGGTACGCCGCCTCAAGTACCTGATCGAGGCGGTACAGCCACAGGGCGTGATCCGCCAGCGCAAGGTGGAGGACGGCGACGAGATCGATCTCAATGCCGCCATCCATGCCATGGTCGACATCCGCATGGGGCGGCAGCCGGATCCGCGCTTCGGCATCCGTACCCGCCTGCAGGTCCGCGACCTGTCAGTGCTGTTGCTGGTGGACCTGTCGGAGTCCACCAACGACCTGGTGCGGGACACCGAGGGCGACATGACGGTGCTGGACCTGGCGCGGGAGGCCGCTGCACTGCTCGCCGATGCCCTGGCCAAGATCGGTGATCCCTTCGCTATCCATGGCTTCGACTCGAACGGCCGTCACGACGTGGAGTACTACCGCTTCAAGGACTTCGACGCACCTTACGACGACAAGGTGAAGGCCCGCCTGGCGGGGATGACGGGGCAGCTTTCCACACGCATGGGCACCGCCCTGCGCCATGCCGCAACCCTGCTGGGACGGCGTCCCAGCCACAAGAAACTGCTGCTGCTCCTGACCGATGGCGAACCTGCGGACAACGACGTGCGGGATCCACAGTACCTCAGGTTTGACACCAAGAAGGCCGTGGAGGAACTGCACAAGAAAGGTATCAGTACCTTCTGCGTGTCCCTGGACCCCCATGCGGATCAGTATGTCTCGCGTATCTTCGGTGCGCGCAACTACATGGTGCTGGATCACGTGGCAAGACTTCCGGAAAAATTGCCGGCGCTGTACATGGGGCTGACACGATGATTCTTCGCGCGCTCAGTGAGCCCGATGCAGGGGAGGCTGCCGATGGGGCCTGAGCGCCTTGAACCGGCCCGGGTCGAACAGGGAGGCCTTCGGCCTCCCTGGCGATGGATCCTGCTCGGACACGGACGTGTGCTGGCCGTTTCCCTTCCGTTGGTGATCCTGGGCCTGTCCCCCATCCTGCGCGACTGGATGCTGTTGCTGCTGCTTCCGCCCCTGATGCTGGTGACGCTGGCCAGCATATTGCGCGCCTGGCAATGGTACTGGTCCCGCCAGCATGGCAAGAATTCAAAAACTCGAGAGCGAGACTATACATGACTGACATCATCGACCAGTACCGGATGACAGAGCAACCCTATTACCGCCACGTTGCGGATGAGGTGGAGCTGTACGAGGCCGCCTATGAAGTCCGCATGCCCATGATGCTCAAGGGGCCGACAGGTTGTGGCAAGACCCGCTTCGTCGAATACATGGCATGGAAGCTTGGCCGTCCACTCATTACCGTGGCCTGCAACGAGGATATGACCGCCAGCGACCTGGTGGGGCGTTACCTGCTCGATGAAAAGGGCACTCGCTGGCAGGACGGGCCTTTGGCCATCGGTGCCCGTCATGGTGCGATCGTCTACCTGGACGAGGTCGTCGAGGCACGCCAGGACACCACCGTGGTGATTCACCCCCTTACCGACAATCGCCGCGTCCTGCCCCTGGAAAAGAAAGGCGAGCTGGTGCATGCCCACCCGGACTTCCAGATCGTCATTTCCTACAACCCGGGGTACCAGAGCCTGATGAAGGATCTGAAGCAATCCACCAAGCAGCGCTTCGGGGCCCTGGATTTTGATTATCCCGAAGCCGATGTGGAGAGCGAGGTGATCGGACACGAGACCGGCCTTGGTGCGGACATGGCGAGCAAGCTGGTCGCCGTCGCGGAGCGCTCGCGCAACCTCAAGGGCCACGGTCTGGATGAGGGGATCTCGACCCGCATGCTGATTCATGCCGCCTCCCTCATCGTGAAGGGGGTGGCGCCTGTCTCGGCCTGCCGTGTCGCCATGATACGTCCGATCACCGACGATCCGGACATGCGCGACGCGCTGGACGCGGCGGTAGGCACCTTCTTTTCCTGAGCAGATACGGCCGTACACCACTTACCGAGCCTGAAGGAGGATTGTCATGCCCCTGGTGGATATGAAAGACCTGATGCAGCATGCCTACCGCAACCGCTACGCGGTGGGGGCATTCGATGTGTGCTCGGTGGATTTCCTTGGCAGCATCCTGGGGGCGGCGGAACGCTGCCGGGCGCCGGTGGTCCTGAATCTCGAGCTGCGTGGCGTTCCCTCCCCCGAGCTGGCTTCCATCATGCCTGCCGTTGAAGCGGCCGCGCGCAGGTCCGAGGTGCCCGTGGCGATCCACCTGCGGTGCGAAGCCGACGCACAAGCCAATGCCGAGGCCATGCGGCTGGGCGCGAACAGCCTGGGCCTGGAGGATACCAGGGCCGCCTTCCACGAACAGGTGAGGCGGACGCGCGCCTGTGCGAGGCTGGCCCACGACTGCGGGGTACCTCTGGAGGCGGGCCTGGGCTCCATTCAGGGGCCTGTGGCCGGTACGGACAAGCCGGCCCCGTCTGGAGGGTTGCCGACGACGGCCGAGATCACCGCCTTCCTGTCCAAGACGGAGGCCGATTTCCTGTCCCTGTCCATCCCGTGCAACCGTGCTGCGGGCAAGGAGAAGCCGAAACTGGAGTGGCGGCGCCTCAAGGAGATCGGCGTGGCCTGCGGATTACCACTCGCCATCGAGGTTCGGGACGCCCTGACGGAAGACCAGTATCACAAGCTCATCAGCATGGGGATCGCGAAGATCAGTGAACCGATGGTGGTTGCCAACGCGATCGAAACCGCCAGCCGGGAAGCCGGGCGCGCCGGCCGCAAGGATTATGCGGCGTTCCTCACGCATGCCCGGGAGGCGTTGCAGGAAGCCGTGGAGCGATGCCTGCGTGCCTGGGGAGCCGCGGGCCGCGCGGCGGAAGTGATGGCGCAGTGCCAGCCATGGCTGAACGTGGAACGGCTGGTGCTGGTCAGCCTGCGTGCGCAGGACGAAGCGCGGCAAAGGGCCGTCCTACTGGAGGGGCAGGACTGCCTGTCCCGTGTCCCGGGTGTGCGGGGCGTGGAGCTGGGCAGTGCCCTCGACCTGGACTCCCGCTACCAGTACTGCTGGCGGATCCGCCTGACACATCCACGGGTCGCGGAGGGCTTGCAGCATGATGGCGGCTACGTGGACTGCCTGGAGGGGATGCTGCGCACGGTTGCCGCCGACAGCATCAGGGGGGATTTCCAGGTGGCCGTGCTTGCGGGCGAGGCGGGTGTCCTCCCCTTGCGCAGTATGCATGGGGCTTCTTCCGGCCCGGTGCTGGCCCGGTTGGGTGGCAAGCCGGCCTGAACATCCCCCGGCCGGAGGCGTGACGGATCAGTGGCCGGCGGACTGTGCCGCCTCACGCATCAGGAATTCCAGCAGTGCCTTCTGCGCATGCAGGCGGTTTTCCGCCTCGTCCCACACCACGCTCTGCGGACCGTCGATGACTTCCGCGGTGACCTCCTCGCCACGGTGGGCGGGCAGGCAGTGCATGAACAGGGCATCGGTGGCGGCCTGCTGCATCACGGTGTCGTTCACCTGGTAGTCCTTGAAGATGCGGGTGCGCTTCTTCTGTTCGTTTTCCTGGCCCATGCTGGTCCAGACATCCGTCACCACCAGGTGCGCGCCGCTGGCGGCCTCCAGGGGATCGTGCAGGATGCTGACCCGCCCCTCGGCACCGGCCACCACGCCGGCATCGGGTGCATAGCCGGGCGGGCAGGCGATGTTGAGGTGGAAATCGTACTGGCGCGCGGCATTGATATAGGACTGGCACATGTTGTTGCCATCGCCGATCCAGGCCACGGTCCTGCCACGGATATCACCGCGGTGTTCGTGGAAGGTCTGCATGTCGGCCAGTAGCTGGCAGGGATGGAACAGGTCGGTGAGGGCATTGATCACCGGCTTGCTGGAGTTGGCGCTGAAGCGCTCCACCGTGTCGTGATCGAAGGTGCGGATCATGATGATGTCGACCATGCTGGACAACACCCGGGCGCTGTCCTCCACCGGTTCGCCGCGACCCAACTGGGTGTCGCGCGGCGACAGGAACATGGCGTGTCCGCCCAGCTGCGCCATGCCTGCCTCGAAGGAGACCCGCGTGCGAGTGGAGGATTTCTCGAAGATCATCGCCAGCACCTTGCCGCGCAGGGGTTCATGGGCCTCGCCGCGCTTCAGCATGGCCTTGAGTTCGATGCCGCGCCGGATCAGGTACTGCAGCTCTTCCGGGCTGAGATCCAGCAGGGTGAGGAAATGCCGTACGCTCATCTTCACTCCTGCTGCAGGAAATCCCGTGCCAGGTCGCTGACCCTGGCCACGATCTCGGCGGCCTGGTCGGCGTCGATGATCAGGGGCGGCAGCAGGCGGATCACCCGTTCCGCGGTGACATTGATGAGCAGGCCCTGCTCCAGGGCCTTGCCCACCAGGGCGGCGCAGGGCCGGTCCAGCTCCACCGCCAGCATCAGTCCCTTGGCGCGGATCTCCACCACACCTTCCAGGTCGGCGAGGGCGTCCCGCAGGCCGGCCTCGATCTGTTCGCCCATGGCCAGCGCATGGTCGATCAGTCCATCCTGCTCGATGCTGTCGAGCACCGCCAGGGCGGTGCGCATGGCCAGCGGGCTGCCGCCGAAGGTGGAGCCGTGGTTGCCGGGTTTGAACAGCCCGGCCGCCTCGCCGCGCGCCAGGCAGGCGCCCACGGGCAGGCCGTTGCCCAGGCCCTTGGCCAGGGTCATGACGTCGGGCAGGATGCCGCTGTGCTGGAAGCTGAACCAGTGGCCGGTGCGGGCCATGCCGGTCTGGATCTCGTCCAGCATCATCAGCCAGCCCTGCTCGTCGCACAGCTGGCGGATGCCGGTCAGGTAATCGGCATCGGGTACCTGAATGCCGCCCTCGCCCTGCACCGGTTCCACCAGCACGGCGGCGATGCCGCTGCTGTTGGCGGCCACGTTGCGCATGGCCTCCAGGTCGTTGTAGGGCACGCGCACGAAACCCTGCACCAGCGGCTCGAAACCGGCCTGCACCTTGCGGTTGCCGGTGGCGGACAGGGTGGCCAGGGTGCGGCCATGGAAGCTGCCCTCGGTGACGATGATCTGCGGCGCCTGGATATCCTTCTTGTGGCCGTGCAGGCGCGCCAGCTTGATGGCGGCCTCGTTGGCCTCAGCGCCGGAATTACAGAAGAAGGCCCGCTCCAGGCCGGACAGCCGGCACAGCCGCTCCGCCAGCTGCTCCTGCAGGGGGATGCGGTAGATATTGGAGGTGTGCACCAGGGTGCCGGCCTGTTCGCACAGGGCGCGGGTCACCGCCGGGTGGGCATGGCCGAGGCCGCATACCGCCACGCCGGCCAGGGCGTCGAGGTACTGCCTGCCCTCGCTGTCCCACAGCAGAGCGCCCGCGCCGCGCACGAAGGCCACGGGCTGGCGGCTGTAGTTGTTCATCAAATGATCGGACATCTTTGGGAGCCCCCAAAAACAAAAGGCAGGCTCCTGGCCCGGGACGCCGGCCGGGCGCGTCATGCGCCTGGGTCGGTGTATATCCGGGCTGGCAGAGACCGCCAGTGCAAAGCGGAAATTCTATAGATATGTGCCGCGCCACGCAAACCATGGCCCTTAAGCGCAGCTGGTTACCTAAGGTTATGATTACTCGTTTGATCTGCCACAGTGATCCTGGCAAACAAGCGAGGCCCGGAAACGCGAAAACCCGGCCGAGGCCGGGTTTTCGGTGCCGCGACCCCTGCCGGGATCAGAAGATCAGGCCGTGACCGTGCGCGGTCATGCCCAGCAGCATGGGGATGGACAGCAGGGTGTTGGTGCGCGAGGCCATCAGGGCCACCTTTTTGGCCTTGGCGATCTCTTCGGCGCTGGCCGGGGTGGCGGTGAGACCGAGGATCTTCTTCTGGTTCGGCCAGATCAGCACCCAGACATTGAACAGCATGATGGTGCCGAGCCAGGCGCCCATGCCGATGACCTGGTAGCCCTGCTGGAAGGTGAAGGCGGCGTGGATGCCGGAACCCGGGGCCGCGTGCATGGCCTCCAGGGCCAGGGCACCGGTGATCCAGGTGGCCACGGCGGCCCAGCGGAACCAGAGCAGGGCGCGCGGGGCTACGTACTTGTTGATGGCCGCGGGGCCAGGGCCACCGTCATTGGCTTCGGCCACGGCCTTGCCCACGGCCGGCACCTGCACGAAGTTGAAGTAGTAGAGCAGGCCGATCCAGGTGATGCCCACCAGCACATGGAGCCAGACCCAGAATTCCCAGGGGTTCGGGTTGAAGCCGGAAGTCAGTCCGAAGGTGATCAGGATCGCCAGTATGAAACCGGAGATAATGGTACCAAGTATGGAATTCAGCGGATTCATGTGTGTTACTCCTTGAGTTTGCCGGGGCGGTTTATTGTTACTGGTGTTCGGGTTGGCCGGGAAAAGCCGAGTGTTTTGCTAAGGTTTGCGAGAATACGGCAGGAAGTGGCGGATTGCAATAACAAAACCATTGCGGTTTGCCATGATGCAGGTCAAGGCGGGGAGCGTCGGGGCGGGGGGTTTTCATGCATAATGTGGCCCGACTCAAGCCAGGATCCCAGCCCATGAACCGATCACACCTTGCCCTCCTGTTGCTGCCCCTCATCCTGCTCGCCACCAGCGGCTGCGGTGCCCTGGTCGTCGGCGGCGCCGCCGGGGGTGGTTACTACGCCGCCCAGGATGCGCGCAGTGCGGAACAGATCTCCCGTGATGCCGCCATCACCTCGCGCATCAATGCCCAGTATGTGAAGGACGACCTGGTCAGTGCCATGGATGTGAACGTGGACACCTATAATGGTGTGGTCACCTTGCGTGGCAGGGTGCCGAGCGCCCGGGCGGCGGAACGCGCGGTCGTGCTGGCGCGCGCCACCAGTGGCGTGACCCGGGTGGTTTCGCGTCTCGACGTGGCGCGGTAGGAGGGCGACGAACGATGTGCGGGATCTGCGGCGAATTGCGGCTCGACGGCCGGGTGGCGGACCTGGCCCATGTGGGACGCATGATGGCGCGCCTGGAGCGGCGTGGTCCGGACCACGAGGGCAGCCACTCCGACGGCCCCCTGGCCCTGGGACACCGCCGCCTGTCCATCATCGACCTGTCCAACCGCTCCAACCAGCCGCTCATCGATGCCGATCTGGACCTGGTGCTGGTGTTCAACGGCACCATCTACAATTACAAGGAACTGCGCGCCGAACTGATCACCCGCGGCTATCACTTCTTCTCCGAAGGTGACAGCGAGACCATCCTCAAGGCCTATGCCGAGTGGGGCGAGGACTGTGTCAGCCGCCTGCACGGCATGTTCGCCTTCGCCATCTGGGACGTGAAACGCCAGCAACTGTTCCTGGGCCGCGACCGGTTCGGGATCAAGCCCCTGTACTACAGCTTCGCGCGCGGCTGCTTCCGCTTCGCCTCCACCACCCAGGCCATCCTCGCCGCCGGGGAGGTGGATACCCGCATCGATCCCGTCGCCCTGCATCACCAGTTCACCCTGCATGGCGTGGTGCCGGCACCGCGCACCCTGTTGCGGGGTATCCGCAAGCTGGCGCCCGGGCATACCCTCACCATCGAGCCCAATGGCCGCAAGCGCCTGAACCGCTACTGGCGGCTGGAAACCCGGCCCGCCAACCGGTCCCTGAGCGAATGGGACTGGGTGGAGGCGGTGCGCGAGTCCCTGCTGCGCGCCGTGCAGCGGCGCATGACCGTGGCCGACGTGCCGGTGGGGGTGCTGCTGTCCGGCGGCCTGGACTCCAGCCTGCTGGTGGGCCTGCTGGCGGAATCGGGTGTCGAGGACCTGCGTACCTTCTCGGTGGGTTTCGAGGACCATCCCGACGAGAAGGGCAGCGAGTTCGAGTATTCCGATCAGGTGGTGGAGCGCTTCCATACCCGGCACCACAAGTTCCACGTGCTGAATTCCGAGGTGCTGAGGCGTCTGCCCGAGGCCGTGGACAACATGGCCGAACCCATGTTCGGCCAGGATGCCGTGGCCTTCTACCTGCTGGCGGAGCAGGTGTCCCGACACGTGAAGGTGGTGCAGAGCGGGCAGGGCGCCGACGAGGTGTTCGGCGGTTACTTCTGGTACCCGCGCATGGCGGCCGATACGGGCAGCGACCTGGAGCGCTTCGCGCCCCACTACTTCGACCGCGACCACGGGGAATGGCTGCAGATGGTGGGCGAGGACTACCAGGGGCCCGACTACACGGCGGCGCGGGTCGCCAGCGGCCTGGGCGCCATGGGGGAGGGTGAGTTCCTCAACCGGGTGCTGGCCTTCGATGCCACCACCCTGATCGTCGACGACCCGGTCAAGCGCGTGGACAACATGACCATGGCCTGGGGCCTGGAGGCGCGCGTGCCCTTCCTGGACCACGAGCTGGTGGAACGGGTGGCCTCCATGCCTCCCGAGTACAAGACCGGCTCCGGTGGCAAGCACATCCTCAAGCGCATCGCCCGCGGGCTGATCCCCGACGGCGTCATCGACCGGCCCAAGGGCTATTTCCCGGTGCCGGCCCTGAAGTTCGTGCGCGGCGAGTTCCTCGGTTTCATGCGCGAGGTGGTGAATTCCCGGGCCTGCCGCGAACGCGGACTGTACGATACCGCCTACCTGGACCGCCTGCTGGCCGATCCGGAGCACCAGCACACCCGCCTGCAGGGCAGCAAGCTCTGGCACCTGGCCCTGCTGGAGTACTGGCTGCAGCGCAACGTCGAGGGGATATCCCCTTGAAATCGGCGTTTTAAGGCCCAAACAAGGTCGGGTACACTGTCACCAGTTCCCCGTGCGCCCGGCCCGGATCCCCGGTGCGGGCAACAGACAACCCCTTGAGGTATAAATGATTATGGACGTAATGGACCGAATCAAAGAGCAGGTGGAGAACAACCCGATCATCATCTATATGAAGGGTACCCCACAGATGCCCATGTGCGGCTTCTCCAGCCGCACCGCCGAGGCCCTGAAGGCCTGCAACGTGGAGTTCGCCCATGTGAACGTGCTGGCGGATCCGGAGATCTTCCAGAACCTGCCGCGCTTCGCCAACTGGCCGACCTTCCCCCAGGTCTACGTCAACGGCGAGCTGATCGGCGGTTGCGACATCACCCTGGAACTGTTCCAGAAGGGCGAGCTCAAGCCCATGCTGGAGGCGGCGGCCGCCAAGGCCTGAGCCTGCACTGAGGTTACTCCGAAACAGCCGGGCGAAGCCCGGCTGTTTCGTGCCACTCCTGTCCCCCTGTAGGAGCGGCCTTCGGCCGCGAACCGTCCGGGGCACCATAGGCCGTTCGCGGGCAGAGCCCGCTCCTACAGGTGGTCATCCCCTGCCCTTGCAGGAGCGGCCTCAAGGTGAGACCGCGTAGCGGTCGAGAGAGTGCCCTGGGGCATGGCCGCGAAGGGATGTGCCACCTGTGTTTGACGGCGGACGATTGTTGCAACCCCCTTTCAGCTTCGGTTCAGCTTCTTCCCCCATCCTGTCCCCCGTAGCACCACACACGGGAGACCGCTCATGTCACAAGCACGGGAAATCAAGGTCTGGGACCCCCTGGTCCGCATCTTCCACTGGTCGCTGGTGGCGGCCTTCGCCATCGCCTTTCTCACCGAGGGTGAGGACAGCACCCTGTTCCTGCACAGCTGGGCGGGCTACACCGTGCTCGGCCTGATCCTGTTCCGCCTGGTGTGGGGCCTGATCGGTACCCGCCATGCCCGCTTCACGGACTTCGTGCGCTCACCCGCCACGGCCTTGGCCTACGGCAAGGACCTGCTGCTGGGTCGGGCGCCGCGGTATATCGGCCATAACCCGGCCGGCGGGCTGATGATCGTCCTGTTGCTGGCAAGCCTGCTGCTGACGGCCCTCATGGGCATGGCCCTGCTGGGCATCGAGGAGCAGGCCGGCCCCCTGGCGGGAATGATGGCCGGCGTCGGCCATGGGACCGGCGAGGTGATCGAGGAGGTCCACGAGTTTTTCGCCAACGCGACCCTGTTCCTGGTGGTCATTCATGTGCTGGGTGTGCTGGTGGAAAGTCTGCTGCACCGGGAGAACCTGGTGCGGTCCATGTTCAACGGCCGCAAGTCCGTTTGACGGTTGTTTCATAATGGTTGGAGAGGTGTGATCATGAAGACTAGAATGCAAATGGGTGCGACGCTGCTGGCCGCAGCGCTGGGTGCCTCGCTGCTGGCCGCGACCAGCATGGGGGTCGCCAGTGATAAGGACAACGGCAAGCAGAAGCACGAACAGGTACGTGCACTGCTGGAGGCCGGTGAGATCCGCTCCCTGGAACAGGTGTTGCAGCGCATCCGTGAGGAAGGCCGTGGTCATGTGCTGGAGGCCGAGCTGGAACGCAAGGACGAACGCTATGTCTACGAGGTGGAAGTGCTCGATGAACAGGGCAAGGTCCGGAAATACTATTACGATGCCAGCAGCGGCGAGGCCATCGATCGTCGACGCTGAGGAATTTGCACCGGCGGCAAGGAGCAGGCATGCGCATTCTGCTGGTGGAGGATGATGAACTGATCGGCGCCACCCTGCGCGCGGACCTGGAGCGCGCAGGGTTTGCCGTGGACTGGACCCGGGACGGCGTGGAGGGTGAGTACCTGGGCCAGGAGACGCCCTGCGATGCGGTGGTGCTCGACCTCGGTCTGCCGAAGCGTTCCGGCCTGGAGGTGTTGCGCCACTGGCGCGCCGCCGGCAACCGGGTACCGGTGCTGATCCTCACGGCACGCGACGGTTGGCAGGAAAAGGTGGATGGCTTCAAGGCCGGCGCCGACGACTATCTCGGCAAGCCCTTTCATGTACAGGAACTGGTTGCGCGCCTGATCGCCCTGATCCGCCGTGCCAGTGGCGGCAATGTGGGCCTCCTCGAGGCTGCCGGCCTGCGGCTGGACGAGGACACCCAGACCGTCAGGTTCGACGATGGTCGGGAGCTGCAGCTGACCGGCACCGAATTCCGCCTGTTGCGCTACTTCATGCTGCACCCCGGCAAGGTGCTGTCCAAGAGTCGCCTGACGGAACATGTCTATGACAATGACTCGGACAAGGACAGCAACGTGATCGAGGTCTACGTGCGCCGCCTGCGCCAGAAGCTGGGTGAGGACCTGATCGAGACGCGCCGTGGACAGGGGTATGTATTCGGTGGGGAGGCCTCTTGAAGTCGATCCAGGCGCGGCTGAACCTGGGCCTTGGGCTGTACCTGGTCATCACCCTGCTGGCCATCGGGCTGGCGGGCAGTTACGGCATGCGCCTGCTGGTGGAACAATGGCTGCTCACCCGGCTGGAGCACGATGCCGAGACCCTGCTGATCTCCCTCGCGGTCGATGAGCAGGGGCGGGCAGCCCTGAACCCGGTGTTCCGGGACCCCATCTACCACCGTCCCTATTCCGGGCATTACTACCTGGTGGACGGAGCGGAGCAGCTGTTCCGCTCCCGCTCCCTGTGGGATGCCCCCTTCGAGGTGCCACACCTGGCGCCGGGCGAGATGGAGACCCGGCGCATGACGGGGCCACAGGGACAGCGGTTACTGGTGCGGGTGGCCGGTTATGAAAAATTCGGTGAATCCTTTTCCATCGCCGTGGCGGAAGACCTCTCCCCCCTGCGCGCCTCGGTGCGGCGCTACCAGGGCCTGTTCCTGCTGTTCAGTGCCCTGGTGCTGGTCTCCCTGCTGTTGTTGCAGCGCCATATGCTGCGTCTCGGCCTGCGGCCACTGCAGACCGTGGGCACGCAATTGCGGGACCTGGAGCAGGGCCAGCGTCCCGCCCTGAGCGAGGAGGTGCCGGAGGAGATCCGCCCCCTGGTGCGGCAGATCAACCATCTCCTGCAACACCTGCAGCAACGGGTGGAACGCTCCCGTAACGGGATCGGGAACCTGGCCCACGCCCTCAAGACCCCCCTGGCGGCCATCCGCCAGCTCACCGAACGCAGTCCCCTGGAACAGTACCCGGAACTGCGCCAGCAGTTGCGCGAGCAGGTGGCGGCCCTGCATGGCAGGGTGGAGGCGGAACTGCGGCGCGCGCGCCTGGCCGGTGGCGCCTACCGCGGGAAGGCGGTGGACCTGAGCGAGGAACTGCCCGCCCTGGTGGAGGTGCTGCGCATGGCGCACCGTGACCGCAAGCTGGACCTGCAGGTCGAGATCGCGCCGGGCCTGCGCTACTTCGGTGACCGCGAGGACCTGCTGGAAGTGGTGGGCAACCTGCTGGACAACGCCTGCAAGTGGGCGCGGGGCAAGGTGCGGTTGCAGGTGGCCCATGACCACGGCCTGGAGATCCGCGTCGAGGACGACGGCCCGGGACGCGACGCGGCGGAACGGGAGCAGCTGCTGCAGCGCGGGGTGCGCATCGACGAGCAGGGCGTGCCTGGCCATGGGCTGGGGCTGGCCATCGTGCAGGAGATCGTCGCTTCCCTGGGGGGCGAGTTGCGGGTCGGGCGTTCCGAGACCCTGGGCGGCTTCCAGGTGGACGTGCGCCTGCCCCGGTAGGAGCGGGCTCTGCCCGGCGGTCTCAGCTTGAGGCCGCTCCTGCAGGTCGGTGCAAGGCAGGGTATCCCTGTAGGAGCGACGCCAGTCGCGAAGAAAACCCGGCCCATCGCGGCTTGCGCCGCTCCTACAGGGGGAAGGGATGAACCGCATCCGGTAGGAGCGGGCTCTGCCCGCGAACCGGGGAGCACAGCGCTACGCGGTCTCAGCTTGAGGCCGCTCCTGCAGGTCGGTGCAAGGCAGGGTATCCCTGTAGGAGCGACGCCAGTCGCGAAGAAAACCCGGCCCATCGCGGCTTGCGCCGCTCCTACAGGGGGAAGGGATGAACCGCATCCGGTAGGAGCGGGCTCTGCCCGCGAACCGGGGGTGACACACGGCTTCGCGGCCAGCTCCGCTCCCGCGTTAGTGCGTTTCCAGCTTGCGCAGTTCGGCGAGGATGTTGTTCACCAGCGTCTGGCCCTTGTCCGACATGCCCTCGCACAGCTTGTTCGGATCCCGTTCCCCCAGCACCAGCGGGCGCATGACGGCGGCCAGGCGCGCCATGTCGCCACCGGCCTGCATCATCTGGCTGGCCATGGTGCCCAGCAGCTGCAGGGCCTCGTGGTTGCCCGTGCGCGCCCCATGCAGGATGGCCGCCAGCCCCGGTGCCGCCATGGCGCCATCGATGGGCGCATCCAGGCGCGGCAGGGTGTCGGGATTCTGGATGCCATTGAGGATGGAGCCGATGATCACCTGGTCTTCCTCGTCCAGGCCGCGCAGCAGGCTGGTCTCCCGGCTGCCCTTGAGGATCCTGCGGATCGTGGCCACCAGGTCGGTCCAGCCATTGTCCACGGCCTCCTTCAGCAGGCGCTCCAGGTCGGGCACGGCGGAGGGGTTCTGGGTGGCGATGACCACGCGGTGGATCAGCCCGGCATGGGCCTGGCGCACCTGTTCTTCCTTTTCGAGCAACTTGGTCATGGGGTCTCCGCTTGCCGCCGTACAGGGGTCCGAGTGTAGTGGAGCAGGGCCGGTCAGGAAAAGGGCCTTATTGCCGGATCACCCGGGCGACCGGGCTCCTGCAAGGCGGGCGCGTTGCTCTTGTGAATTCGCCCACGGAGTGTGCTCCTACAGGCGGGAATTTTACCCTTGTAGGAGCCCACCCCGTGGGCGATCCGGCCATCCTACATTCTTTCGCTTTCCGCTTCCGGCTCCACGCGCTCCGGGAACTGGAAGCCCCCCAGCGTCTGCCAGCGATTGACGATGGCGCAGAACAGCTCGGCGGTCTGCTGGGCATCGTACACGGCGGAATGCGCCTGCTCCTCGTTCCAGCTCATGCCGGCGGCCTGCACGGCGCGCGCCAGCACCGTCTGGCCGTAAGCCAGGCCGGCCAGGGTGGCGGTGTCGAAGGTGCTGAACTGGTGGAAGGGGTTGCGCTTGACCTTGACGCGCGCGGCCGCGGCGTTGAGGAAGCCGAGGTCGAAACTGGGATTGTGCCCCACCAGGATGGCGCGGGTGCAGCCCTGGGCCTTCACCGCCTGGCGGATGGGATGGAAGATATGCTGCAGGGCATCGGCTTCCGACTTGGCCATGCGGAAGGGGTGGAAGGGGTCGATGCCGGTGAAGGCCAGGGCCTTGGGGTCCAGGTTGGCGCCGGGGAAGGGTTCCACGTGGCAGTGGAAGGTCTCGTCGGGGCGCATGTAGCCTTCGCTGTCGAGCTCCAGGGTGACGGCGGCGATCTCCAGCAGGGCATCCTTCTTGGCGTTGAAGCCGCCGGTTTCCACGTCCACGACCACGGGGAGGAAGCCCCGGAAACGGCGTGCCATCGGGGGTTGGGTGGGTTGCTGATTCATGGGGCAAGCATACCGGATCACCCCCGACGGTGCGATGTCCTGGATTCGCCCGGGGGACCGGGCTCCTACAGGCGGGGAACCTTGCCCTTGTAGGAGCCCACTCCGTGGGCGATTAGGCGAGGCGCCAGTGCAGGGTCTGGCCGGCGTATAGAGGCACCAGGGTCTCGTCGCCCAGGGGGTAGCTGTCCGGCACCTGCCAGTCCTCGCGGCGCAGGGTGATGTGCGTGTCGTTGCGCGGCAGGCCGTAGAAGTCCGGACCGAAGTGGCTGGCGAAGCCCTCCAGCCGGTGCAGGGCGCCGGCGGCGTCGAAGGCCTCGGCATAGAGTTCGAGGGCGGCGTGGGCGCTGTACATGCCGGCGCAGCCGCAGGCCGATTCCTTGGCATGTTTCGGATGCGGCGCGCTGTCGGTGCCGAGGAAGAACTTCGGGCTGCCGCTGGTGGCGGCCGCCAGCAGGGCCTGGCGATGGTTCTCGCGCTTGAGCACCGGCAGGCAGTAGTGGTGCGGGCGCAGGCCGCCGCTGAACATGGCGTTGCGGTTGAGCAGCAGGTGGTGGGCGGTGAGGGTGCCGGCCACGTTGGCCGGCGCGGCCTGTACGAATTCGATGCCCTGCCGGGTGGTGATGTGCTCCAGTACGACCTTCAGCTGCGGCAGCCGCTCCAGCAGCGGTGCCAGGTGGCGCTCGATGAACAGGGCCTCGCGATCGAACACGTCCACCTCGGGATCGGTGACCTCGCCGTGCACCAGCAGCGGAAGACCCAGCTCGGCCATGGCCTCGAGCGCCGCCCGGGGCTTGCGCAGGTCGGTGACACCGGCATCGGAATGGGTGGTGGCGCCGGCGGGGTAGAGCTTCACCCCGTGGATATGGCCGCTGTCCTGCGCGCGCCGGATCTCCTCCACCGGGGTGTTGTCGGTGAGGTAGAGGGTCATCAGCGGGGTGAAGTCGACACCGGCGGGCACGGCCGCCAGGATGCGTTCGCGGTAGGCCAGGGCCTGGGCGGTGGTCGTCACCGGCGGCTTCAGGTTGGGCATGATGATGGCGCGGGCGAACTGGCGCGCGGTGTGCGGCACCACGCAGGCCAGGGCCGCGCCGTCGCGTACGTGCAGGTGCCAGTCGTCGGGGCGGGTGAGGGTCAGTTCGTTCATGCTTGTATCCTATACCAGCGGGTACTCGTCTTCGTGCAGGGGATCGTCGGGGTCCACGGCCCGCAGGCGTTCCACCTCCGCCTCCACGGCCTTCGGTGACTCGAAGCGGGCGATGTGGAACAGGGCCTCGCCCTCGTTGACCAGTGGCAGGTTGACGCGGCCGATGACGATGCCGCTGGCGCTGGCCTGTACCTCGACCTCCCGCTCTCCCATGGGATCGGCGATGAGGCCGATCACCTCGCCCTTGCGCACCCGTGCGCCCAGGGGGCGGATGGTGCGCAGGATACCGCTTTCGGCGGCGCGCACCCAGGTGCTGGAACGGGCGGCCACGGGCTCCACGTCCCGTTTCGTGGCGCGCGCCGGCGCCAGCATGCCCAGGTGACGCATGACCGACACGATGCCCTTCACCCCGGCGCGGATCCCCACCTCGTTGAAGCGCAGCGCCTCGCCGGCCTCGTAGAGCAGGGTGGGGATGCCGCGCTCGTCGGCGATCTGGCGCAGCGAGCCGTCGCGCAGGTCCGAGTCCAGCAGCACGGGTACGGAGAAGGCGCGTGCCATGGCCAGGGTCTCCGGGTCATCGAAGTTGGCGCGGATCTGCGGCAGGTTCTCCCGGTGGATGGCGCCGGTGTGCAGGTCGATGCCGTGACTGCACTTGCTGACGATCTCATCCAGGAACAGGTTAGCCAGGCGTGCCGTTAGCGAGCCCGTCTCCGAGCCGGGAAAGCTGCGGTTCAGGTCGCGGCGGTCGGGCAGGTAGCGGGTGTGATGGATGAAGCCGTGTACGTTGACGATGGGCACGGCGATCAGGGTACCGCGCAGCTTGCGGATCTGCGCCAGGCGCAGCAGGCGGCGGATGATCTCCACGCCGTTGATTTCGTCGCCGTGGATGGCGGCGCTGACGAACAGGGTGGGGCCGGGGCGCTTGCCGCGGATCACCTGCACCGGCAGGGTCATGGACTTGCGAGTGTAGAGACGCGCGAAGGGCAGCTCCAGGCGGGTGCTGGCGCCCGCCGGGATGTCCACCTCGCCGATGCGCAGCGGCGGAATGCCGTCAGCCTTTGCCACGGGTCTGGGTCTTGTGGGGCCTGGCGTTCTTTTCGATGAAATCGATGATCATGCCGGCCACGTCCTTGCCGGTGGCCTGCTCGATGCCTTCCAGGCCGGGCGAGGAATTCACCTCCATGACCACCGAGCCGTGGTTGGAGCGCAGGATGTCCACCCCGGCGATATTCAGCCCCATGACCCTGGCGGCACGCACCGCCACGGAGCGTTCCTCCGGGGAGATCTTGATCAGGCTGGCGCTGCCGCCACGGTGCAGGTTGGAGCGGAACTCCCCCGCCTTGGCTTGGCGTTTCATGGCGGCCACCACCTTGTCGCCCACCACCAGGCAGCGGATGTCGGCGCCGCCGGCCTCGCGGATGTATTCCTGCACCAGGATGTTGGCGCGCAGGCCCATGAAGGCCTCGATAACGCTCTCCGCCGCCTGCTGGGTCTCGGCGAGCACCACGCCGATGCCCTGGGTGCCCTCCAGCAGCTTGATGACCAGGGGCGCGCCGCCGACCATCTTGATGAGGTCGTCCACGTCGTCGGGGGAATGGGCGAAACCGGTTACCGGCAGGCCGATGCCCTTGCGCGCCAGCAGCTGCAGCGAGCGCAGCTTGTCGCGCGCACGGCTGATGGCTACCGATTCATTGGCGGGATACACCCCCATGATCTCGAACTGGCGCAGCACGGCGCAGCCGTAGAAGGTGATGGAGGCGCCGATGCGCGGAATGACGGCATCGTAAGCCTCGAGGATCTCGCCCTTGTAGTGGATCTCCGGGCGGTGGGCGGCGATGTTCATGTAGCAGCGCAGGGTGTCGATCACCCGCGGCTCATGGCCGCGTTCCTTCGCCGCTTCCACCAGGCGCCGGGTGGAGTACAGGGAGGCCTTGCGCGACAGAATGGCGATTTTCATCGGGACTCCTGATGAGGGTGCCTGGAGTGGTGGTGGCCGGGCTTGCCGGCGAGATAGGAGCGGCCGGGATCGACCAGGAAGCGACCTTTGAGGCTGGTGCGCCCGAGCAGCATCCGGAAGCGCATGGTATCACGGTTGGTGAGGGTGATCTCGGCCGCGAACTCGAGATCGCCTACCCGGACGGGGGTGCGGATGACATAGCGCTGCTCCCGGTGCCCCCCGGAATCGGTGACCCGGCGCCGGTCGACGAGGTCGGCGGCGCAGATGATCTCCCGGCGGCTGTCCTGCTGCACGGGGTGGATGCCGAAGCGTACCCGTTCGCGGCCGTCCTCCTCGAAGGGTTCCACGAAGAAGGCATGCAGGGCCGAGGTGCGCGCCCCGGTGTCCACCTTGGCCTTGATGTGGGGGATGCCCAGGTCGGGCAGGCTGACCCATTCGCGCCAGCCGAGGGTGATCAGATGCGGGGTGGTCATGGGGGCTCCCGTGGTGGCTGGGGGCAGGGTACCCATAATCCGATCAGGAATCGATTGCGGCAGGAAACATCCCCCTGTAGGAGCGGGCTGCCCCGCCATGGTGCCCGGGAGCGGCCAGCCAGCCCCTGTCAGAATTCGGTACATATTGATTTTCCATATTTTTTGTGCAGTCGCCCGGGCCCGGTTCCCGGCCCTCCAGCTTGACCTGGAAAGCCAAAACACAGATCATTGGCGGCTTATTCTTGCCCGGACGCCCTGGCCGAGACCCGGCCAGGCGCCCGTCGGCGCGCCCGCGGCGTGCCCTGGGACCAGAGACCAAGCCTTCTGGTTGAAGAACCTGTACCCGTGGCCGGCTGGGTGATCCCCGCGACCGGCCGCCCGTTGAACGATAAGGAGCCCCATGGATACCGCCGACAAGAAACGGCTGCTGCGCGAGATGCTGTTCGCGCGCCGCTTCGAGGAGCGTTGCTACGAAGCCTACGTGGAACGCAAGATCGGAGGCTTTCTCCACCTCTATCCCGGCCAGGAGGCCTGCTGCTTCGGTGTCATGGAAGCCGCCCGTCCCGGCCACGACTACGTCATCACCGGCTACCGCGACCATGTCCACGCCATCAAGTGCGGTACCGACCCCAAGGCCGTGATGGCCGAGTTGTACGGCAAGGAGACCGGCTGCAGCAAGGGCCGCGGTGGCTCCATGCACATCTTCGATGCCGAGCACCGCTTCATGGGCGGCTACGCCCTGGTGGGCGGTCCCTTCCCGCTGGCGGCCGGCATGGCCAAGGCCATCAAGATGAAGGGCGGCGACGAGATCTCCATCTGCTTCCTGGGCGATGCCGCCAACAACCAGGGCACCTTCCACGAATCCCTGAACATGGCCAAGGTCTGGAACCTGCCCGTGCTTTACGTGTGTGAGAACAACCTCTACGGCATCGGTACCCGCATCGACCGCTCCACGGCGGTGATCGATCAGTACAAGCGCGTGGCCGGCTATGACATCCCCGCCGCCCAGGCCGACGGCCAGGATATCGAAAAGGTTTACGAGGCCGCGAAGATCGCCGTGGACCATGTGCGCTCCGGCAAGGGCCCCTATTTCCTGGAACTGATGACCTACCGCTACCGCGGCCATTCCATGTCCGACTCCAATGCCTACCGCGCCAAGGACGAGGAACGCATGTGGTCCGGGCGTGACCCCATCATCCTGCTGCGTGACAAGCTCATCGAGGCCGGTGTCATCACCAAGGACGACTACAAGGCCATGGACACCGAGGTCCTGGAGCAGATCGAAAACGAAATCATCCCCTTCGCCGAGTCCTCCCCCGAACCCAAGGTGTCCGAGCTGGAGAAGTACGTGCTGGCGGAAAACGACCCCTATGTGCGCGGAGGGCAGCGCTGATGGCCGAGATCATGTTCTGGGAGGCGCTGCGTCGCGCCCAAGATGAGGAAATGACCCGCGATCCCCTGGTGATCTGCATGGGCGAGGACATCGGTGTCGCCGGTGGCACCTACAAGGCCACCCAGGGCCTGTACGACAAGTACGGCCCCGAGCGTGTCATCGACACCCCCATTTCCGAGAATGGCTACACCGGTCTGGGCATCGGTGCCTCCTTCCTGGGCGTGCGCCCGGTGATCGAGATCATGTCGGTGAACTTCGCCTGGCTGGCCATGGACCAGATATTCAACAGTGCCGCCAAGGTGCGCTACATGTCCGGTGGCCAGCTCACGGCCCCGGTGGTGGTGCGTTCCCCGGGTGGCACCGCCCACCAGCTCGGCGCCCAGCACTCGGCGCGCATGGAGAAGGTGTTCATGGGGATCGCCGGCCTGCGCGTGGTGACGCCCTCGAACCCGAAGCAGGCCTACGGCCTGCTGAAATCCGCCATCCGCTGCGAGGATCCCGTGTTCATCAACGAACACGAGCTCATGTACAACATGAAGGGCGAGGTGCCGGACGAGGAGTTCTTCCACCCGCTGGAAGGTTCCGAGGTCAGCCGCGAAGGCCGCGACGTCACCCTGTTCGGCTACAACATCTCCGTGCACTGGGCCATGGCGGCGGCCGACGTCCTGGCCAGGGAGCACGGCATCGACGCCGAGGTCATCGACCTCTATTCCCTGGCGCCGCTGGACCGCGAGGGCATCCGCAGGTCCGTGAGCAAGACCCACCGGGCGGTGATCGTCGAGGAAGCCGAGGCGCCGGTCGGCGTCGGCTCCGAGGTCATGGCCATCATCAACGAGGAATGCTTCTTTGAACTGGACGCGCCGCCGGTGCGGGTGTCGGCGGTGAACGTGCCGATCCCCTACAACCACGGCATGGAAAAGGCCGCCATCCCCAATCCCCAGGATGTGGTGAAGGCCGTGCTGAAGATGCTCGGGAAGTAATTTAGTACCGCCAAGACGCCAAGGACGCCAAGGATACAAATATTGTCGGCAGTCGTGTGTTCATCGTCATCCCGGCGCAGGCCGGTATGACGAAGGACTTGATGGTTGATGATTTTACTCAAGAGTCATTATTTATGGCTACAATCGAGTCTCGTCATTCCCGCGAAGGCGGGAATCCATGGACTTTGAACCACTGGATTCCCGCCTTCGCGGGAATGACGGAATACGATTTTGTAGCCAATATTCCTGACTGCTGTGTAATCACCTTGGCGTCTTGGCGGTTCAACAAAAAATCTGGATAGATCAGGCATGGCTGAACCCTACATCATCAAAATGCCCCAGCTGTCGGACACCATGACCGAAGGTGTCCTTGTCAGCTGGGAAAAGAACATCGGCGACAGGATCGAGCGCGGCACCATCGTCGCCACGGTGGAGACCGACAAGGCCATCATGGACGTGGAGGTGTTCCGCGAGGGCTACCTGTCCGGTCCCCTGGCGGCGGTGGACAGCACCGTTGCAGTGGGCGAGGCCATCGCCTTCCTGGTGGCCTCGAAGGACGAGGTGCAGGAGGCCGGGGCCGCGGCGCCGGCGGGCACCGCCGGCGCGGCCGAAGCCGAGCCCGCCGCAGCAGACGAGCCCACTATCGAGGAAACGCCGGAAGCCACGCAGCAAGCAGCCCCCGCCGCCGGCGCCCCCGAGGGGGCGGTGTACACCATCGCCATGCAGCAGCTGTCGGACACCATGACCGAAGGCGTGGTGGTGAGCTGGGAGAAGCAGCCCGGCGACCGGATCGAGCGCGGCACCGTGGTGGCCCAGGTGGAGACCGACAAGGCCATCATGGACGTGGAGGTGTTCCGCGAGGGCTATCTCTCCGGTCCCCTGGCCTCGGTGGACAGCACCGTGCCGGTGGGTGAGGCCATGGCCTACCTGGTGGAGAAGCCCGAGCAGGTGGTGCGCGAGGAGGTGAAGGTTTCGGGCGCTGCCGCCGCGCCGGCCAGGGCGGAGACCTCCGCCAGCACTACCCGCACAGCCGCGCCCGCCGCGCCGGTACCCGCCGGCAGCCTCAACACCGGCGGTGCCCCGGCGCCGCGTCCCTCCGGCCGCGCCGCCACCCCCTATGCGCGCAAGCTGGCCGGCCAGCGTGGCATCGACCTCAACACGGTCAGTGGCAGCGGCCCCCGTGGCGCCATCCAGGCCCGGGACGTGATGGGCGCCCAGCCCATGGCGGCGGGCGGCGGCATCCGCGAGGTGGACGTCCCCGGCAACGGCCGCCCCATGAACAAGTTGGAAGCGGCCATCAGCCAGGCGATGACCGATTCCCTGACCATGCCCACCTTCCATGTCACCGCCCACATCAGGCTGGGTGCGATCATCAAGGCCGCCAAGGCCCAGGGCGTGTCGGTGACCGTGGCCATCGCCAAGGCCTGTGCCCTGGCCATGGCCAAGTACCCGAAGATGAACTGGTGCTACCAGCCGAAGAACAAGCTGGTGGAACGCAGTAACGTCGATGTCGGCATGGCCGTGGCCGCCGACGGCGGCGGCCTGGTGGTGCCGGTGCTGCGCAACTGCGAGTCCCGCGAACTGGAGGAATTGAACGAGGACTGGAAGGACCTGGTGGAGCGTGCCCGCAAGCGTCGCCTCAAGCCCGAGGAATACCAGGGCTCCACTTTCCAGGTGTCCAACATGGGTATGTTCGGCGTCAGTCACTTCGATGCCATCGCCACCCCCGGCATCGCCGCCATCCTGGCCATCGCCGCGAACACCGAGCAGGGCAGCCCCTTCACCATCACCGGCGACCACCGGGTGGTGAACGGTGCCGACGTGGCGATGTACCTGGGCGAGTTGCAGGGCCTGATCGAGCAGCCGGAATCCTGGATGGGGCCTGTCGGCCCCGCCATCCCCGAAGGTAACTGGGACTACGACGTCGTGGTCATCGGCGGCGGCCCCGGCGGCGAGGACTGCGCCCGCGACCTGGCCGGCCATGGCCTCAAGGTGGCCCTGGTCAACGACTCGCCCTTCCCGGGCGGCGAATGCCTGTGGCGCGGCTGCATCCCCTCCAAGGCCTGGCGCGCGGCGGCGGACCGCATCCGCGACCGCCACGAGGACGCGCACCTGGGCGTGATGGGCACCACCAAGGCCACCCTGGACTGGGGCAGACTGGAGGCCACCCGGCGCCAGGTGCTGGAGACCCGCGGCGACATGGCCCTCAAGACCGACAAGGGCGTGAAGATCACGTATATCCAGGGCTTCGCGCGCTTCGCCGACGATCACCATGTGATCATCGACACGAGTGGCAACCAGGACGATCCCCACACCCGCGCCGCGCAAGGCGACGGCAAGCAGGGTGACAAGCTCAGCTTCGGCTGTGCCGTGGTCGCCACCGGCGCGCCGCCCTTCGTGCCGCCCATCCCCGGTGCCCGCGAGGGCCTGGGCAAGGACGGTGGCGTGCTCACCTCCGACACCGTCTGGGGCCTGGAGGAACAACCGAAGAAGCTGGTGGTCATCGGCGGCGGCGCCATCGGTCTGGAAATGGCCCAGCTGATGCAGGACTTCGGCGCCAAGGTCACTTTGCTGGAGGCCAAGGACCGCATCCTGGCGGAAGTGGAACCGGAGATCGCCAAGCACCTGACCGCCGTGCTCAACGACGACCCGCGCCTGGACGTGCATACCTCCGTCACCATCGACAAGATCTCCGGCAAGGCCGGCAATATGCAGGTGGCGTACAAGGATAGCGAGGGCAAGGCCCACAGGATCAAGGCCGACTACGTCATCATGGGCACCGGCAAGCGCCCGGTGTTGGATGGCCTCGATGTGGACAGGGCCGGCATCGCCACCGACGGCCCGGCCATCAAGGCCGATGCCCGCTGCCGCACCAGCGTGCCGCACATCTTCGCCATCGGCGACGTGATCGGCGGCTACATGCTGGCCCACACCGCCGCCCAGCAGGGCCGCGTGGCCGCCATGACCATCCTCGGCGAGGACATGAAGTACGACCAGGACAAGGATTGCGGCGTGATCTTCACCCGCCCCGAGGCGGCCTTCGTGGGCCTGTCGGTGGAGCAGGCCAAGGCGAAGGGCATCGACGCCGTCGAGGTCAAGGTGCCCATGAACATCGACGCCAAGGCCATGATCAACCACGAGCTGCACGGCATGATCAAGATCGTCGCCGACAAGCAGAGCCATCGCATCGTCGGCGTGCACCTGCTGGCGGACCACGCCGACACCCTGATCGGCGAGGCGGTGATGATGGTCTCCGGCGACATGACCCTCGAGCAGGTCGCCAATGCCATCCACCCCCACCCGACCCAGACGGAACTGTTCGGCGAACTGGCGCGGCGGCTGCTGGCGCGGCTGCGGCGGTCGCGGAAATGATGATTTGAACTGCCTGGTTGCCAAGAAAAGCAGATTAACCGCCAAGGCGCCAAGAGCGCCAAGAAAACCGTTTTAACCGCCAAGGCGCCAAGACGCCAAGAAAAACATTGTTCATATTGCACAGGGAGGTGCGTATGGAGCCGGGAAAAGAGCTGGATGGTCTTGCGCGGAGGGTGATTGGCGCGGCGATCGAGGTACATCGGGTACTTGGGCCTGGGTATCTGGAATCGGTTTACGAGGAGGCGCTGGCCATAGAGCTGGAGCACCGGGATATCCGCTCCGACAGGCAGGTGCCGGTGTCCGTGGTTTACCGGGGGCGCCCGGTTGGTGTCGCGCGATTGGATATGATGGTTGCAGACAGGCTTGTCATCGAATTGAAAGCGGTCAATACATTGCTCCCCATCCACCACGCACAAGTGATTTCGTATCTGAAGGCAACAGGCGTTACATTGGGGCTTTTAATCAACTTCAATTCCAGAGTCCTGCGCGACAACATCAAGCGAATCATCTTCACCCAATAGGTTTTCTTGGCGTCTTGGCGCCTTGGCGGTTAAAACGGTTTTCTTGGCGCGCTTGGCGCCTTGGCGGTTCAACAAATATTTCACAGGGTTGCAACGATGTCCAAAATCAACAAGGTCGTGCTCGCCTACTCCGGCGGTCTCGATACCTCCATCATCCTCAAGTGGCTGCGCGACCAGTACGACTGCGAGGTGGTGACCTTCACCGCCGACATCGGCCAGGGCGAGGAGGTGGAGCCGGCGCGCGCCAAGGCCCAGGCCATGGGTGTGAAGGAGATCTACATCGAGGACCTGCGCGAGGAATTCGCCCGCGACTTCGTGTTCCCCATGTTCCGTGCCAATACCATCTACGAAGGCGAATACCTGCTGGGCACCTCCATCGCGCGGCCGCTGATCGCCAAGCGCCTGGTGGAGATCGCCAACGAGACCGGCGCCGATGCCATCTCCCACGGCGCCACCGGCAAGGGCAACGACCAGGTGCGCTTCGAGCTGGGCGCCTATGCCCTGAAGCCCGACGTGAAGGTGATCGCGCCCTGGCGTGAGTGGGACCTGCTGTCCCGCGAGAAGCTCATGGCCTACGCGAAGGAGCACGACATCCCGGTGGACTTCGCCAAGGCGGGCAAGAAGTCCCCCTATTCCATGGATGCCAATTCCCTGCACATCTCCTACGAGGGCGGCATCCTCGAGGACCCCTGGGCGGAGCCGGAAGAGGACATGTGGCGCTGGACGGTGCCGCCGGAGAAGGCGCCCGATACACCGGCCTACGTGGAGCTGACCTACCGGCATGGCGACATCGTCGCCATCAACGGCCAGGAAACCAGCCCGGCCCGGGTGATGGAGATACTCAACCAGTTGGGCGGCGCTAACGGCATCGGCCGTGACGATATCGTGGAAAACCGCTACGTGGGCATGAAGTCGCGTGGCTGCTACGAGACCCCGGCCGGCACCATCATGCTCAAGGCCCATCGTGCCATGGAATCCCTCACCCTGGACCGGGAAGTCATGCATCTCAAGGACGAACTGATGCCGCGCTACGCCAAGCTGATCTACAATGGCTATTGGTGGAGTCCGGAACGGCGCATGCTGCAGACCATGATCGATGCCTCCCAGGAGCACGTGAACGGCGTGGTGCGTATGAAGCTGTACAAGGGCAACGTGATCGTGGCCGGTCGCAAGTCCGACAGCGATTCCCTGTTCGACGAGCGTATCGCCACCTTCGAGGAGGACGCCGGCGCCTACGACCAGAAGGACGCCGAGGGCTTCATCAAGCTCAATGCCCTGCGCCTGCGCATCGCGGCGCGCAGGAATCGCAGCTGATCCGGATTCGGGAGGTACCCTGTGCGTATACTGCATACCATGCTGCGGGTGGGTGACCTGGAACGCTCCATCCGCTTCTACACCGAGGTGCTCGGCATGAAACTGCTGCGCCGCAAGGACTATCCCGAGGGCAGGTTCACCCTGGCCTTCGTGGGCTACGGGGATGAATCGGAAAATACCGTCATGGAATTGACGTATAATTGGGACACCGATGCCTACGACATCGGTACCGGCTATGGACACATCGCCCTGGAAGTGGATGATGTGTACCAGGCCACCGAGGAAATCAGGAAGCGGGGCGGCAAGATCCTGCGCGAGGCTGGTCCGATGAATGCCGGTACCACCATCATTTCCTTCGTGGAGGATCCCGACGGCTATCCCATCGAGCTGATCGGGGTCAAAGGCTGAAGCAGTACCAGGCCGCCTGTGCGGCCATAATACACGGGTGTGGACGATGGCGACCTGCGTCGCCGAACCAGAGCCCGGGGAGGGGAGAGTGAAAATCCTGATCGCGAACCTGCCGCCCAGGATCACCGAGCTGGAGCTGCTGGAACTGCTCAAGCCCTATCACAAGCGCGATGGCCTGCGCCTGCAGATCGTCGACCAGACCACCGATGATGGCATCCATCATTACTACGCCATTGCCGACATCAGCCACGAACGCCTGGCGGAGAAAGCCCTCAAGAAGCTCAACGGGAAGATGCTGCGCGGCAGTGAACTGCGTCTGCGCGAATTCCAGCACCGCAGCTACAGCAATGAACGGCGCGCCCTCGGCTGGCGCAACCGGCCCTGGAATTCCAAGGAGCGGCGCCTGAAGGAACGCCGCCGCCAGACCACGAAACAGGTGGACGAACTGGATGAGTTGTTCGCCCGGGAGGCCAGGGGGGAGTCCGGCGTGGATCTGGACGAGATCCGCATCACCGGTTACCGGGACCTGTCGCGCAAGATCTAGCCGGTCCGGCTGGCGCTGGCCATGCCAAGCCTGTCCTAGCAGCGCGTCGTGCCCTTCACGATACCCCGGTCCCGCCACCGGGACAGGATGTCCAGCCCGCCTTTAAGCACCACTCCCGGCTCGGGATGTCCCAGCTCGCCGGCGATACGCTCCAGGGCGCGGCGCCCAGTGATGCCGGGCTCATCCCGCAACAGGGCAAACAGTCGGGCGCTGACGGGGTTCAGTTCCAGGAAATGCACCTCGTCACCGGGGTCGCGGTAGACCAGCAGGAAGACCCCCTCCGGTACCGGAGTGTCTGGCTGGAAGTCCGGGCCGATGCGGTGCACGGGATATGCGTAACGGAAGGCCCAGGCGAGGGGCGAGAGCCGCGGATGGCCTGCCAACAGGTCGCCATCGGGATCGACGCCTGTATCCGGCTCGGGATCCTCGGCTACCGACAGTGCCAGCTCCAGCCATTCGTAGTGGGCCAGTTCGTATAGAAACGGCGGGTCTTCTTCCCGGGCCTCCCGCTCCTGTTCCAGGTAGTGGAGGAACTCGCGGGGGATCTCCAGGAACAGCGGCGTGTGGCAGCGGTGGCGGGCATAGAAGTCCCGCACCAGCGCCGTCCAGGCCGCTTCGTCGAGCAGACTGCGCAATACCGGGAAACTGTTCGCCAGAAATCCCTCCACGTTGTTGAAGAACAACTCGCGGTAGATGGCCATACGCCGGTCCTCCACATCGGCGGGCCCCGGATGGCGCTCCGGGTCGCGGATATGGGCGGCGAACTCGTACTGGCGACGCAAGAAGTCCGGCATCTCAGCGGGTTTCGGCGGCATGTCCGGCATGGGTGCTGGTCCAGCGCAGTTGCGCGGCGATGATGCGGTCGATCTCGGTGAGCAGTTCCGGCAGGGGCGGGATGTTGAAATCCCGTTCCAGCAGGGTCGGCACCGGCCCGCAGTGCTCGTAGGCACGGTCGAGCAATTCCCATACCGGGTCGATGACGGGGGCGCCGTGGGTGTCCACACGCAGGTCCTCGGCCTCCTCGTAATGACCGGCCACGTGGAAATACATCACCCGTTCCGCCGGAAGCCCCTGCAGGAATTCCAGTGGGTCGTAGCGGTGGTTGATGCTGTTGACGTAGATGTTGTTCACGTCCAGCAGCAGGTCACAATCGGCTTCTTCCAATACCGCGTTGATGAAGTCGATCTCCTCCATCTCCTGGGCCGGCGCGGCGTAGTAGGACACGTTCTCCATGGCGATGCGCCGTTCCAGGATGTCCTGGACGCGACGAATACGCGCGGCCACATGGTGCACGGCCTCCTCGGTGAAGGGGATGGGCATCAGGTCGTAGAGATGGCCGTCATCGCTGCAGTAGCTCAGGTGTTCCGTGTAGGCGCGGATGCGGTGTTCATCCAGGAAGTGTTTCAGGCGCCGCAGGAAGGTCTCGTCCAGGGGGGCGGGACCGCCGATGGACAGGGACAGGCCGTGACAGACGAAGGGATGCCGTTCAGTGAAGCTGCGCAGGCGCTTGCCCAGCGCTCCGCCCACGCCGATCCAGTTTTCCGGGGCGATCTCCAGGAAGCCGATCTGCCCCGGGAAGGATTCCGCCAGCGGACCCATGAGGGTCCGCCGCAGGCCCAGGCCGGCCCCCAGTACGGGGTATGGGTGGTCAGCCGTCACGGGATATCCCAGGCTCAGCGGCTGCCGCCGCACTTGCCTTCGCCGCATTTCCCTTCCATGGCCTTCTCCTTGGTCTTTTCCTTGGCCTTGTCGCCGCCGCACTTGCCTTCGCCACATTTCCCTTCCGTGGCCTTCTCCTTCACTTTCTCCTTGGCCTTGTCGCCGCCGCAGCGGCCTTCACCGCACTTGCCTTCATGCTGGTCGGCGACCATGTAGCCGCTGGACAGCTCGGTCATGGCAAAGGGGTTCTGGTCGGCGCTGGCGACCCCCGAACCCAGGGACAGTGCAAAGGCGGTGCCGAGGGCCAGGCTGACGGGCTTGAGCGGGTTGGATTTGGACATGTTTCGGTCTCCGTAGCAGTTGTGATTGTCATGGGGTGCGCGTTCGTGCGTGCAGCATGTGGGACTCGTTGACTTAAGTCAAAGTTCCGCTGTGACCGGTATATTAGCGGGCGGTGATACACAACCAGGCAGCTCGTGGCGGCCACCGGCACACGGCGATTTTATTCATGGGATCACCATGTTGGGGGCCATGGACTAGGCTAGTATCCGTATGTCGGCGCTCCGCCCCGGCGGGTGCGAGCAGCCCCCTCCAACCAGTACGGAGATCACAACATCATGGGTATGCTTAAGGAGTTCAAGGAGTTCGCGGTCAAGGGCAATGTGGTGGACATGGCGGTGGGGATCATCATCGGCGTCGCCTTCGGCAAGATCGTCTCCTCCTTCGTGGCGGACGTGGTGATGCCGCCATTGGGGGTGCTGATTGGCGGGATGGATTTCAGTGACCTCGCGCTGACCCTGAAGGCGGCGGAAGAGGGCGCGGAAGCCGTGACCCTGAGATACGGTGTATTTATCCAGACGGTCTTCGATTTCATCATCGTGGCCTTCGCCATCTTCATCGCGGTGAAGGCGATCAACCGCCTGAAGCGCAAGGAGGAAGCCGCACCCGCCGCACCGCCGGAACCCTCCAACGAGGAAAAGCTGCTGACGGAGATCCGTGATCTGTTGAAGAAATAGCGAGGGTTGCACGGGGCTGTTCGCGGGCATAGCCCGCTCCTACAGCTGCTTTATGCATTCCAGGTAGGCCGCCTCGTCGGGGGCGGTGCCGTTGCGCTGCGCCTGCCAGATCATTTCCGCCAGGCACTCCATCATGCGGTGTTCCAGTTCGTGGGCATCGCCGAGGCGGGCCAGTGCGGCCTGGTAGCCTTGCAGGATGCCAGCGGGCCGGTCGATGCTGAGCTGTTCACGAATGGCGATGTGCATGCCCATGTGCAGGAAGGGATTGGATTCACCCATCTCCGGCAGGTAATCACGCTCCAGGGCCTGCTCTGGCATCTCCAGCAGGTGGTGGTATTCCGGGTGCTCGCTGATGACCGTGGCCACCAGGTCCTCCAGCGGCTCCATGGGCAGGCCGTGGGTGAACTTGCGCCAGGCCTCGCAGTAGAAGCGGCGGATCTGTTCGCGGTCTTGTCCGAATAACATGCTCCGGGTCCTGGGGTGATGTCCCCTGTAGGAGCCCGGTCCTCCGGGCGAATGGCTGATACTACACCCGTTCGCCCGGAGGACCGGGCTCCTACAGGGTGGTACCCCGCCGGCGGGAATGCAAGCGCTTCAGGCCAGCGCCGCCACATCCAGGCGCGGCACTGCCGCCAGCAGGCGCCGGGTGTAGTCGTTCTCCGGCTGACGGCAGACCCGGTCGGTGGGGCCGTATTCCACCACCTTGCCCTGGTACATGACCGCCATGGTGTCGGCCAGGTATTCCACCACGCCCATGTTGTGGGTGATGAACAGCAGGGTCAGGCCGCGTTCGGCCTTCAGCGCCTGCAGGATCTGCAGGATCTCCGCCTGCACCGACACGTCCAGGGCGCTGGTCACCTCGTCGCAGACGATGAAGCTGGGGTTGAGCACCAGGGCGCGGGCGATGCCGATGCGCTGGCGCTGGCCGCCGGAGAACTCGTGCGGATAGCGCCACAGGCTGTCGGGGGGCAGCTGCACCTGCTCGATCACCGCCTGCGCCAGGGCCAGGCGTTCCTCGTGGGAGGTCCCGATGCCGTGCACCGCCATGGGCTCGGTCAGCGCCTCGGCCACGGTGAGGCGCGGGTTCAGGGACGAGGCCGGGTCCTGGAAGATGATCTGCATGCGGCGCCGGAAGGGGCGCAGCTCGCGGGTCGACAGCCGGGTGATGTCGTCACCCTGGAACTGGATGCTGCCACTGGTGGGCGCCAGCAGGCGCAGGATGCCACGTCCGAGCGTGGTCTTGCCGCAGCCCGATTCGCCCACCAGCGCCAGCACCTGGCCGCGGCGGATGTCCAGCGACACGCCGTCCACGGCGCGCACCTGGTCCACCACGCGGCGCAGCAGGCCCTTGCGCACCGGGAAGTGGATCCGGAAATCCTCCACCCGCACCAGCACCTCACCCTGGCCCGGCGCCCGACCCGTCTCGGCCGCGGGGCGCACCTCGGCCACGCGCCGGCGGCGCAGGTTCTCGGGCAGGGCGTCGATGAGCTGGCGGGTATAGGCATGGGCCGGCCGCGTGAGCACCTGGCGTACCGGGCCGTCCTCCACGATCCTGCCCAGGCGCATCACCGCCAGGCGCTGCGCCATCTGCGCCACCACGCCGAAGTCGTGGGTGATGAACAGGATGCCCATGCCGGTACGGTCCTGCAGCTCGCGCATGAGGCGCAGGATCTCCGCCTGCACGGTGACGTCCAGGGCGGTGGTGGGTTCGTCGGCGATCAGCAGGTCCGGCTCGCAGGCCATGGCCATGGCGATCATCACCCGCTGGCGCTGCCCGCCCGACAGGCGGTGGGGAAACTCGTTGATGCGCTCTTCCGGCTTGGGGATCTGCACCTGGGCCAGGGCCGCGATGGCGCGCTCGCGCGCCTCGGCCTCGCTCATCTCCGGGCGGTGCAGGCGCAGGGCCTCGATGATCTGGTCACCCACGGTGAATACCGGGTTCAGCGAGGTCATGGGCTCCTGGAAGATCATGGCGATGCGGCTGCCGCGGATGGCACGCCGCTTCTCCTCCGGGAGGCTGAGCATGTCCACGCGCTCGTGGCGGCCGTCGGGGTGGCGGTAGTCGAACAGGATCTCGCCGCCGGGGTGCCGGGTGATGTCGCGCGGCAGCAGCTGGATCACCGACAGGGCGCTCACCGACTTGCCGCTGCCCGATTCGCCCACCAGGCAGAAGGTCTCGCCGCGGTCGATGCGGAAACTCACATCCTCGACCGCGTGGATGGTGTCCTTGCCGGCGCGCAGCCAGGTCTTGAGGTTGTTGACTTCAAGCAGCATGGGTCATGGGCGTCATGCAGATGTGATCCACGGAAACCCCTGTAGGAGCGGGCTCTGCCCGCGAACCGGTTCGCAGGCAGAGCCCGCTCCTACAGGGCAATGATCGAGCGTATTCAGGCATTTTTCTTCAAGTGCGGGTCCAGCGCGTCGCGCAGTGACTCGCCCACCAGGTTGTAGGCAAACACGGTCAGGAAGATCGCGCCGCCGGGGAAGGCCGCCATCCACCAGTTGAAGGTGGAGGACTGCACCGCCTGGTTGAGCATCTGCCCCCAGGACGGATCGTCCACCAGCCCCAGGCCGAGAAAACTCAGCGTGGCCTCCGCCAGGATGGCCGAGGCCACGCCGAAGCTGGCCGCCACCAGGATGGGTGCGGCGCCGTTGGGCAGCATGTGGCGGAACAGGATGGAGCGCAGTGGCAGGCTGCAGGCCACCGCCGCCTGCACGTATTCCTGCTCGCGCAGCTTGAGGAACTCGGCGCGCACGTAGCGCGCATAACCCGACCAGGAGGTGATGCCGATGATGATCATCATCATGTACAGGCTGCGGCCGAAGAAGGCCACGAAGGTGAGCAGCAGGAACAGGGTGGGGATGGCCTCGAAGATCTCCACCAGGCGCATGCCGATCATGTCCACGATGCCGGAGAAATACCCCATCAGGCCGCCGATCATGACGCCGATGAACAGCGCGATGCCGGTGGCGATGAAGCCGATGCCGAGCGCGATGCGCGAGGCGTGGATCATGCGCGCCAGCACGTCGGCGCCGTTCTCCTCGGTGCCCAGCCAGTGGCGTCGTCCATCGTCCGCCAGCGGCGCCTCCAGGCCGGTGTCGCCGAAATCGCGCAGGTAGTCCTTGGGCGAGTAGGGGATGGGGGCGCGCAGCACCCAGTCGTAGGCGCCCTCTGCCTCCGCCTCGCGGTACTGTTCATAGATCACCAGGGCTGGCGGGGTGACGAAGGCGTAGCCGAGGGTGCCGCTCACCACCACGGCACCCAGCACCAGGCCCAGGCGGTGGCGCAGGGGGCGGCGCCAGAAGGTGGCGCCCAGGGCGGCCAGGAAGGCCGCCAGTATGGTGACGTCGGCGGCGGTGAGGTGGACCAGGGCGGGGCTGGCGAGCCGGCCTTGCTCCGACAGCAACAGGGGATGGCTGCTGGCCAGGAAGGGCGCGAACACCGCCACGGCCACCAGCACCAGCACCCAGGCCAGGCCCAGGCGTGCGCCCCAGCGGGTGAATACCTCGCGCGCCACCTGGGCGCTGTAGCTGCGCGCGCGTGCGGGCCCTGGTGCGACGGTCTCAGTCATGGTCGGGCACCGTGATTGGATATGCCGCCTGTAGGGGCGGGCTCTGCCCGCGAACCGGCCGGGAGGCCGGCAAGCGGTTCGCGGGCAGAGCCCGCTCCTACAGGTGGGTCGGTATGAATATTGTACGAGCGGCCCTGGCCGCGAACACCACAAGCGTGATCCGTTCCCACGCACGGGTCGGCGGGCCTGCCGTAGGAGCGGCCCTGGCCGCGAACACCACAAGCGTGATCCGTTCCCGCGTACGGGTCGGCAGGCCTGCTGTAGGAGCGGCCTTGGCCGCGAACAGGGCCCGCTCCTACGGTGCCGTTGTGGGAATGAACGGGATGAATCCATCTAGTCATAACTCACCCGCGGATCGGCGATGGCATAACAGAGGTCGGCGAGCAGGTAGCCCGCCAGGGTCAGCAGGCCGCTGATCAGGGTCACCGACAGCACCAACTCGCGGTCGCGGGTGCGTACCGCGTCCACCGCCAGCTTGCCCATGCCGTCGATGCTGAAGATGGTCTCCACGATCACCGAGCCCGCCAGCAGGCTGGGCAGCAGGGTGGCGGACACGGTGATGAGCGGCAGCAGGGAATTGCGGAACACATGGCGCCACAGCACGTCGCGCTCCGATGCACCCTTGGCGCGGGCGGTGCGCGCGTAGTCCGCCAGCAGGTTCTCCAGTACCGAGGAGCGGGTGAGCTTGGCGAGGAAGGCGAAGCCGCCGTAGGACAGGCAGATCACCGGCAGCACCAGGTGCCAGAGCCGGTCGACCAGGAAACCGCGCACGAATGCGCCCTGGCTGAACTGGGCGGCGAGCAGCAGGCCGAGCAGCAGCCCGAGCAGGCCGAGGGTGACGGTGCGCAGCGAGCGGAAGTCGCTCCAGCCGATGCCGGCGAAGACACCTGCAGCCAGCAGGGCCAGTACCAGGTGGGTGGCGCCGAAGCCGGTCACGCCGGCGGGCTGGCCGGCCATGGCGACACCCGCCACGGCACCCAGCAGGCCCAGCACCAGCACCCGCAGCCGTGTGGGGCCGCGCAGGCTGAGCCACACCAGCAGCACGGCGCCGAGGCCGCCGAGCAGGAACAGCAGGCCGACGTCACCGAGACTGGCCCAGTGGGGCAGGAAGGGCATGTCCAGCGCCTCGCGACGGCTGAGGCCGGCGGTGGGGAACCAGCGCCAGAACTGGTCGGAGGCGAAGAAGCCGATCATCAGCACCCCGGCCAGCATGGTGGGCACCGACCACAGGCCCAGCATGATCACGCTGGAGCTGACGTCGAAACTACTGCCGCGCCGCGTGGCGGCGTGCACCCCCACGGCGATGGCGATGATATAGATGATGGGGATGGAGATGACATTGAGCAGCAGGGTGATGGGCAGGCGTTCGCCGACCAGGTCCATCACCGGGCGGCCGTAGCGGAAACTGGTACCGAGATCCGAGCCCTTGGTGAGGGAGAAGGCGCCGAGTTCGCCGGTGGCCTCGTCCAGCTCGAAACCGATGGGGGACACGTTGTTCAGCCAGCGCAGGTACTGCACCGGCGCCGGCCGATCCAGGCCGTACATGCGGTTGTAGTAGTCCTCCAGGGCCTTCTTGGCCTGGGGCTCCAGGTTCATGCCCTCCACCAGCGATTGGGCGCTGATGCCGCCGGGCGCGGCGGCCATGACCACGAACACGACCAGGGTGATGCCCAGCAGGGTGGGCACCATGAGCAGCAGGCGGCGCAGGATGTAGGTGGTCATGAGGACATCGTGCCGGGCCGGGAATGGCCACGGAAGCACGCGGAAGCACACGGAAAAAAAGACAAGTTCATGAAGGTGTCGGAGGCGGTGGGTTGCAGGATCAGGGTACCGGTACGTGTCGGACAGCCATCTGTGTACATGTTTATTTCCGTGTATTTCCGTGTGCTTCCGTGGCCATTTCCCTTACACATCCGGACCCTGCTAGCGTGCGTATTTCTGGACATCCAGCGGCACATAGATCTCCACCGGCACCATGCCCAGGTTGAGGCCCAGCCGGGTCTGCTCCAGGTTGTGGATGCGCCGGTCCACGAAGGCCAGGGTCTGGCGGCGCATCAGGAAGGTATAGGGCTGATCTTCGTGCAGGATGTGCTCCGTGGCGCGCCACAGGGGCATGCGTTTGTCCTCGTCCACCTCGGCGCGCGCCTGGTCCATGAGCCGATCCAGCTCCGGGTTGCGGTAGCTGATGAAGTTGTCGCCGCCAGCGACCGTCTGGTCGGAATTGAACATCTGGTAGATGTCCGTCTCCACGCCGCTGGTCCAGCCCAGGGTGATGGCGTCGAAGTCCTTGCGGTTGAGCAGGTCGAGCATCACCGACCACTCGGTGGGGCGCGGATGCATGAGGATGCCGGCACGGGCGTACAGGTCCTTGAGGAACAGCACGATGCGCCGCGTATCCTCGTTGTCCTGGAAGAACACCAGGCCGAACTCGAAGGGCTTGCCGTCGGCATCCACCAGGATGCCCTCGCGGTTGCGCTCGGTGTAGCCCGCCTCGCGCAGCAGCTCGGTCGCACGCGCCATGTCGAACGGATAGGGCGCCAGGCTGGGGTCGTGCTGCTCGCTGCGCGGGTTGAAGGGACTGACCGCCGGCTCCGCGTAGCCGAGCATGATCTCCTCGATGATGCGGTCGATGTCGGTGAGGTGGCTCATGGCCTGGCGCACGCGCCGGTCGGCGAAGCGGGTGGGCCTGCCGTCGCGCTCCTGGTTCCAACCGATGTAGCTGTAGCCGGCCGTGGGGCTCATGTATTCGTAGTTGCTGGTGCGCTCGCGCAGCTGGGTATCGTCCAGCAGACGCTGGTACTCACGCGGCCGCGCGCCGTAGACATCGATCTCGCCGTTGCGAAAGGTGGTCAGGCGCGCGCTGTCGTTCTCGATCACCTTCCACAGTATACGGTTGAAGGAGGGATCCACCGGCCCCCAGTAGCGCGGGTTGCGCTCCAGTTCCACCAGGCCCTGGTCCGGCGTCCAGGTCTCGGGGTTGGCCAGCCGGTAGGGGCCGGAACCCAGCAGCAGGCCGCGCGACTGGTTGAAGACCTCGGGCCGTTCCAGGTAGCGCTCGTAGAAATGCCGGGGCAGGATGCTCATGGTGCCCGCCAGCGACAGGCTGTTGAAATAGGGCTCGGCGAAGGTGAAGGCCACCTCGTGCTCGCCCAGCGCTTCCACCTTCTCCAGCTTTTCCATATAGGCGCGGGAGCGGGGCGCGGCAATGGCCTCGTTCATGATGAAGTTGAAGCTGAACTCCACGTCCTCGGCCGTCAACGGTACGCCATCGGAGAAGGTCACGTCGGGGCGCAGGCGGAAGCGGATGGTCAGGCCGTCCTCGCTGATGGTCCAGTCGCGGGCGACCAGGCCCTGCCACTCCAGGGTGTCGGGGTCCCGCGTGAGCAGCGATTCCAGCACGTAGGCCTGTACCTCGCTGGCGTAGGCGTCACTGGACACCAGCGGGGTGATGGTGCTGAGGCCGGTGGCGAAGGCCCGCACCAGCCAGTCACCCTGGGCATAGCCCTCCTGCCGGGTGGCGGCGTGGGCGCGGCGGAAGGCCTCCGGTACCTCGCCCGCCTGCGGGGCGGCGGCGCTGGCGGCCAGGCCGCCCTCCTGCACGCGCCGCTCCAGGGCCTGCATGGTCACCCGTACCCGGCGCAGGTCCTCGGCCTGTTCCCGCATGGCCCCCTGCATCTCGCTCATGCGGTTCCACTGGCGGTCCACCTGGTAAATGAGCAGGATCAGCAGGAGCAGGATGAGCAGCAGTCCGAGGACGAGCGTCAGGTCTCTGGCGGCGAAGCGTCTTTCCATGGGGTTCGGGTATCCCGGGCTTGTTCCAGGCGAAGGCCCGGACTTCATTGGATCAGCGGCCGACTATAAAAGGTTTTGGCAGGGGATTCATCTGTTGACAGACGCGTAGCGGATGCGACAAGCAAAGGAAGTATAAGAATTTTCTAATGGATGACTTCGGGGGTGGGCTGGCCAGTACCGTCGTCTGCTGAATACCCGTGGCCGCCTCGGCGCCTGGCTCGGGGCTGCTGCGCAACCCCGAGCCGGCATCTGCCGGCGTGGGAACCGTGGAGCCCTTCAATCCTTGGCTATGGCGATGGCGTCCACGGGTTCCTCGAAGGCGATGAACAGCACGCAGGGTTCCTCGCTTTGGCAGGTGGCCGAATGTGGCAGCAGCGGCGGGCCATAGGCATAGGTGCCGGGCTTGAGGATGATGGCTTCCTGCCCATCGTACTGGACGAACAGTTCGCCGGCGACCAGTACCATGCGCTCAGCGGAGGTATGGCGATGGTGGGGTACGGTGAAGTTGCCTCCCGGCACCTTGAAGAAGATGTCTGCGTTTCGTTTTGCGGGATCGCCATGCAGCACGGCAATCTCGCAGCCCTCGGGGATGAAGTCGGGGCAGGGTCCCCACTCGAGATCGGCGTCGCTGATGGTGTGCGCCAGCGCCACGGCGGGCTCGGCCGACGGCGGAGAGCAGACCATCCACAGCAGGGCGAACAGCAGTGTCTGGGCCAGGCGACGGCCAGTGAGTGTCAGGGTGGGCATGGAGAAATCCTCCTTTTTTCTTGTGGTCTTCTGACGCGGTGTTGGATTTTCTCCCTGACTATAGCAGCTGTTCGCCTGTTTGCAGGGGGCCGGCACCGACCGGCATTCCGGCGCCTGGCTCAGATCCCTGCCTGTTGCCAGCTGCTGAAGGCGCTCAGCCAGAAATCGATGTCGGGATAATGCGGGCCGCGGTCCCGCAGGTGCCCGGCGAGGTCGATCATGAGGGCGCGGAACTCGCGGATCTCGCGCTCCCACTCTGCGGCATCGAGGCCAGGGTTGTCGGCCAGCGCCTCGTTGGCGATGGAGCCGGCACCACCCCACATGCGCTGGCTGTTCAGGCCGGCATAGAGGACGGCTTCGTCGTCGCGCCGGGTGCCCAGTTCGCGCAGCCAGGCGGCATGCCCGCCCTCGTGATGGTCGAGGATTTCGCACAGGCGTTGCAGGGTGTAGTCGAGGTCCATGGTCGAGCCGGTCCATCCATGTGTCAGCAGGAATGAGCAATATAAGAATAATCTGATGAATCAGTCGGCACGCCCAGGCCTCCCCCCTCATGCCGGAATTATTGATCTCCGTCAAGTGCAGGCAAAAAACCCGTTTCACTTGACCTGATGCAGCGACGCAGGCCTTGCAATCGACTAGATTCTTGCCTGTGGGATATGCCACACTCCATTGCGGCATTTCCCATACTGCTTCACGCACATCCCTCTCGACCCTGACGCGACGCCGGGGCGGGACGGTAGAACACTGAACCACCCGAACCGACGGAGCCATGCAGCCATGAGCCAGGACAAGACCCAGGACCCCACCCAGGATCAGAACGAACTCCACGACGGCGTGATCGACCCCAGCCGCCGGAAATTCCTCAATACCGCCGCCCTGGTCGGCCTGACCGGTGCCGGCCTGTCCGTGGGCCTGTCCGCCTGCAAGCAGGAGCAGGCCAGCGCGCCTTCCGCCCCGTCCATGCCGGCCAGTGGCGCCCTGGCCAAGGCGGACCCGCTGCATCCCAAGCCGGGCCAGCTGGATGAATACTACGGTTTCTGGAGCGGCGGCCATACCGGCGATTTCCGTGTCCTGGGCATGCCCTCCGGTCGCGAGATCCACCGCGTCCCCTGTTTCGTGCCCGATGCCCTGGTGGGCTGGGGCATCACCAACGAGTCCAAGAAGGTGATGGGCACCAATCCCGACGGCAGCCTGCAGTTCACCGTCGGCGACACCCATCACACCCATGCCTCCTACAAGGACGGCAACTACGATGGCCGCTACGCCTGGATCAACGACAAGATCAACAGCCGCATCGCCCGCATCCGCCTGGATACCTTCACCTGCGACAAGATCACCAAGATCCCCAACATCCAGGGCTTCCATGGCATCTTCCCCGACAAGCGCGACGCGGTCGACCCAAGCATCAACTACACCACCCGCGTGTTCTGTGGCAGCGAGTTCCACATCCCGGTGCCCAATTACGGCAACGACATCGATGCGCCCGAGAAATACCGCGCCATGTTCACCTGCGTGGATGCCGAGACCATGGAGGTGCGCTGGCAGGTGCTGATCGATGGCAACTGCGACCTGTGCGCCACTTCCTTCGATGGCAAGCTGGCCGCCTGCAACCAGTACAACACCGAGAACGGCGTGCACTACGAGGACATGATGTCCGCCGAGCGTGACGCCTGCATCTTCTTCAACATCGCCCGCATCGAGCAGGCGGTGAAGGAAGGCCGCTACACCACCATCGGCGATTCCCCGGTGCCCGTGGTGGACGGCACGCGTGCTTCGAACGCCGATCCGAAAACCGCGCTGACCGCCACCGTGTCCGTGCCCAAGAACCCCCATGGCGTGAACGCCAGCCCCGACGGCAAGTACTTCATCTGCGCCGGAAAGCTGTCGCCCACCGCCACGGTCATCGAGCTGCAGAAGGTGCTGGACTGGTTCGATGGCAAGATCGACGACGTGGACCAGTCCATCGTGGCCGAGGTAGAGATCGGCCTGGGACCGCTGCACACCGCCTTCGACGGCCGTGGCAATGCCTACACCACCCTGTTCCTGGACAGCCAGATCGTCAAGTGGAATGTGGACGACGCCATCCGCTTCCATGGCGGCGACAATACGGCCCAGTACGTGCGCGACCGCCTCGACGTGCACTACCAGCCCGGCCACATCAATGCCTCCCAGTCGGAAACCATGTTCGCCGATGGCAAGTGGCTGGCGGTAGGCTGCAAGTTCTCCAAGGACCGTTTCCTGCCCGTCGGTCCGCTGCACGCGGAGAACGAGCAGATCGTCGACATCTCCGGCGACAAGATGGTGCTGGCCGCGGAGCACCCGGTGCGCCCTGAACCCCATGACTTCATCATCCTCAAGCGCGACCTGATCAACCCGAAGAAGATCTACGCCCTCGACGACTTCCCGCTGGCGACCATGGATCCGAAGAACGTGGGCGTGACGCGCAACGGCAACAAGGTGACGGTGCGGCTGGTGTCCATCGCACCGGCCATCGAGCCGCGCGAGTTCCGGGTGAAACAGGGCGACGAAGTGACCATCATCCTCACCAACCACGACCGGATCGAGGATTTGACCCACGGGCTGGCCTTCCCGGAGTACAACATCAACTTCATCGTCAACCCGCAGGAGACCGCCTCGGTGACCTTCGTCGCCGATAAACCCGGCGTATTCTGGGGCTACTGCACCCACTTCTGCCATGCCCTGCACCTGGAGATGCGCAGTCGCATGATCGTGGAGGCCTGACCCGGGCCTCGGATGACCCCGCGTCCCGGATCGGTCCGGGACGCGGGGACGCATCCTTCCTTAACCATTCCTCGATTCTGGTTTTCGGGTGTCCTTCATGTAGGAGCGGGCTTCGCCCGCGAACCGGGAGTACCATCCC
>OBJA01000326.1_pt1 | contig 43607 bp, 42 predicted proteins | sample 1519751 | NCBI WGS metagenome assembly OBJA01 (sample SAMEA3881238, study PRJEB22517) | soil metagenome | biome: lake sediment; feature: soda lake sediment; material: sediment, water from around vicinity | place: India | collected 2013-12-23 | depth 3 m
CTCCCTTAAGGGAGAGGGGATAAAACGGTGTCTACGGAAGATTGGTAATAATCAGATTGAATTGTGAAAGTGCTGGTAACCATGATGATTAGAATTACTCCAAAAGCAGCCGGACTTATCGCTGAAAAAGACAACAGTGTCAGTGTCTGCTTGCAACAACAGGTTTGCTACAGTTGAGGTGGAGCACAGTCGCGAGACGTCCCGTCCGTGCGATGGGGAAAACCTGATGCAATTGACATTGACGCCTACGAAAAGATGAGTGTTGATGGAATCTCAATATATGTACACCACGCCATCAAAGAAATAGCCAACGCCCGTATTGATGCCGTTAAAGGCGGGGCCGGGACCAAACTGATATTTCTAGGATCGACAGGAAACAACCGCAGTAAATCCGATCATTGACCGGCCCGGGACGCCTTCCCCGGGCTATCCCCACCCCGTTATTCTCTTTTGCGTACTTATTGCAGCGGTGGATAAACACTGAAATGTAGGGGCGGGACTTCCCCGCCCTGGGCGCGGAAACCGCTCCCCTACACCAACGCAGGATTCAGATATTTATACATCGGGTCAATAACACCAGGATGCTTTTGCCTGGTTTCAGTTTCCAATCAACACTCAGATGACTGGCCGGAAAAGCCCTTGCGACCAGAAAACTGCTTGAATATGATTCGTCTTGACAGCGATCCCTGACGGAAGCCTCAACCGTTCTTCGCCTGTGCTGCTTGAGCTTCCAGGGCGCGCGCTTCTTCCTCTATGGCTTCTTCGATTGCCCCAAAGTCGAATTTCGCCGCCTTGGGCCGTACGGGAAGTCCTTCAGGGTCAACTTGCTTTAGATCCACATCCAAAACCTTGACCATGACCTTTTGCTGCTCCTGCCATTTGATGTCAAGATCGATAAAAGCTTTAGTGTCGTCATTTTCCAATCGCAACTCAGAGTCATGCCTGTTTTCCAGCAACTTGTGGGCAAAACTCTCGATCAGCCGGTAAACTTCCAGAAAGTTAACCTTCTGCGCCGCCAACTCCTGAATTAGTTCCTTGCTCATATCAATAGTGATATCAATATCGTTAATCCTGGTGGTAAATGCCGGTAGCTTTTTTTCCTGGTTTCCTGTTGCGCTCATAATCTCAATCCTTTTTTTGGTTTTACTCGTTCATGATGGGGTGACCATTCAGCCACCAACCTGCGACATTAAAAAATTATCGTGCTCATATCCATCAATCGTAAGGGCATGACATTCCGGTTTTTTCTCAACCAGTTCCTCCAATTTCTGCCTGACTCCGATTCTATCTTGTAACCGTAACCAAGGAACCAGGTTAATTTCATGGTTAGAAAACAGACAACTCTTGGCCCTGCCGGTCGAGGTAATCCTGATCCGGTTGCAAGTTGCACAAAAATGCCCTGAAACAGCAGTAATGATTCCAATAGAGCCATAGGCCCCGGGAATTCGATAATCTTTCGAGGGTCCGGCGTAGGGTCCTTTTTCAACTTCTTCCAGATCATACTTTCTCGAAATCAGGTCCAGAATTTCTTGCCCTGAAATCACTTGCTTTTGCCACCCAGCCTGAACCAGGGTCGGCATGTACTCAATAAATCGCACAGAATAGCCATAATCTCTGGTCATTTCAGTGAATGCGATGATTTCATCATCGTTAAACCCACGCATTGCCACCACATTAATTTTCGGGGGTGGGAATCCAGCTCTTGTTGCGGCATTTAAACCGGCAAACACTTTTTTCAAATCACCACCTCGTGTGATCTGCCGGTATTTATCTTCCTGAAGGGAGTCGATGCTGACATTCAAACGTTGAACCCCAGCCAAGAACAGATCCTGCGCCATTTCCGCAAGCAAAATACCATTTGTGGAAATGGCTAAATGTTGCAAACCATCAATAGCGGACAGTCGCGCCAGAAAAGGTACTATTCCTGCGCGTACCAACGGTTCTCCTCCAGTTATACGAATTTTCTCAATGCCCATCGAAACGGCAATCTCGGCGATGAGATTCAAACTCTCGTAGGGCAGAATCTCATTGTGTCGACATGCAGTGACACCATCCGCAGACATGCAGTATTTACAACGAAGGTTGCAACGGTCTGTCACCGACAAGCGCAGGTAATTAATTTGACGTCCAAAAGAATCGATCAATTTCATGATTTTCTCACTTTTAAACTATCAGGGTTAAGTTGATAAGGGGTGCCGAATTCAATTTCGGACATATCACCTGGCTTTTCTTCGGTAAAAAGGTTGTCTGCCAACCAGTTATTGACCAACTGCGTCTGCCCCAACCATTTGCCGATGGAGTAATAGGATCGTTCGCCGGCACTACTGATTAACGGACTGATTTTCGCAGCCGACGGTAGCCCATTGTCTCCGAGTACATCTTTCTCTGCCTTGACATCCATCACCTGGCCAATAAATTGTGTATGAGATCCAATCTCCAGCATGTGCAGTAACGAACACTCCAAAATCAGCGGAAATTCCTGAACATATGGGGCGTCAACAACATTGCTTCTAACCGCAGTTAGTCCGGTTGCCGAAAACTTATTAATTGATACCCCCGAGACATTGCCGATAAAGTCGGTCTCAAACAAATAATCCTGCGATGGGATACTGATGGTAAAAGCCTCGCGCTCAACAATGTTGGCATAGGTCGCCCTACTGACTTGCAGAGACACCGATACACAAGCCGGCGTCGTGCAGCAAATTGATCCCCAGGAAGCAACCATGATATTCGGTTGTGCGCTGGAACCGTAGCTGCCGATCACCCAGACGGGGGAAGGAATAGCTAAGGCCTTAGATCCAAGTGAAATTTTCATCTGTCCCTCGCAGTAAATTGAATTGCATGCCGTCATGCGCTAACAGAACGTTCGGTATAGTGGTCAAACGCCTTTCCAGTTCCTTCACCGTGACCGGTTTGCCATAGTGAATTGCCAGATGGGTCAGGACCGTTTTTTGGGCCTTGATACTTCTCCCGAGTTCAATTGCCTCGGCAATTGACATATGACTGTCGGGGAACCAGTTAAAATCACTGAATGTTGCATCACAGATCAGCCAGTCGATGGCCATAAGTCTGTTCCTGGTTGTGTCCGGCAACCCTGCAGTATCAGGAAAATAGGCCAATCTGGAACGTTCAGACTCAATCAGGAAGCCGGCAGTTTCAACCCCATGATTGGCCGGTAGCGGCGTAACCCTCACATCACCAAGTTCATATGTCTTGCCAAATTCCCATGCTTGCGCATGCACAATGTCCTGCAAATAGGGAAAAGCTGCGTTAAAACTGTCAACTGCGCTTGGCGGAAGGTAGAGCGGAAGCTTTTTTTTCCGATCGAGTTTGACATAGTATTCCATCTCACCCAGACCGCCGAAATGATCATAGTGCCAGTGGGTCAGAAAAATTCCGTCAATGCCCTCCTGACGCTCCCGTAGTAGTTGAAATCTCAGATCAGGAGAAATATCGATGAGATAGTTTGCTGTGCCCGAACGAAGCAGAGCTCCGCTTCGCGTTCGACAATGCCGGTCATCTACGCGCGCTTCGCGGCAGCCTCTACAGTTGCAAAAAAACGATGGGACACCGGGACCAGCACCAGACCCTAAAATTTTGAACACACTTTCCATGACTTCCTCATGATTTTTCTGCGTCTGACTTACTTTTCTGACCATGGTAAATCATCGCCGTCGACCCACACGTATTCCCTTCGGGACATATTTCACATTGACGATCAAAGGGCTCAATCAACTGACCAAAGGTACAATCGTTCATACCGTTTTTCTGGTAGAACCTCCTGCTGCTACCTCTTGATACTGTGGTCACACAATAGCGTTGTTGCGGCCCTCCGACAGCATTCCTGCAGCACTGCCACGGGTTCTGCAACATCGATTGCAGCAACTTGCTGCCAAGCCCGCAGCTACGCTCGTGCCCTTTCACAACAATCGTCAGTAAGTGAAAAAGGTTCACGTCCATCTGGTAGAGCAGCGCACCACCATAGATCACTCCACCATCTTTAATAACAACGTGATCTTCAATAGCACCGACCACTGCCATCTCACTTGCAAGGAAAATACTACGCAAGCACTCCTCATCAGCAACTGTCGCAAATTCAATGTCGTATGGCATGTTGTTCTCTGATCCTTGGTTATTGCGGCAACCCTGGAACCGGCACCACTAAACAATTAAACTTCAAGAAGCATGCCCAAAGATTTTACACAACTGATTTACAGTATCTGATTCAACCGAATGAGCAATAAAGGTGCCACCTCGTATTTTTATATTGAATGCACTGTATATTGATGCGCCTGGTCGAAAAAAAGCTTTGTCATTGTCAATTGATTGATTGTTTCACATTTAGAACTTTGTATTATTTTGAGATTTATGAAAGTTATTCGTGTCATTTTGAAACAAATATTCTTCAATAATCGATCAGACGCTTATAAGCATTTTAATTGAATCAAGACCACTCTTCTCCACATTGTTCTCATTAAAGATAAAACGGCTTTCTTTTAATTGCAGACAGTTTCGCGTCATAACTTTTAATCTCAGGCTGTTGCATTAAACTTGCCTTGCTCAATAATTTGTATGAGAATAATTCTCGATATACTACCGGCCCAATTCAGACCAATACTAAAGACTGTGCGTTGTGACCGGCGTGAATCTTGCGTGTGAAAGTGTTCAATGATGAGCCGATGATGCAAGGAGAGCGATACATGGCGTTTCGAAATCAAATTTCAGCGGTTTTAGACACCCAGATCCTTTTTGCCAATGCTGACAAGAGCAAACTGACAAAACAACGATGGCAGCAGATACTTCGCTGTAAGGAAGAGTTTTTAAATAACCCGTCGACGGATCCCAGTCAGAACCCCTGCATGGATAAAGATGTCGCAGCATCCTGGATTCGTTCCCACAAACTGGGAGTAAACCCGCACAAGGTTGTGACCATCCCCAACGAAAACCAGCTCAACAACCTTCGCACGCAACACCAGCAATTAATCGATGTTACCCACGAGCAGATAGAGCCATTTAAAGAACTGATGGTCGCCTGTGGCTATATGTTTTATCTGTTCGATAAATCAGGCATGATTTTATGCCATGAAGGGGTCTGGGTCGAAGATCCTATTGCAGATGCCGGTTCACGTGTCGGCATATTGGCAAATGAGGAAACAGAAGGCACAACAGCTCACGGACTCTGTTTTCGACTGAAACGTCCGGTGCAACTGATAGGGCCGGAAAACTACTGTATCCCCCTGCAAAACCGGATTGCCTCGGCCGCACCAATCATGGATGAAAGCGGCGTGGTTAAAGCCGCCATTGTCATTCTCAGTCCTCCGCTGATCGACGATCTGGAAGACTGCAGAATTAACCAGTTGTACATGCATACATTCGGCCTGATCACTTCAGTGGCAATTTCGATTGAAGCAAAACTCAAGCTTTTAAACCACAGTGAGTGCCTGGAAAAATCCCTTAAGGAAACCGTTAAGCTCAACGAAGAATTGCAAAAAGCTAAAGACAAAATGGCCAGCGCTCACGAGAGCCTCGCAACATCTTTTACCTTTATCGATGAAGGGATGATTGCTGTCGACAACAGAGGGAATATTCGCCAGATCAACAACGAGGCCCTCAGAATTTTCAGAGTCCGCCCGGAGGAGATCGGCAACAGAAATCTGAGCGAGTTCCTCAGCAAAGACACTGTCATCATGCGCCGGGCATCCAAAGGAGAAAACTTCTCTGTCGACGAATGTATCAAAACCGGCACCAGCAAATCCCAGCCCTACAGAATTTCGGTGCGATCAATTCTGAACCAGTACACAAAAAAGCTCGATGTTGTCATTCTAAAGCTCATCAGCTGCGATAAATTGAATCATCTGCAGAACAACAAATCCGGGAGGTCGGCCTCTTACAGGTTTGAAGACATTCTTGGTGACAGTATGGTGATCAAGTCAACAATCGTCCAGGCCAAGCGCTTTGCCGCATCGCCGGAAAACATTTTGCTGAACGGGGAAAGCGGAACAGGTAAAGAGTTGTTTGCTCAGTCTATCCACAATATCTCTCGACCAAATGGACCTTTTATGGCGGTCAATTGTGCCGCATTGCCCAGAGAACTTGTCGGCAGTGAACTCTTTGGTTACGAAGGCGGCAGTTTCACCGGTGCGGAGCGCTGCGGAAAACCAGGCAAAATAGAGTTGGCTGATGGCGGCACACTGTTTCTAGACGAGATCGGCGATATGCCCCTCGAACATCAGGCGATTCTGTTGCGCACTCTGCAGGATAAACGGGTCATGCGCATCGGCGGCAACCACCACAAAGAAGTTGATTTTCGGCTCGTATCGGCTACAAACAAAGATTTACTGCAAATGGTTGAAGAGAAAACTTTCCGCGAAGACCTATACTACCGCATCTCAGTACTCGGAATTCACATTCCGCCATTAAGGGAACGCGGCAAGGACATAGCAATGCTATCCAAACTGTTCATCCGCGACTACTGTGAGCGTATGGGCTGGCAGGAACCGCAGATCAGTCCTGAAACAGAAAAAATCATTAATCAATACCGCTGGCCCGGGAACGTAAGGCAACTGCAGAATGCCATTCACCATGCGATCAATACAGCTGATGGCGACCTGATTGAGCCATCCAATCTCCCCAGCTATATTTTCAGTGATGCATCGACCTCAGGTTCCTCCGCCATCTCCAGGTTTAGTGGAGCGGCAGACCAGACTCTCTGCCTCAAAACAATTGAAAAAGAAGCTATTGAAGCAGCCCTTCTACGCGCCGGCAACTGTATTCCCGCAGCAGCTGAAATCGTTGGTTTGAGTCGTTCAACGCTCTACCGTAAACTAAGAGACTACAACATTGCCGTTTTATGAACTTTGTCTTTCAGACTGACTTTTCACCAACCGCTCAAGCCCGATGCCCTGCAATGCTTTCCCTTGCGTTGAATATCACGCAAAGGAAAGCCGGCACAGTTAATCTCAAAATGAAACCTTGATCGCAGAAAAAGAATTTTCCTGTCGTTAAGATCCTGTCCAACTTACCTGCTGAAACTGCAATTTTATTTTTTGACAAAGCCGTTGACCGCCATTTTTCCGTTGTTGGCAGTGTCTTGGCTCTCGTACATCCCCCCTATCACTATCCTTGGCTTGTATTTTGCTTATGCTCCCGTTAACAGGCATCTTCGGTTGCTTTGTATGGGCACCTTTGATCCCCCCAACACCTTGAAGCAATTCATTTGTTGAGCAGTTGAGTCATGTGGAAGGTTCAACGATATGAAAATGTTTCGAGCGAGAGCCATGAGAGAGGAGTTATGATAGGAAAAGTTGATCTAAACCAAGAAGGAGTAGAAGTAAAAAAGTCGGCCTGCTACTTCTGCCACCAGAATTGCGGTGTGTTGGCCTATGTCAAAGACGGCAAAGTCCTTGCCATAGACGGCGACCCGGATTTCCCGACAAATAAGGGTGGTCTGTGTTGCCGCGGCAATATCGCCCTCAAACATCTGGATCACCCTGATCGCGTTAATTATCCGCTGAAACGAGTCGGAAAGCGCGGCGAAGGGAAATGGCAGCAGATCCCCTGGGATCAGGCCATCACGGAAATCGCCGCCAGACTATCGGACATCCGCAAACAGTACGGAGCCGAGGCAGTCGCAACCGCAGGAGGAACCCAGCGTACCGACGACTGGGCGCGGCGGCGCTTCATGAATCTGTACGGAAGTCCAAACGGCTTTCACAACGCCCACCTCTGCTGGATTCCGACGTTCATGGTCGAAACAGCCATCTACGGCTGGTGTCCCTTCGACCTCGACATTGGTAGCAGCCGCTGTATCGTCCTCTGGGGCCAGAATCCAGGCGCATCAAGCATGCCTGAAGCCCATCATCTTGCTGACTTGCAGGAAAAAGGCCTTAAAATTATCGTCATCGATCCGCGTTTTACGGAAAGTGCTGCCAAAGCTGACCTCTGGCTACCTCTTCGCCCTGGCTCCGACCTGGCTCTGGCCCTGGCATGGATCCACGTCATCATCTATGAAGGCCTGATGGATCAGGAATTTGTGCTGGAACATTGCGAGGGATTCGAGCAACTTGCAGAGCATGTTGTTGATTTTTCACCGGAATGGGCGGCGGAATTGACTTGGCTAACCCCGGATCAGATCCGTGCCGGTGCCCACATGTACGCCATGAATAAACCCGGCAACATCCAGTGGGGAACCTCTGTCGACCAGATCGGCAAACCAGCCGGTGCCACTATGCATGCGCGCGCGCTGCTACGTGCGCTGACCGGAAATCTTGACTGTCCCGGTTCCGATTTATTGACCGGTCCTTCCCAGGATTACCTGACCGATGAAGAACTGGAAGGCAACCACTTCCTGCCGGAAGAACAAAGAGCAAAACAGATCGGATCAGACAAATTTCCGATGGTCACCTGGCCCGGTTACAGCAAGATCTGTGAACTGACCAAGAAAACCTGGGGCAAGGTTCCGACGGCGGAATGGATGTGCGAAGCGCATCCGCCATCTGTGTTTCGAGCCATCGCCAATAGTGATCCCTACCCGGTCAAGGCCCTGTTGATTTCTGCAACCAACCCGCTTGCGTCCTACGGTGAAACCAGTGTTGTGCTGGAAGCACTACGCAAAGTCGACTTCATGGTTGCTTGCGATTACTGGATTACCCCATCGGCGATGTTTGCCGACTACATTATGCCAATTGCCGGTGCGTTAGAGCGGCCTATCATTACCAACAGTTACGGCTGTGCCGATTTCATGTTGACGGCGCAACGTGCGATTCAGCCGATGTACGAACGCCGCAACGATTTCAATTTCTGGCGTGATCTCGGCGTTGCTCTGGGACAGGAGGAAAACTGGCCGTGGAAAACAGTTGAAGACGCTTACTTCAGCGCCATTGAGCCAATCGGCCATGCAGTCAGCAGTTTTGACGAGTTTGTCGAGAACATTCGCTTTCACTTTCCCGAACGAGAATACTTCAAATATAAACGGCAAGGGTTTGCGACGCCCTCCGGCAAGGTCGAACTGTACTCGTCGACCCTCAAGGAACTTGGGCTACCGCCGCTACCCGAATATGTCGGACCAACGGAAAATGAAATCGACGATCCAGAGTTGGCAAAAAAATACCCATTAGTGCTGACGACGGGAGGTGGATTCATGCCGTTCCACCATTCAGAACATTTCCAGATCAAGGATATGCGTTTCTTGCGTCATTCTCCCTTTATGGATATCAACCCGGCGACCGCAACGGAAATGTCAATCAAAGATGGTGATTGGGTCTGGATTGAAACAGCACGTGGGCGGATGAAACAGCGGGCCAACCTGACGGAAGCAATCCACCCGAAGGTCATTTTCACCCAGCGCTGCTGGTGGTACCCGGAAAAAGATATGCGTGATTTAGAACTCGGTGGCGAACTCGGGGGAGCATTGGAGTCTAACGGAAACGTTCTGACCAGCACTGCCGATCATCATTGCGATCCTTACAGCGGCTCCTGGGCGAATCGCGGTTTACTCTGCCGAGTCTACAAAGTAGAAGAAGCAGATTTGAAGGAGGTGATTTGATATGGCTCGTTTTGCAATGGTGATGGATACCAGACGCTGTATCGGCTGTCATTCCTGTACAGTTGCCTGCAAGGTACGCAACGAATTGCCGATCGACATGATTTACAATCCGGTGACCACGGATGGTCCGCATGGGACTTTTCCACACCTGAACATGCGCTTCTTGCCGTTAATCTGCATGCACTGCAAGAACACTCCCTGTGTTGACGCCTGCCCAACCGGAGCGTCAATTCAGGCAGAGAATGGAATTATCTTTGTTGAGGACAAAAAGTGCGTCGGCTGCCTGTCCTGCATCATGGCTTGTCCCTATGGGGCACGCTTTCACAATCATGATAGCGGGGCCGTCAACAAATGTGATTTCTGTAAAGATCGGGCGGAAGATGGCCTGCTGCCGCACTGTGTTGAAACCTGTCACCAGAATGCGCGTATTTTCGGCGACCTTGACGATGAAAACAGTGAAGTCTTCAAATTGATACATGACAATCCGTCTGTCCGGCTGCTGTCTGAGCTAAACACCGAACCCTATGTCTTTTATATCTTCTGATGGAGGAGCTGATCAAATGAGCGAAAAACATCAAAGCTGGGGTTGGATGTTGGCGGTTGATTTCTTTTTTGCCGGCATGGGTGGTGCCATGCTCGTCATCGCCGCTGTCATCGACCTCTTTATCGCACCAAATCAAATATCTTTTTTAGCAAACATCGTTGGTCCTCTGTGCATGTGCATCGGTTGCGGTTTTCTGATTCTTGAGTTGGGACGCCCCTTGCAAGCCTGGAGGGTGTTTATGAACCCGAAAGCGATCCTGACCTTCGGCGCCTGGATGATGACCTTTGCCATTATTTCCGGCTTTGTCTATGCATCCTTTGCCATCAATCACAGTCTGATCTTCTGGCGCGAATGGGATTTTCTGCGCCAGTTACTGGCAGTAATCAACATTGTGACCGGTTTGGTTGTCGCCACTTATCCCGGCGTATTATTGGGGCGCCACAAAGGCCGCCCATTCTGGGTAGGACCGGGAATCATGGGTCTGTTTCTGCTCTCGTCGTTGGTAACTGGTCTGGCGTTACATATTCTTTGCGCCTTGATCATCCCAATTGAAGGCTCTGTCCTGTACAGCATGCCAAAACTCACAGCCTTCCTGCTACTGTCTCAGGGGCTGCTGTGGGCAGGATATCTCTGGATTAAGGCCAGCGGAACCACAACAGCGGAAACCAGGAGTGTACAACGCTGGATTAACGGCGACCTGGCCAATGGCTTCAAAGTATCTTTCCTGCTGATCGGAACGATCTTGCCAATGATCATGTTTCTGTTTTCAGCACCATTAATCCAGGGGCTTGCGGCCTTGATGGTCTTGTATGGCGGCGTCATCATGCGGATGCAAACGGTCACCAGCGGCAATGACCGGACATTTCTCCCGGGTGAATTGATGTATCGTTCGCGTTTACCACGTGGAAACGAAAAGTTTCTCAAGAAAACATGGATGTAACACATACAGAAATAGTGCAGCTCAACACTGCACTATTTCTCCCCCCCGGACATTAGCATCAGTATTTTTGGGTGATGTCCGGTTGCCCCCGGATGACAACACATCCGGGGTAATAGATCGGAGTTGAAGATGACACAGGCAGCCGCGGCAAGCAAACCTGAGACAACAACAGATATGAATTTTATTGAACTCACACAGAGTGTTTGCCCGGTCTGCCTGGACGTCATTGACGCACGCATTATTGTCATTGACAACGCCGTTTTCATGGAAAAGTCATGTTCACGCCACGGTGATTTTTCGACCTATCTTTGGCCGGATCAAAGCCATTATCGCTGGATGAAGAATTTTAAGTTTCCTTACCTCCGCCCAACAGCATTAACGCCCGTCGATAAGGGTTGTCCTCAGGATTGTGGTCCCTGCAAATCACACCTGCATCGCCCACGCCTGGTCGAACTGGAACTGACTCAGCGGTGTAATTTGCGTTGTCCTGTCTGCTTCATGAAAGCGGACGACAATCAGACCAACGTGACAACAGACCTCAAACTCGCGGATATCGAGCGTCAACTTCTCAACATCAAAAACCAGTGTGGCCTGCAAACCAGTATCCAGCTAACCGGCGGAGAACCGACCGTACGAGAAGACCTGCCGGATATCATTGCCCTTTGTCACGAAATCGGCTTCAGGGCCATCGAAGTGAACACGAACGGAATCGTCATTGGACACAACCTTAATTACCTTGAACGTCTCACTTCCTCAGGCGCAACAGGTATCTATATGCAGTTTGACGGTCTGGATGACGAAATTTTTAAAAAAGTTCGTGGTGCCAATCTGCTGAAAACCAAAATGCAGGCGATAGAAAACTGTCGGACCGTCGGTATCCAGATCGTCCTGGCAATGGCAGTTATCAGAGGAATTAACGATCACCAGATGGGTAAAGTTCTGCAGTTCGGCCTTAAAAATCGTGACATTATCGCCGGCATTGCCTATCAGCCGGCATTCGGTTCCGGACGCTTCGAAATAGATGACAATACGCCTTTAACCATGGGTGATGTTATTTTTGAGCTGTCGGAACAAAGCAACGGTCTGCTTTCACCCTTTGATTTTTGGCCGACCGGCTGTTCTCATCCCCTGTGTGACGCAACAACATACATATTGCCACAACCGCAAGATTTACACCCTGTGGGCCGTGAGCTTGTTCCGATGAGTCGAGTTATCGGTTTGCACGACTACCTGCACCACTTCAATCCATCAAGTCCGCAGGGTTCCGTACTGCCTGACATTGCCGACAAGATGTATCCTGATCATGAGCCGGGTCTGTCGATACTGGTCATGAACTACATGGATGCCATGAGTATGGATTTGAAACGTCTGCGCTTGTGCAGCATGACTGTTGCAGATAAAGATGGAAACCAAATTCCATTCTGTTCGTATCAACTGACAAACTGTAACGGTATTAAACGTTCAGAATTGGCGTTATAAAAAGCTGAACCTTTTTACAGACTGTATCACCGCAATACGTATCCCGCTCCCACCATAACAACAGGATCTCAAAGCCGCATTAATCATGCGGCTTTATCGCATAACAATCCAATAATAAAAAGCTTTTCAAATATTATCCTGCCATTTAAGCCGCGTTAACCATCATTCCTAATTTGATATCGGTAAAAAAACAACTTTTTACAATTATTTCAGACACTTATCCGTGAACAAACAAATCATACAATTTTGGTTCATCTCAAAAAAGGAATTTCAAAGAAAACATCCGACCAGAATTATCGTCGTGATTCCAGCTAGTTGCGCTGGTCACGTTTCTGTCCACGTTTGGCACGCTAATAGCAATTATGTGTCACCGTTAGTAAGCAATGTTAACCCTGCATGCAGTAGAGATGCTTCATGCAACAAATTCAAAAAGGAGGTGCGACAACTAAACTTTCGCGGAATGTTTGTTTGAATTAACGATTAGAGAATGAAAGGAAGGAACAAGACAATGGCAATGAGCAAAGAATGGAAAACAGAAAATGAGGACGGCTCCGTTACAGTGAGGACTTCCGCATGGTCGCCTCCTGGAGACCATCCGGTCGGCTACGGCATGAAGCTGACAGTTAAAGGCGGTAAACTGGTTAAAGTTGAGGGTGACGAAGAGCACCCGATCAGCCAAGGTCGTCTCTGTGTTCGGAACCTGACTCTGGCTGACTACGTCCATCATCCCTCCCGGATTTTAACGCCGATGAAGCGTAAACCGGAAGATCGTGGCAAGAACAAGTGGACAAAAATATCCTGGGATGAAGCATGGGATATCATCGTACCCAAGATTAATGAAATGAAAGAAAAGTACGGTGCCGAATCCATCATCGTTTTCGGTGGTACCGGTCGCCAGGCTTGTCTTTACTACTACCCACTCGGTTTTGCCTCAATCGGCACTCCGAACGTATGTTACCCATTGAGTGGCTGGTCCTGCTACGGTCCACGTTGCTCCATTACCGACTACGTCCTTGGTGCCGGTTACCCTGAAATCGACTATGCCGGTTTCTATGAAGATCGTTACGATAACCCCAACTTCGTATTGCCGGAACTGATCGTTGAATGGGGGAAAAATGCCCTGTACTCAAACCCGGACGGTTTCTTTGGTCACGCTCTGATTGACATGATGAAGCGTGGATCCAAGATGATCCACATCGATCCTCGGATCACCTGGCTGGGCACTCGTTGTGAACACGTTTGTCAGTTGCGCCCCGGTACAGACACTGCCCTGGGTCTCGGCTTCCTCAACGTTATTATTAACGAAGAGCTTTACGACAAAGATTTCGTTGAAAACTGGACTTACGGTTTCGATGAGCTCAAAGAGCGCGTTCAGGAATATCCACCGAGCAAGGTTGCTGATATTACCTGGGTACCGGAAAGCATCATTATCGAGTGCGCACGCATGATGGCTACCGCTAAACCATGCTCGATCCAGTGGGGCCTGGCAACTGATGAGAACCCCAACGGTGTCCAGATGGGACATGCAATTCTTTCTCTGATGGCAATCACCGGCAATCTGGATGTTCCCGGCGGCGTTACTATTGGTCCACCTGCTGCACTACTCGGCAAGTGGCGCGTTGAAACCCGGCGCAACCTGTCTGAAGAACTCTGGGAGAAGCGAATCGGCGCAGCAGAGTGGCCTGCCCTTAGTACGGCAATGGCAACAACCCATCCCGACGAAACTCTGGACACTCTGGAAAGCGGCAAGCCGTATCGTCTGCGTATGGGCTGGTTCAACAGCAGCAACTTTATTTCACCGACCTGCTCGGCACAACCTGACCGCTGGTATCATGCGTTGAAGAGCCTTGAGTTCAACGTTGTTCAAGACATCTTCATGACACCTACCGCCATGGCCTTTGGCGACGTGTTCCTGCCGGTATCAACTTTTGCAGAACAAGATGGCGTTGTTATTACCCACTTCGGACGTAACGCCGTTACCCTTGGTCCCATCAACGAGGCTCTTAGAGTTGGTGATACCAAGTCCGATATCGAAGTCTGCATCGAGCTGGGCAAAAAGCTGCACCCAGATATGTGGGACTACAAAGATGTTCCGGATTTCTTCACCCAGCAACTGCAGCCGGAATTGGGTGTCGATTTTGACGGCCTGAGAGAAATGGGCGTCTTCCAACCAAAATACACCTACAAAAAATACGAAAAAGGTCTGTTACGCGGCGACGGAGAGCCCGGCTTCAACACCGTCACCGGCATGGTTGAGCTGTCTTCGACTCTGTTCGAAGCCTGGGGCGATGATGCCCTGCCCTATTACAAGGAGCCTCCGTACAGCCCGATCAGTACTCCCGAGCTGTTCAACGAGTACCCATTAATTCTTACAACCGGTGCACGCAAAGTCACTTCGTTCCACTCGGAACACCGTCAAATTGCTGTTTTGCGTGAAATTGATCCGAATCCGGAAGTCGAATTGCATCCCGATACAGCGGCCAAACTCGGCATCAGCCATGGCGACTGGGTACTGCTGGAGAACATGTTCGGCAAGGCAAAACTTCAGGCCAAGGTGACTCCGACAATCCATCCGAAGGTTGTACACGCAACACACGGTTGGTGGTTCCCGGAAAAAGATGCTGAAGAGCCAAGTCTCTTTGGGGTGTGGCAGTCAAACATCAATACGCTGATCCCGCACAAGCATATCGGAAAACTTGGTTTCGGTTGCCCCATGAAACAAATGATTTGCCGGGCTAAACGCCTGGATAGCTTTGATAGCTACAACATCACAGTTTAAGAACTGAGCGAAAATATGGCCGACAATACAACACATTGTCGGCCGGATGTAGGCCCACGTAGACAGACGTGGCCGAAACCAAACAGAACTGGAGGAAAAAAATGTCCGAAAAAGAAACCAAAAACGGACTGTTGATTCACTATCAATGGTGTACCGGCTGCCACGCTTGCGAGGTAGCAATTAAAAAAGCCCTGAATCTGCCCGTTGGTAAACACGGCATCAAAATGCTCGAAAATGGCCCCTGGGAAGTCACACCAGGGAAATTTGAATGGGATTACATCCCGGTGCCGACCCAGCTTGTCGGCTCCAACCCGGAATTGGCACCGGGAGAAGACGTCAAGTTCGCTGTCAAGCACTGTAATGCTCAGTGCATGGAGTACGGACCCCTGGAAGAATTGGCCAAAAAAGCGGCTGAACTGGGTCCCAAAGTAGCAATCTTCACCGTTTAAATAAACCACTTCTGGGAACCCCAACGAACGATGGGGTTCTCAGTAAAAAGGTGAAACATCAGTGTTGTTCTACGTTGTTTAAAGTGTGCGGAGCCGATGAGTCACAAAATTCATGTCAGGAGGCAGAACCATCAACAACAGGCGTGTGCCATTTACAAACGCTATCACCAAAGTTGTCAGGTTCTTTTTTGTGTCGCTGACAAGGATTAGCACAGACTTCATCGATATACCGACAGTAGATAGGATCAGGCTCCGGCCTTTTAGACAAAGCTTGTTTACATTTTCTACAAATAGCCAAGTTGTGAAAGTTGAATGTACCGCATTTATCACATTGTATCGGCTTTGGTTTAGGTGGTTTACAACCACCACAATAAGGATTACAGCTCCAGCACATAGAGTTTCTCCAATAAAAGTATTTATGGTTTATTTATAACATGAACTTACTGAAGAAAGGAACTTATCATGGCAGAAGAAAAAGAAAAGAAAAAAATTATAAAGCCAGCAAACCCACTTGCTTCTAAACCTGGTCAAAACTATGGAAGCACAAAGTTCAAACCTTCAAAAGAATATGAAGGCGGAAATATAACTTACAAAGAAGAAGATAAAAAATAATAAGTATTGTAATAAATACTTACTTTCTGAGCCTGTTTTTTTATCAGGCAGGCGCACGATCTTAACAAAGGAGAAAAAATATGTGTTTTCGACCTGGTGGAGTTGAAAAGCCACAGGAGTGTCCGAAGTGCGGAAAAAAACTGGTCGCTCTTGGCGGTGTAAAACAAAAGAAATGTCCGTTCTGTAAAACTTCTCTGGAAGAAGAACCGGCATCAGAAAAATAAGATTATTATATGTTCATGGTAAAGAGCTCTTGTAAAAGAGTTCTTTACCCTCTTCTAGACTGGTATCGGAAAATTGCTCCAAGTGCATGGCGTTTCACACTGGTTCTGCTCGAACTTCGATACGGTCTGAAAACCATAACCTCATGCAAAGAGGAAATTAACAATGGAACAAAAATATAATCGTTGGCTCATACTTGCTGCTGCAGTTGTTATCAACCTCTGCATCGGCACATTGTACGCCTGGAGTGTTTTTGCCAACCCCCTCGGACAGTTGTTCGGCTGGGCGGCAACCGCTCTGGCTCTGGTGTTCACGATCAACCACGGGCTGAGCCCGGTTGCCATGATTGGTGGTGGTTTCCTTCAGGATCGATTTGGATCCAGAAGCTCGATTATTGTCGGCGGTCTGATGTTTACTATTGGACTGTTTCTCTCCGGTTATGTGTCCGAGGTTGGAATGCTCTATCTGACCTACAGTACCTTGGCTGGTATTGGCGGCGGTGTTATCTATGCCGGAACGATGGGCAATACAGTGAAGTTCTTTCCCGACAAACGAGGTATGGCTGCCGGAATCTGTGCTGCCGGCTATGGTCTCGGTGCGATGGTAATGGCACCGATTGCTGCACGGCTGATTATTAACTACGGCGTGCTGGCGACTTTTCAGATTCTCGGTGTTGCCTTCTTCATCATTATTTGTCTGTGTTTGTCCGTGACGAAAAAAGCGCCCGCCGGGTACAAACCCGCAGGGTGGGAACCAACCCCGTTGCAGACAACATCACAATCAACGGTAAACTTTGTATGGTACCAGATGATTACCCAAAGTATCTGGTGGGTAATCATGATCATGCTGCTGTGTGGTGCCTTGTCAGGCTTGATGGTTCTTGCTCACGCATCACCGATTGGCCAGTTGATGTTTGACCTGACACCGATGAGAGCCGCTTTCTTCGTCAGTATTATTACCCTTTCCAATGCTTGTGGCCGGGTTGGATTTGGCGCCCTGTCTGATCGCATTGGTCGCTCAAATACCATCATGATCATGTTTGTTGTCTCTGCGCTGTCCATGCTGAATCTCAATTTTACCGGGAGCGTAGCTGGTTTCGTGGCCTCGGGGATCGGCTGTGGGGCTGTCTTTGGTGGCTTTATGGGATTGATGCCGTCCATTATCGGAGATCGCTACGGGATTAAGAATTTCGGTGTCAACTACGGCGTTACCTTCATCGGCTTCAGCCTGGCAGCCATCATTGGGCCAATGACCGCCGGCAAGATGCGCGTTGCGACCGGGAGCTACGACGATGCCTTTACCATCGCCTTTATTCTCAATGTTGTCGGTCTTGTTTGTGCCCTGCTGTTCCGGTACATGGATAAACGGCGTCCGGTTGGTAGCTGAGTTTCATAGAACACTGTCGCCAACGAAAAGTTGTTTCTTGTTTGATGTCCTTCTCCAATCTGCCCTCACCAGCAGATTCGGAGAAGACACAAGTAAATTTTTGACGGTACCATCGAAACTATCACGGTACCAAAAGGACGGACATCAAGGTGCGTGAAAGAATCATGACCGAAGCTTTGTCACTGATGAATAAACAGGGAATGAGTTTCACTGTCGCCGAATTAGCTTGTGCGCTTGCCGTGAGCAAGCGCACAATTTATCTGCATTTTGAAAGCAAAAACCACCTGGTAGCTTCAATAGTCGATGAAATACTTCACGACTTAAGAAAACAGATTCAAGATATAGAGAAATCCGAGAAACTGCTGCCTTTAGATAAAATGAAGCAGATGATGTTGGCCTCTCCCAAGGCCCTGGGACCTTTAAGTCCTAAAATTATCACCGACATCAAACGTTTTCTTCCGGGAGAATGGGGGCGATTCGAAAGCTTTTTTGAGGAAAAATGGCGACGTATCGAACTGATCGTTCGTCAGGGAAGCGCTCAAGGACTGATCCGCCCGATAAATTTTGAGATCGTCAAGAAAATTTACCGCGGATCGATCAACGAACTTGGCGACTTCCAGTTTTTAACCCTGGCCAATTGTACGTTTCAGAACACTATGGAAAAAACAGTTGAGATTCTGCTTTACGGAATTGTGAATTCAGAAACAATGAAGAGGTAGCGAAACGGACGGACCTGTTAACTGCAGGAGTTGAAAAACCAACTCGGCTCCTTTTCTAAGAACCAGTTTGAGTACCCGGTTACGTTACCTGGATAACGGAAGCAAAATACAACGGCTTGAGGTTGAATCTTTTTTCCATGGTCCAACTGTCGAGATGCGGCACTCCTGAATACAGGAAGTGTTGCAAAATTAGGGAGATTTGGCATGGATTTAAAACCAGTTCGTGGAATTATGGCAGCGTTGGTTGTATTAGGACTTTTTTTGCTAGCTCCTGAACCGGACGGCCTGACTGCCGCCGGAAAAGCGTCTATCGGTTTATTATTGGCTGGGATCGTCATGTGGGCGACAGCGGCACTGCCACTGGCAGTGACCACTTTGTTGCTCATGGTACTGATGCCCTACCTCGATATTTTACCAATCAATCAGGTTTGGCTGAGATTTATCAGTCCGGTATTCTTTTTTGTCATGGCAACTTTTGCCTTGACCGCCGCCCTGACCAAAACCAACATTCCGGCCAGAATCGCCGGTTTTCTGGTGAATTGGGCCGGTGACAGCAGCGGCAAGCTGATTTTGGGCTTTGCCATGGGAACGGCACTGCTGTCTTCTGTGATGTCAAACGTTCCAACCTGTGCTTTGTTTATGAGTCTGGCCCTGGCATTGCTCAAAGCGAATGGCGACCCCAAACCAGGCACCTCTGATCTGGGCAAGGCACTGATGATTGCCATTCCAATGGGTTCAGTATTGGGCGGCTTTACCACGCCAGCTGGCACATCAATAAACATACTGGCATTGTATATGTTCCAGGACGCTACCGGAATACGAGTCACTTTTCTTGACTGGATGGTAGTCGGCATTCCTATTGCTTTTATTGGTGTATTTATTGCGGCGTTATGGATCAATTTTGTCTTCAATGCAGAGAAAATCAGCCCCGATGCCAGAGCGGCCATCAAAAAAATGGTGGGCGAGATAGGTCCTCTTTCAATAGAAGAAAAAAAAGTGTTATCGATTGTTTTCCTGATGTTCGTCTTCTGGATTTCCAGCACCTGGATTCCGGCGATAGACGCCACAATCGTTGCCGTTGTCGGAATGATCCTCTTCTTTCTGCCAGGGGTCAATCTGCTGACCTGGAAAGAATTTGTCGATAAATGCTCTTGGGAAGCGTTGATCATGATTGGCGGCATTCAGTCGGTTGCGGCAGGTCTGGTTGCAACCGGTGCCGCAAACTGGATCGTTATGAGCACCATGGCAAATGCTGCCGATTGGCCGCCCATGCTTACCACCGTTGTTGCATCAGCGACGGCAGCTTTCCTTCATGTCGTTGTTCCCACCGGACCGGCAATTGTCGGACTGGCTCTGATCCCCCTTGTCGAGGTTGCCAACATGGCCTCGCTGAGCCCGGTTGCCTTTATGTTGATTACCGCATTCTGGTCCGGCGTTCACCTGCTGTTGCCGATCGATACGGTCCCCCTGATCACCTTCAGTACCGGTTATTACCGTGTAATTGACATGGTAAGGGCCGGGTGGTTTCCGATGCTGGCACTGGTTCTGGTGACATCGCTGCTCATCCCGCCGATTGTCGGTTGGCTGGGCTACTGATTTTTCGTAACATTTCAATCTTTAGCAATATGTGATTACAGCAAAGGCCGACATTGTCGGCCTTTGCTGCCCCTGCCCTTCTCTTCTCCTTCACATAAACAATCAAAATGCTCAGCTCTGATAGTGACGAAGTCTTGAAATGACATCGTATCCCAATATGAGATTGGTCCAGATGGATTACTGCTCTTAAGTATACCTCAACTCAAATTCTTTGAATGCCTTAACCTACTGAAATCATATCTCTTTTTTACCGGCATGCTTCTCATTCAACCAAGAGGCTGGAAGTTGGCATAGGTTTAGCTAATAAGACGTTGCCAATCATTACCAGGATTTTATTCATTTAACCCGGTCAAGGAGCTACGTATCATGTTCGGAAACCTAAGCTTGAAGTATCGATTGTTAATCCCGATTACCTTGGTCCTTATTGTCGGCATGAGCATTTCGACAGCCATATCTTTTATCAATTCCAGAAATACCTTACAGCAGATACTGACAGTTCAAATGGAACAATTGGTCACAACGGGAACGACACAGATTGCCGGCTGGGTCACCGATGTTCAGACTGATCTACAAACCTGGGCGAGAATTTCTGATTTTATCAATTGCGTTAATGATCCATCGTTTCGCACTACGGTCAACGAAGACTTGATGCTGATTAACAGGGACTACCCCTATTTCGAAAATCTGGGAATCCTCAATGCCGAAGGGCTACTGATTGCCGGCAGTAATCCGCAAGTTGTCGGCAAGTTGTCGTTGCATGAACGGGATTACTTTCGCGCCGCCATGGCTGGTCAATCCATGATCTCCAGAGCAGTCTTAAGCCGCGATACCGGCCACCCGATCATTGTCATTGCAACACCGATCCGCGACGCAGGGAGGGTTATCGGCGCACTCTTTGCCGCTATTGATCTGTCTGGTTTTGCCGATCAGTTTATTGCCCCTATTCGGGTTGGAGAGCGGGGATTTGCATTTGTCACCGATCAGGAAGGCTGGTTACTGGCACATCCTGACAAGGAACGCATACTGAAAGTAAATACTCGCGATTATGAAATCGGCAGGCAAATGGCTATCAAGGAAAATGCCGGACGTCTGATCACCTATGAACTTGATGGCGAGGAAAAAATACTGGTTTTCAGCCAGGACCCTGTTACTGGTTGGGCCGTAGGTGTTAACGCCGACCCCGACGACGTGTTTGCTTCTGTCATCACTGTGCGTAACTTCAATGTGCTGACAGCCTTCATCCTGGTAATTGTCATCGCCGCGCTGGTCTACATTCTGGTCGTACCGGTAGTGGCAGCACTGAAAAAGGGAGTAGCCTTTGCCGAGACAGTTCGCAAGGGGGATATCCGTCACAGGCTGACAGTTCAGCGCCGCGATGAGATCGGTCAGTTGGCTGGAGCGCTGAACGACATGGCTGACGGATTGGCTGAACGGTCGCACCTGGCGGAGCAAATTGCCAATGGAGATCTAACGGCTGAAGTCAACCTGGCATCAGACGATGATACCCTCGGCAAAGCACTGCAGAACATGGTGCAAAACCTGAACCAAACCCTGTCTGAAGTACATGTCGGCAGTGAGCAAGTTGCTTCAAGCAGTGTTCAGATTGCTCAAGCAGCCCAGTCCCTTTCCCAGGGCGGTACAAAATCAGCGTCATCACTTGAACAGATTTCTTCATCGGTTACCGAGATTGCATCACAAAGCAAAACCAGCGCAGAAAATGCTGCCCATGCCAGAACGCTGGCAACCGGTGCACAGGATACGGCTCATCAAGGCAACAAACAGATGGCCGACATGGTCGAGGCAATGAAGAATATTCACGAATCAAGCAGAAATATTTCAAAAATCATCAAGACCATCGACGAAATCGCCTTTCAGACCAATCTGCTGGCACTTAACGCCGCAGTCGAAGCCGCACGCGCCGGTCAACATGGAAAAGGCTTTGCCGTAGTCGCTGAAGAAGTACGCAATCTGGCCGCACGTAGTGCCAAGGCCGCCCATGAAACGGCAGAACTGATCGCCGGTTCTGTTGAACTGACGTCCCATGGTGCCAAAGTTGCAGATGAAACGGCGACAGCACTTGCGGAAATTGTCAACAGCGTTGTTAAAGTGTCGGATCTGGTAGCAGAAATTGCCGCCGTTTCTGATGAACAGGCTCAGGGTATCGCCCAGGTGAACATCGGGCTGGGCCAGATTGATCAGGTGACACAGCAGAATATGGCAATGGCCGAAGAAAGTGCGGCAGCGTCTGAAGAACTTTCCAGCCAGGCAGCGCAACTGCAAAGCCACATTGCCCGATTTCAGCTGCAACTGGCCGCCGAGAGTTCTCCGAAACTGGCGACGGCAGGCACATCGCAGTCACGACTGATCGCCATGTCGGCCTAGTATAGTAGCCTAAAGCAAGGAAGCAGCTTATAAGGCAGTACTATTCAGGGAACAATCAGTTTTCCGACAAAGGGAGAACCCAATGAGTTTGATCGATGATTCGTACAACCAGACATCAGCCACAAATGAGCAATCAATGGCCGGGCTATATCTGACCTTTGAACTTGCGAATGAGGGGTATGGTCTGGAAATCCGTTATGTTACTGAGATAATCGGCATCCAGCCGGTAACCGTTGTTCCAGGCATGCCAAAACACGTCATCGGGGTGTTGAATCTGCGCGGAAAAGTCATACCGGTTATTGATGTCCGCTTACGCTTTGGCCTTGAACAACGCGACTATGATGAACGAACCTGCATCATTGTCGTGAGCTTCAACGATTATCCGGTAGGTCTGGTAGTTGATAAAGTTTGCGAGGTGATTTCCATCGATTCACACCAGATTGAGCCGCCCCCACTGGGTAACCGTAGCCACAAGCCATTGATTCGGGGGATGGGGAAAATTGACCAACAGGTGCGGATGCTTATCGACGTAGAAAACTTGATTGATGATGAAATTCTAGTCGATGCCACAGAACTGGCTTCTGTGGTTCCAGGCGGATCAGAATCCTGATTTGCGACAGGGAGCTCTGCATCCCTCAAGAATATTGATGGCTGAATCGAGGAATTCTGGTTGTTTATCATTTGATTTCAATCAGAAGGTTGTTGGCATACTTCTCGCTCTGTCATCATTGGTGCCGCCGGTTAGTTCTGTCGGGTTTTTCAGGCTGCTATTGGCATCACATTCAATGATGAATAGGAGGTCTCACAAATGATCAAGGTTGCTTTGGCGCAAGCCGAGGGAAAGATGCTCGGTCATGACATTACTGCTGTTGATATCGTTAAAGGGCATAAGGGAGTGGCCTTTAAACGTGGTCATATCATCGAAAAAGAAGACCTGGCGGTGCTGGAACGACTGGGCAAAAACAATATTTATGTCTGGGAGGGAACAGAGGAAGAAGTCCATGAAGATGACGTCGCCCTGACCCTGGCTCCTCTGATCAGCGGCACCAACATACGCCATGATCTTGAGCCACGGGAAGGAAAGATCAATTTTTACGCAACCTGTAAAGGTGTTTTTGAGGTTGATGTCGAGAGGCTTGAGCGAATCAACCGTCGTGGCATACCATCCTTGCCAACCATTCATCGTCATTTTCCGGTACAAGCTGACAAACAGGTTGCCGCTTTTCGGATCATTCCCTTGACCTGTTCGAAACAACTTGTGAATGAACTGCAGCGCGAACTGGAAACACCTCTTATTTCCGTTCGCACCTATCGACTCAAGACCGCTGTCATTCTGGTCACCGGCAATGAAGTCTATAGCGGCAAGGTAAAAGACGGATTTGTTCCAAGAGTGGGACGCAAATTGTCAGCTTTGGGTATCGAGGTTCTCCAATCACAGATTCTTCCGGATAATAAAGACCTGATCGACGCAGCGGTTAGAGCAGCACTGGGGATGTGCGATCTGATTCTGGTCACCGGTGGAACCTCCGTCGATCCCGACGACATCACAGTGTCGGCATTGCAAGAGGCCGAGGTTATTTTCCCGCGCCAAGGCACTTCGATTCAGCCCGGCAACAATCTGAGTATTGGCTATGCCGGATCGACAGTGGTTTGTGCTATTCCAGCATCAGCACTATTTTTTGAGGTAACCGCCTTTGATCTGTTTTTACCACGTCTGGCCGCTGGTGATCGCATCGATGCAACTGAAATTGCCGCTGCAGCCCATGGTGGTCTCTGTCACTTATGTTCTTCCTGTCGATACCCGGTCTGTCCCTTCGGGAAGAACCTGTGACCGTCCTATTATTACTGTAGTGGTTAAACAGTGAAATGGAGGGGCAACGACCATACTCAGACTGCTGCTACCGGTCACGTCCCGGCAATGGCACATGCAACACTGTTTGACGGAAAAAATATGCACCATCAGCCGAATAACACAGGAGGTCCTTATGCAATACAGCACGATCAAGAAGGTTGGGCATCCGCCAATGCCCACAGTCATTTCATTTATAGCTCAGAAAGCCGATCGCAGTGAAAAAAACCTGATAAAGCAGGTTTTGAAGATTTTGCAGAATCGCGACTACCGAGCGGAAGCAATAGTGTACGAAGACTGCGATTCACCCGTTGGTCATTCGTGGAAGAACAACGAGCGGAAGACATCAATCGACTCTAAAGTGATATCGTCCAATTTTGTTGCGGCAAAGCAACGGCAAGGCTACTCAAACGAAGAAGAGTTGATAGCTGCCAGTTTCTCCGGCATGGACATTATCCTGATTGAAGGACTCAAGCAGGGTTCTCTGGCAAAAATCAAACTACAGTCTGAAAGAGAGGACATCCCCGGAAAAGAAGAACCCCTCAACAATCTCATTGCGGTGGCGAGTGCCACCGATATTGACTGTGATGTACCGGTACTCAACCTTTTCAATCCTTTTGAAATTGCTGATTTCATTCAATTCTATGCTGAACGAAAAAATGAGCAACGAAATCTGTCGACCATACAATCGATATCTGTTCATCAGGATACGGAAAGAATCTGGTGGTAGCAAAAAAGGTGTTGACGTCCTTCAGTTTAGAGCTGATCAGCGTCTGAGACATATCCCTCCCTTTGAGTCAAGGACTCCCGGCAGCAAAAGCCTGTCCGGAGTCATTGACTCAAGTTGGTCTTTTGATCATTTACAAGGGATCTTCAACATCAGAAGGGATACCGACGGCGCCCCTTCTGCAGTGTCAGCCAGCGCAATTCAGTAAAATCTTCCAGTGCCTCCATACCGAAGCGCCCCCAACCGCTGTTCTTCACGCCACCCAACGGTGCATGTGTTTCTCCGTGCAGTGGTGCTTCGTTGATATGGACCGATCCGGTCTCCAGTTTTTCAGCCATACACAAGGCCTTTTCTACATCTTTTGTCAGAATTCCGGCGGACAGACCATAAGTGGAGTTATTGGCAACCCTGAGCGCCTCATCAGTATCAGCAACACTGATGATTGGGGCCACCGGACCAAACGTTTCCTCATCAAACAGAGTCATTTTTTCTGTAATATCAGCCAATACTGTCGGCTGATAGCACAGCCCTTCAAAAGTACCGCCACAGAGCAGCATAGCACCTTCCCTCAAAGCACAGGCGACCTGAGCATGAAGGGTATCGATCTGACGCTGATTGATCAAGGGTCCGATGATGGTATCGGCAACAAGAGGATTACCCACTTTCAAGGTTACTACTTTTGCAACAAACTTGCTGATAAACTCTTCGCAAACCGGTTTCTCAACAATCAGCCGCTTGGCATTCATGCAGACCTGTCCCTGATGAAGGAAGCGACCAAAAGCAGCGACCTCAACAGCATAATCGATGTCTGCATCACGGAGAATAATCAATGGATCGTTGCCACCTAATTCAAGTGAGATTTTTTTCAGATGGCGGCCTGCCTTTTCCGCCAATTCCCGACCGACTCTTGTTGAACCGGTGAAGCTGAGCCTCCTGACCCGGGGATCGCCAATCAGCACATCTCCGATCTCCTGACTTTTACCATACGCGTGGGTGACGACGTTGATGACTCCATGAGGAAAGCCCGCTTCGTCAAATACCTCAGCCAGAAGTGTCCCACCACTTATGGGCGTCTCTTCTGAAGGTTTCAGCACCAGGGTGTTGCCGTAGGCCATGGCAAAACAGACGGCACGCAGACCAAGGACCAGTGGCGCATTCCAGGGAGCGATCGCGGCAACGACTCCAACCGGCTGACGAAGCACCATGGAGAGTTTCGCCGACTCGGCAGGAAGGGTCTGACCGATTACCCGATGTACCTGCGAACCTGCTTCACGCAGATAATTGGGTCCGGCCGTCGCCTGGAACAGCGCGAAAGGCCGGGCTGCGCCCGACTCCTCGGCCAGAAGTCGGACAACCTCGTCCTGTCGCCGTTCAAGGATATCAGCAGCTTTGAGAAACAATAGTCGTTTTTGTGTCGGTGGAAGGTCGGCCCAGGCCGTAAATGCGGCAGCAGCGGCATCAATTGCCCTGAGTGCATCCGCAGCTCCCCCATTGACAATAGTTGCCAGAGGCCGACCGTTATAAGGATTACGGACAACAAAAGTCGATCCATCGTTAGCCTGGACCCAGTTTCCATCAATGTACAGCCTTTTTTCTTCCATCATCATTTCCTTTCCTGTCGGACGTTGATCTGCGATGCACCCGTTTTTGTCGTGTATTTCGAACCTCAACATACAGGGACTGTGACTGTTTGCCGACCTGCTGAGTCGAAAATATCCGAGAAACTGTTCATGGCAGACAAGATGAAGATCTCTTACAGTCTGATGTGCGCAAAGACCGTGCCACCATGTGGACTTTTTTTCTTGGGTCGCATACGCAGGAAAAAGGCCATCACCCATCGGCGTCGGACGCAATGAATGCTGTGATTGTCGTGATTCAGGACGGGTGAGCTGTCCGGTTTCATTTTGCAACAATTTTCCCGCGTCTCCAGGCATCTGCAGACGAGACCATCCGGCACATTCAGTTGATTCATGTCGCTGACAGGACGCACAAGGGCAATATCGGTTGTGGATTAATCCATCCCCACGTCAGCCCCAATCGCGCATGGGAACCAAGCGTCTCCAAATACTGCCATCGACAATCACTTCTTTAAGTGGTGGGCATCAGAACTGATCCATACCATTGGTTGGTAACAACAGCTATTTGGCACGTTAATGGCACTTGGTGACGGTGATAAATGAACAGATAGCGGTCCAACAGGAGAGGTGATGACTGTAACCACTAACGATGAATCCTCTGATTCTTCCTTCAATAGGACTGTCGGTGTCGGACTTTGTTGCGGCATCGGTGCCTATATCATCTGGGGCGGGATATTCCCGGTCTACTTCAAATTTCTTGACACAGTTCCGCTGCTGCAGATCGTTTGCCACCGGATCATTTGGTCGCTACTGTTTCTTAGTCTCATCAATTGTCGCCCTGGCTGCTACCAGGCACTGTTCGCCGTTTTCAAGGACAGTCGCGCGTTGCAAATCTTGCTCTGCACCTCCTTACTGATTGCCGCCAACTGGCTCCTGTTTGTCTACGCCATTGTTTCCGGCCAAATACTCCAGGCAAGTCTTGGCTACTTCATTACTCCATTGATGAACATTCTGCTCGGCCTGATTTTTTTACAGGAACGGCTGAGCCGTATGCAGTATTTCAGCCTGTTTCTGGCCGTCTGTGGGGTGTCGGTATCAACATGGCAACATGGCGGCATTCCCTGGATTGCTCTGGTGTTGGCACTGAGTTTTGCGTTTTATGGGTTACTGCGCAAGGTAGTCAGGGCAAATGCTCTGACCGGATTGACATTTGAGACGGCTCTTCTTGCGCCATTGGCTGGTGGGTATCTACTCTTTTGTGGCTGGCAGGGAACCGGTATGTTTATCACTTCCGGACCACTGATTTCATGTTTGCTCTTGTTCGCCGGGATTCTTACGGCGGTCCCCTTGCTATTGTTTGCCATTGCAGCACGACGCTTACGCATGGTTACCATCGGCTTTTTACAGTATTTATCCCCGACCTTGCAGTTTCTGTTGGCCGTTCTGGTCTTTGCCGAGCCCTTCGGTGGAGGCCAGCTCTTGAGTTTTGCCTTCATCTGGACGGCGCTCTGTTGTTACTCATGGTCGTTGTGGAGGACACAGCAGAGGTGATACGACAACGTATTCCCATAACTTACCGGAACAAGAGAAGCTTAAACACCAGCATAAAAGCGAAATATCCTGAATGCGGTCCACGCATATTTTTCCAGTTCTGAGACAGTTAATCCTAAAACAAGACAGGTTGTCGATGGAGAACAGGTCACATCACCACCAGCTGACCAATAATCGAAAAGGTCAACAGCGACAATATCCCTTGCTCTGACTGCCTCTTCAAACAAGCAGATCATTGAATTTCCGCTTAGTTGACAAAAAACAGCACGATGGATTTCAGCCACTGGCAACGACAAGCTTAGAAAGATTTGGCCTGATTCTTGTAGGATAACATGTCGCAACAGATCTTGGAGACATGGTCCGCGTACTCAGATTTGTTGCTATTGTTCAACAAACTTGTAACTCCATCAGTCCAGGAGAAAAGACATGACTGTAAAGATGCTCAAAGCCAATGAAGAAGAGGCCCTCTTCCAGATTGAAATCGCCGCTGAGACAATTGAAAATGCCATCACTGAGGAATTTGTAAAGGCGACTGAGAATGATACCAGGCATCCGCAAAGTCTCCCTCTCAGTAATAGGGCACTGATGGCCAAACATCCGGATCTGGACAGAATAGCGGCCCAGGCCCTGAACAACATCTTGCCTTCCTATTACATGAACGCCCTTAAGGAACTCAATCTGACTCCGATGACCTATCCGAAGATCATGCCGCAAGAAACCAAACTGGGAGAGCCCTGCGTTGTAAAAATTCAGATCGCCCTGGAACCAAAGATCGTCCTGAATCAGTTTGAAGGACTGGAAGTGAACTATACGCCCGTTGTTGTCACCGACGATGATGTCGACAATCAAATCGCGGCAATGAGGCAACAACGAGGTGCCGGCGATGACAACGAAAAACTGCTCTCAACCCTTCCCTTTGATTCAATAGAAGCCTTTGCAGCAGAGGTACATAGCTCGCTACTGTCCCTCGCGCAGGAGAAGACCGAACAGAATATCAAAGAGGCTGTCATTGAAAAATTAATAGAATCAAACCCATGCGAGATCAGAGAAGAAATCGTTGAGCAGCAGATCATGCTGCAAATCAATCAGTTCCTTCAGCAAGTTGGTAAAAAAAGATTTGATGATTACCTCAAATCGACAAACAAGACCATAGAAGATGCAAAAAAAGAAATCCGCCCCGAGGCCGAGAAAACAGTTAGAAAAAACCTTCTGCTGACAACAGTAGCTGAACACCTGAAAATCCAAATTTCCGAAGAAGACATCAAAAAAACAATTTTACAGCAAGAAAAATCGATCATGGATATGGCCCTTGATTTCGAATCGCGCCGTAAGCGTCTGGACGAAACCCCTGGTGCCAAAGAACAGCTTATTCACTCGATCCGGCTTAGAAAAGCTACCGATCACATCGTTGAAAAAGCGACCCTGAGCACAATGGAACCGGTTCGGATACTGGATGTATAGGTTCAAAACTCTGAGGTAGCTCCATTCTCATTGCAGCAGTTTGTCAATATGAAGTGTTTCTCTCGGGATGAGTCAAATCACAGACACGAACAATGCTTTTGATAATTTCAATAGAAAGGAAAAACAATGGCTACCGTTTGGACAACAATAGAAAAATCAGAAAATGGTCGTTTTGAAGAGACAGGCTTTCACACAAGTGAGCCAGAAAAATGGTTTCGCTGTATTAATGTCGATGACCCCGAAGAATTTATTTCCCACATGCGCAGTTTCAGAAACCTGCCCCTGACTCCGCTGTCAAGGTGCGAGTATGAGGAATTGTGTAAAGAATTCGGTTTCAGCCCCGTGGACGATTCAGACCTTCATGTTTATGGGATAACAAGCAGTTCACTGGGCACCAACAATTACCGAATGCATTCTCGACCGGACACCAGGAGAATTGCTTTTGTAAACCGAATCAATGAATTACGCTATCGGGCAATCATGAAAGCCGAACTGGAAAAATAATCTATTGCCTCACTATGAACGATTGCAATGTGATTAAATTGACGATTAAAGATAATCCAATGATAAAAAGCAACCTCAACGCAGGAAGCCATCAACTCCATAGGGATGTCAGACAGCGCATTTATGGAGTTTCATACAGATGCCTGTCTCTATCGAGAGTCAACAAGGTTGATGTTGCTCGAAACAGCCAAAAGGCTCTGAAGAGAATGAAACCATGAAACTATCGTCATGCACTCTCGCCGAAAAAAGCACGACACCGTCCTGGAACGAGCCTTTTGGTGAAAAACAAAAATTTCCTGTTAATCCTGCAACGGACGGGCATTCTCATCGTCAGGCTTTTTGTCAGGCTCCCGCGACGAGAGTAAACCATGGAAAAACAAGAAAGATTGATCCGGAAGCTAAATTCTGGCGGGTTCTTGACTGTTCCCTGCACTTGTTTGTTGAAAAAGGTTACCACAGGGTGTCGATTCCTGACATTGTTGCTGCTTCCGGCGTCAGTACCGGTGCCATCTACAACCTGTTCAGTAATAAAGAGTGTCTCGCTCGGACCTTGCACCAACAGGTACTGGAGGGCTTTCATGACAAACTGATCGAGCGTCTGCTCGATTGTGAAACCGCCTACGAGAAGTTACGTGCATTTGCCCTGCTGATTTTTGAATTGACCGATATTGAGCCGATCACCATGGAATATCTGTTGTTTATGAAGCACTCAGAATTTATGCACTGCAAAGCACCGATTTGTCTGTCCGAACCCTTTCGGCTGATCCGTGATGTTGTCCGCGACGGCATGGCAAGCGGAGAAATCCGCCAGGGGGATTATTTCGTTTCTGCCGCCTCCTATACCGGCGCAATTTTACGTCCTGTCCAACTCAAGCTTGAATGCGCTCTCGGACCTCCCCTCAGTGATCTGGCAGATGACCTGATCACCAACGCCTGGGCAGCTATTAAAGCATGACCTTGTTGCCGTACATACTTTTCTCGCAATGGAGTCGGCTGTCCACACGGGCAGGATCTCGCCTGCAGATATCTCGACCTTCCACCTTAAGGTCTTGCTAGAACTTCAACAGGCTGTAGACCTTCCCTTCAGGCAGTTTGCTGCGACCATTGAGAAATTCCAGTTCAGCGAGAAAAGCACACTCAAATACCTCAGCTCCGGCCCGATCGAGCAACTGGATAACGGCAGCCATCGTCCCCCCGGTTGCCAGGAGGTCATCGGCGATAATGACACGATCCCCCTTGTTAAAGGCATCCTCGTGGATTTCAAGAACATCACTGCCATATTCCAGATCGTAGGTCACCCGATGGGTTTTATAGGGAAGCTTGCCTGATTTGCGTACCAGGGTAATACCGGTGCCCAGTTTGTAAGCCAGGGCTGCCCCGAGGATAAAACCACGGGCTTCGATACCAACGATCTGGTCGATTTTCTCTCCGACATAACGATGGGCCAGCAGATCAATCATGCGCTGATAACTCTTGGCATCGGCAAGGAGGGTTGTCACGTCTTTGAAAACAATCCCTTTTTTGGGGAAATCAGGAATATCACGAATAATATTTTTCAAGTCATCCATTAACAGTGCTCCCAGTACATTATTGCTGTGGCGGTTAAATGAAATGTAGAGGCGGGGTCTCCCCACCCAGGGCGCGGAAACCGTGCCCTACACCAACGCAGGATTCAGATATTTCTACACCGGGTCATTATTCCCGCTCGGCTATAGTCAGCCGCAGTTGCGCGGCCTTGCGTAATGTGGTCAGGCTCTTGGCTTCAATTTGTCGAATGCGTTCACGGGTCACACCGAAAAGCTGACCGATGGTATCAAGAGTCTGAGGTTCGGAATCATCAAGCCCGAATCTCATGATCAATATTTGTCGTTCCGTTTCGGTAAGGTCGTCCATCAACTCCAGAATATGCCCGAATAAATCGACATCTTCAATGGTGCTGGCAGGATCAGCAAGATTCTTGTCCTCGACGGTATCGATCAGACTGTAGTCGTCGTTGTCGCCCATCGGGTGCTCTATGGAGTAGGTCTTCCTCAATAAAACCAGCATCTTGTTGACTTGATCCGTTTCAACACCCATGGCCTCGGCAATTTCTTCACTCGAGGGATCACGCTTCAATGTTTGCACCAGTTCACGAGAGACCTTGGTAAGCTTGTTGATCTCATCAGCGACGTGAACAGGCAATCGAATGGTCCGACTCTGATTTACCAGCGCTCGCTCTATTGACTGGCGGATCCACCAGGTTGCATAAGTGGAAAAACGACACCCCTTGCTGACCTTGAACTTTTCAACAGCCTTGATCAGCCCCATGTTGCCTTCTTCTATTAAATCAAGGAAAGGCAAGCCTCGGTTCATATAGCGTTTGGCAATTTTAACGACCAGACGCAGATTGGACTCAATCATCCGTGCTCTGGCCTCATCGTCCCCTGCTGCTATACGAGCAGCCAGATCACGCTCCTCGGCGGCCGTCAATAATCGGCTTTTTTGAATATCTTTCAAATAAAGCTTTATCGCGTCGGCAGCAGAACTGTCTTCATCTGCACGATAATCCTTGTCGACATTTTCGCTCTCTTCGTCATCGACGTCATTATCTTTCTGGTCCTCATCCTCTGAATAATCATTGAATTCATCAGTCTGCTCATCGACGTCCCGGATTTGATCATCATCAGAATTGAATTTTCTGCCCATCAATAGACTCCAGCTTCAAAAGACAAGACTAAGGGAGGTAAAGCTGAGGATTAACAGGTTCCTTTCCCGAACGCACCTCAAAATGCAAGCGCGGCTCCCCTCCGGATGGTGGTGTTCCCGTCACAGCAATCTTCTCACCTCGACTGACAAAAGCCCCCTGATTGACGAGATTGCGTTGGTTGAATCCATAAACGGTAAAAAGTTGTTGATCATGCTGCAAAATCACCAGATGGCCATAACCGCTGACACCGTCACCACTGTAAATCACCCTGCCGGCTTCAGCAGCGTGAACTGTTGTCCCCGGCTTTGCTGCGATTTCAATACCTCGTCCGGCACCGGCTTGCGCCGAGGCGCTGAACTGGCGAATGATACGCCCTTCAACCGGCCAGTGAAACTTTTTTTGCGGTACTGTTGCAGTAACCGGCGGTGACGTGGTTTGAGGAGGTGGTTGCGGTGCAGGCGTGGGCGCAGTCACAACGGGCGGCGTTGCAGGAGGTGTCGGTACTGATTTTGGTGGTGCGGAAGTACGAGGCGGCGTTGAGGTTGACGTTGTTCGCGGAGTTACAACCGGAACGTCAAGCTGGCGATGAGCACCAGGTATATACAGGCGGGTACCGGCACGAATCTGGGACGGATCGGAAATTCTATTGATACGTGCCAGATAATCACTGTCAACGCCATAAGTCCGACTGATGCGGAAAAGGGTCTGGCCCGGCTCAACCGTATGATAAACTCCCCGGTGACAAGACGACAGGAGCACGATTGCCATCAGAGGGATCACCAACACCAGGGTAAATCGAGATAAGATCACTGCCACCTTCCTGATACGGGCGTGAAAAAGCACATCAACTCGCCAAACGCACAACAACGGCAACAACTGCGACCAGAACAAACAAAATGACGGTTAACAGATTAAAGTATTTTTCAATTAGCTCACGCGCCGACTGTCCCATATAATAGAACAAGGCGGCGACAAGATAAAAGCGTAAACCGCGACCGATCAATGAAGCCAGCATGAAAACCGGAAAATTGATGGCAAAGACACCCGCTGCTATTGTGAATATCTTATAGGGGATCGGTGTGAATCCTGCTGCAAAAATAATCCAGAAATCGTACTCGGAAAAGAGATCACCAACTGTGGCAAAGCCACTTTCTGTTACCCCCGGCACATAAGCGTAGAAATACTGACTCAGCGCATCCCACAAACCCCAACCGATAAGATAACCGAGGGCGGCCCCCAACACTGAACCGATCGTGGCAACAAGAGCATAGCGATAGGAAAGCTTTGGCATGGACAGGGCCAGAGCCATAATCAGAACATCGGGTGGAATCGGAAAGAAACTGGCTTCAGTAAAGGCAAGCAAAGCCAGTGCCGGTAGTGCATAGCGGCTATTGGCCCAGCTCAAAACCCAGTCATACAGGCATCTGATAATTTTCAGCATGGAATAACTGTCAGGATAAAACTACTCATCTTCAGCCTCGGACCAACCCGCTTCACCGATCAGGGGAACAAAGCGGCAGCCCATCAGTTCTTCGCGATGAAACTGTTTGTCGGCCACACGGGTTATTCGCATAAGATTCTGTTGATGGTAGCCACCAACCGGAAGGACCAGCCTGCCACCTATCGCCAACTGGAAAAGATACTCCTGTGGCACCTCTGGAGCACCGGCTGCTACCAGGATTCCATCGAAGGGTGCTTGATCTTTCCAGCCAATGGTGCCGTCAGCGATTTTGATATTGATATTGCTCAACTGCAATTGATCCAGTACCTTGCGCGCCCGCCCCGCCAAAGCGGAAATGCGTTCAACTGAATAGACACGCTTCGCCAACATGGCCAGGATAGCGGTCTGATAGCCTGAACCTGTACCAATTTCGAGTACCCGTTCACTGCCACGCAGATCCAGTGCGGCGGTCATGGCCGCGACGATATACGGTTGTGAAATTGTTTGCTTATAACCAATTGGCAACGAACCGTCGGTATAGGCATGGCCCCACAAGCCTTCGTCAACAAACAGGTGTCGGGGAACTTTATTCATCGCCTCGATCAGTCGCGGATCGTCAATGCCCCTGGCAACTATCTGTTGTTGAATCATTCTGCGTCTGGCAATGGCATAATCCATCAACTATCGCTCGTCCGACAAGCAAGCTCCCAGTTTTTCATGTCATCACAAAAACTGTCGCTGGTTAAATTGGTGTGCAAAGGTGTCACTGAAATAAATCCACGTGAAACGGCGCAGCAATCTGTTCCTGGAATATTTTCAAAGCCGACACTCGTCCCGCCTATCCAGTAATACTTGCGACCACGCGGATCTTCGTTAACAATCACCGCCTGCCCGTAACTGCGTTTACCCTGGCGTGTTATTTCAACTCCTTCACATCTGCCGGAGGGGATATTAACGTTCAGAAACGTTTCCGGGGGCAATCCTTTTTTCAACACCCGCCGGGTTAAAACAAGAACAAAATCGGTTGCCCTGGCAAGATCTTCATCGGTAAATTGTTTTGCATCAAGAGATACGGCAATAGCTGGTATGCCCATCAACGAGGCCTCCATCGCCGCGCTGACCGTGCCTGAATAGGTAATATCGTCACCCATGTTACTGCCGCTGTTGATGCCTGAGACAACCAGGTCCGGTCGTTGCATGATCAGACCGTGAATGCCAAGATTGACGCAATCCGTAGGCGTGCCATCGACGGCAAAAACACCGGATTCAATTTCTTCGGCCCGCAACGGGTGTTCCAGAGTCAGCGCGTGACCAACGGCGCTGCGATTACGATCCGGCGCAACAATAACCACTTCACCCAATGTCGCCATGGCAGCAGCAAGAGCACGCAAACCCGGCGAATAGACACCATCATCATTTGTCACAAGAATTAACACGAAAGATCACTTACCATCTGTCGAGGGGTTACCTGAAAGGGATCGCCGCAGCGTTAACAGATCGATCTTTATCTGCATCAATCGCTGTTGTGCTGCAGTATCCTGTGTGCACGTTGGGGCAGGCAAATCCGGCCTGTCACGTCCTTGTAACCGATGACGCGCCCCCGCAATAGTAAAGCCCTGCTGATAAAGAAGATCTTTAATCAACAGGGCCGTCTCTACGTCCTGACGTCGGTAAAGTCGCTGGTTGGTACGACTTTTGACCGGCTTTAAACAATCAAATTCTGTTTCCCAATATCTTAAGACATGGGTTTTGAGATCGAGTATCTCCGCGACCTCTCCAATCTTGAAAAACAGCTTATCGGGTATACGAATCACTTCGGCACGTTACGAGATCAGACAACTTCGTTGATCGCAGCCTTCAAAACCTGACTCGGCTTGAATGTCAGAATCTTGCGAGCTGAAATCTCGATTTCACCGCCGGTCTGTGGATTTCGCCCACGACGGGCGGCTTTTTCCTTGACGACAAAATTACCGAAACCGGCTATTTTGATCTTTTCACCTGCTTCGAGGGTTGACTTCATCAAATCAAATACCATCTCGACAATTTCTGCAGATTCCTTCTTTGAAAACCCGGTTGTAAGATAAACATTCTCAATCAGATCTGCTTTTGTCATATACCCTCCAACATATAAAATAAAAGGTTCATCCCAGTATCTATTTAAATTCAATAGGTTGTACCATAGCACCTGTTCTCCTGCAAGTGCTATCAACGAATTTCAGCACCCATTTTTTCACAAAGGGTTTTGATCATGCGATCATGGACCTTACCAACCTCGTCTTCAGTAAGGGTTTTGGTCATATCGCGATAACGAATGCGAATACCAAGGCTTTTTTTGCCGGCGGGGATCCCTGATCCGCTATACACATCAAAGACGATCAAATTTTCTACTGTTTTTGATTTGATCTTTTTCAACATGTCAAGCACGTCATGGGCCTTGACGTCATTATCAAGGAGCAATGCCGTATCACGACTGACATCCGGGAAACGGGACAGCGGCTGAAACGACCGCTCGGGTCTGGAATACTGAAGGAGTTGTTCGGCATTAATATCAAGCAAATAGACAGGTTGATCGATATCGAAGGTCGACAATGTCCGTGGGTGGACCTCGCCGAGATAACCAACTACCTGATCACCCTGGGCGACAATGGCGCATGACTTGCCGGGGTGCAGATAAGGTTGTGTTGTGTTCGCATCAAAGAAAACCTCTTCCATACCCAATGATTTCGTCAGGTTTTCCACCACACCCTTAAGATCAAAAAAGTCGACAGGCTTCCCACTCTGGGCCCAACCATCAGGCTCCCTTCTGCCGGTCATGACAGCAACCAAAGACAGGCGCTCTTGTGTTTCGCTGCTATCAGCGCTCAAAAACACCGGGCGCAATTCAAAGAGTCGCAAGTTGGTACTGCGGTAATTAAGATTCCTGGCCACAGTTTCAAGCATACTCGGGACCAGTGAGGTCCTCATAACAGCCTGCTCTTCAGAAAGCGGATTCAGAATGGGCACTTGAGTACAGCGAGGATCGTCGCCGATCAAACCTATCCTGGCAACAGCCGTGGCGGCGACAAATGAATAATTGATCGTCTCTGAAAACCCGGCGGTGACCATCGTATCACGCAGCTGCGCTTGCATGCGCTGAAAAGGCGGTGGCATTGTTGCATCAACAACTCCGGCAGGCATGGTTACCGGAATCCTGTCATAACCATGAAGTCTGGCAACCTCTTCAATCAGGTCGACTTCACGCTCCAAATCAGGACGGAAACTGGGAATACTGACGGTAAACAGACCCTCTGCAGTCTCGTTTGACAAAACAGCCAGCCCGATGGACTCCAGGTGTGTTTTAACAGTTATGGCATCAAGGGGCAGATCAAGCATCCGCTTGACGCTGTCAAGGCGAAGGTTGATTTCCCTTTTTCTTAACGGTTCCGGATAAACATCAAGCACACCACCCAAGACCTCACCGCCACCTAGAGCCGCCATCAAGGATGCAGCACGATCCAGTGCAACAGGAACCATATCGACATCGGCACCACGTTCAAAACGATGGGATGATTCTGTATGCAAAGCATGACGTTTACTTGTGCGGCGTACCGAAACCGGGTTGAAGTAGGCGGCCTCGAGAAGAATAGTCTCTGTATCCTCCTGCACTTCAGAGTTCAGTCCACCCATAACGCCGGCCAAAGCAACAGGCTTTTTACCATCACAGATCATCAGATCATCGCCAGATAATTGATGCTCCTGTCCATCAAGTGTCGAAAACTTATCACCCTTGTTAGCGCATTTGACAACGATGTGCCCTTCTTCGACAAAACGGAAATCAAATGCATGCAGAGGATGCCCCAACTCCATCATGACGTAGTTGGTAATATCAACGATGTTGTTGATGGAGCGCATGCCGACGGCTTCAAGTCGACGCACCAACCAGTCCGGTGACGGGGCAATCTTGACGCCGCTAATCATGCGGGCAGCATAACGGGGACAGCCCTGGGTATCTTCGATGGTTACCTTGGCTCGGTTCGAGATCTGCTCCGGAACTTCGTTCAGTTCAATCGTAGGCAGCATTAATTGCTTGCCATAGAGAGCGGCAACTTCACGAGCAACACCAATAACACTCAGACAATCGGGGCGATTCGGGGTCAAACCGATTTCAATCTGGAAATCACGCCAGCCCATCACGTCGAAAACCGGCTGACCCACAGGCAATCCCTGAGGCAGGATCATGATACCGGGAGACTCCTCAGCAATGCCCAACTCCTTTTCAGAGCACAACATGCCGTAAGATTCCTGCCCGCGAATTTTTGACTTCTTGATTTTGAAATTACCCGGCAATGTCGTTCCCGGCAATGCCAGCGCAACCAGATCGCCAGACTGATGATTGGTGGCACCACAGACAACATCAACGGTCTCTGTTCCGGTAAACACCTTACACAGGGTCAATCGATCAGCGTCCGGATGCGGGGTAACATTGTCCAACCTGGCAACGACAACTGACTCCATGCCGCTACCAAGCTCCTTTAACGAGTCGACTTCAAGCCCGGCCATCGTCAAACGCTGGCACAACTCTTCCGGAGAAGCATCAATATCGACAAATTCTTTCAACCAGTTATAAGTGACAATCATAACTATTTTGTCCTTTATGGCTCTAACTGAACTGCTTCAGGAAGCGTATGTCGTTTTCAAAAAACAGCCGCAGATCATTAACACCGTATTTCAGCATGGCAATACGCTCAAGTCCCATACCAAAGGCGAAGCCACTGAATTTTTGTGCGTCATAATCCACTGCGGCAAAAACTGCTGGATCAATCATTCCGCAACCAAGAATCTCAAGCCATCCGGTACCGCCACAAACTCGGCACCCTTTACCACCACAAATAACACAGGCGATATCAACCTCTGCACTGGGCTCAGTAAACGGGAAAAATGACGGTCGGAAACGTACCTGCAACCCGGAACCGAAATATTCGTTGAGGAAGTGGGTCAATACACCCTTCAGATCACCAAAGGTCACAAGCTCATCGACAAGAAAACCCTCTATCTGGTGGAACATGGGGCTATGGGTCAAATCTGAATCGCGACGATAAACAGTCCCCGGTGCGATGATACGAACCGGTGGGCGTTGCTTGAGCATGGTACGGATCTGTACCGGCGATGTGTGGGTTCGCAGCACCAGGTCGTCGTTGATATAAAAGGTGTCCTGCATATCACGTGCAGGGTGGTCTTTAGGAATATTCAGGGCTTCAAAATTGTAGAAATCCTTCTCAATTTCCGGACCCTCTTCTACTGAAAAACCAAGTCGAGAAAAAATATCAACGATCTCATTGGTGACCAGTGACACCGGATGAAGGCTGCCGACAAAAGGACTGCGGCCAGGCAGGGTCACATCGATCCGCTCGCGTACAAGCCGTTGTGAAATTTCCTCTTCCTCCAGCTGCGCCAATCGCTCAGCAAATACCCCTTCGAATTCATCTTTGAAAGTATTCACCAGATTGCCGATGACGGGTCGTTCGTCAGGGGTCAGATCCCGCATCCCTTTCATAATATCAGTCAGACTGCCCTTTTTACCTGTAACCTGAACCTTGACTGCCTGCAATTCTTTAAGAGAGGAAACCGACCGGAGAGCGCTAAGGGAATCTTCCTGTAACTGCTGTAAACGTTCTTTCATGAATTCGTCCGTTTTATATCAGTCTTCCAGTCTACGCTCATGCATAGCAGCCATGATGGATATTGTTGAGACCGGAAGCAGCTTATAAACAAAAAAAGGGAGACAGAGCCTTACACTCGGTCTCCCGGAAACGAACAGATACTTGTTATTGCAGACGAGCTTTCGCGGTTTCAGCAACAACACTGAAGGCCGCAGGATCATTAACGGCAAGATCAGCCATGATTTTCCGATCCAGAGCAACCTCGGCCTGTTTCAAGCCATGAATCAGACGGCTGTAAGACAAACCATTTTCCCGGGCCGCTGCATTAATGCGCGTGATCCACAACGCACGGAAATCACGCTTTTTGACACGACGGTCACGGAAAGCATAATTAAGAGCGCGATCTACGGCTTCTGTTGCTGAACGAAACAGTTTACTGCGCGCACCACGGTAGCCCTTGGCCAGCTTGAGAATTTTGTTACGACGCCGTCTGGCCTTAAAGCCTCTTTTTACTCTTGCCATCTCTCTTGCTCCTTCTTCTTGTTAGTGTTTTCGGCATTCGCCGGGCCGGATCTGCAGGAGGAGATTGTCCCCACAGTTCACAGCCAGCCTGTAACCATGAATGCTACAGGTAAGGAATCAAACGGGTAATGTTTCTTTCATCGGACTGATGAACAGTGGCACCCTGTCTTAAATTACGCTTACGCTTTGTCGTTTTACTGGTAAGAATATGGCTGGTAAAGGCCTTGTTACGACGAATCTTACCGGTACCGGTTTTGCGAAAGCGCTTGGCAGCGCCACGATTGGTTTTAATCTTGGGCATTGTCTTCTCCTGTAACTTAATCGGGCTGAAAGCAGGTACTTGCCTACTTTTTAAGTGGTCCAATCATCATGGTCATGAAGCGTCCCATCTTGCTCGGTTGTGCTTCAATTTGACCTATATCTTTAAGTACTTCGACGGCTTTATTGAGCTGAACCATGCCTTGATCCGGGTGAGCATTCTCCCGTCCACGGAACATGATGGTCAATTTGACCTTATTGCCTTCCTCAAGAAAACGGCGCGCATGTTTCATCTTGAACTGGAAATCATGCTCATCCGTTTTAGGGCGCATCTTGACTTCTTTAATCTCAAACTTGACCTGTTTTTTCTTCGCTTCTGAAGCACGTTTAGCTTGCTGATACTTGTACTTGCCGTAATCCATGATGCGGCAGACAGGAGGATCTGCCTGTGGCGAAACCTCCACCAGATCAAGACCCTGTTCCTGTGCAAGCTCCAACGCCCGGTCAATATCAAGAACACCCAACTGCTCACCTTCATCACCAATAACCCGTACCTGACGGGCCTTGATGTCTTCGTTGATATTCGCTTCTTTAGCTATGACGTGACTCCTTTTCTTCGCACAAAACTACATATTCTATTACGCACAAAAGACCCACCTCGGGTCTTGATAAGTTTTACTTATGAGCGGCGCTTTGAGCAGCAACAAAAGCGGCAAAATCAGCAACACTCAAGGAATCGAGAGTGCTGCCATCACGATAGCGCGGGGAAACAGTCTGCTCCTCCATTTCCCGGTCACCGATCACCAGCATGTAGGGAACCTTCGCTACCTGAGCCTCGCGAATTTTAAAGCCGAGTTTCTCATTTCGCAAGTCGATTTCAACACGAACACCTGCAGAGCGCAACTGCTCAAACACCGCCTGCGCGTAATCTGCCTGACGATCCGTTACATTCAGCACTACCGCCTGTACCGGGGATAACCAGAGAGGAAAGCTGCCTGCGTAGTGCTCGATAAGGACACCAATAAAGCGCTCAATGGATCCGACAATCACCCGATGCAACATCACCGGACGATGTTTTTCTCCATCCTGTCCTGTGTAGGTCAGATCAAAACGTTCCGGCAGGGTAAAATCGCACTGGATTGTAGCACACTGCCACTCTCTGTCAAGCGCGTCCTTGAGCTTCACGTCGATCTTCGGCCCATAAAAAGCGCCATCCCCTGCATTTATTTCGTAGGGTTGACCGATATCATCCAGGGCACTCTTCAACGCGCCGGTAGCTAGTTCCCAATCAGCATCAGTACCGATGGATTTTTCCGGACGTGTTGACAACTCCATGGTGTAATCAAAACCGAAAATACCGGCAACATCGCGAACAAAAGACATTACCCCTTTAACTTCCGCATCAATCTGATCGGGCCGACAGATGATATGGGCATCATCCTGGGTAAAGCCACGCACACGCAACAATCCGTGCAAGACTCCCGATTTCTCGTGACGATGCACGGTGCCAAGCTCAAAGTAGCGAATGGGAAGATTGCGATAAGAACGCGGCTTTGACTTGTAGATAAGCATATGGGCAAGACAGTTCATCGGTTTGATGCCGTAGCCCTGCTCATCGACTTCAGTAAAGTACATGTTTTCGCGATAGTTATCGTAGTGACCGGACATTTTCCACAAATCGGTCTTGAGGAGTTGCGGGCCGACAACGATATCATAGCCGCGCTTGAGATGTTCTTTGCGCTCAAAATCTTCGATCAGGGTACGCAACAAGGCACCCTTGGGATGCCAAAGCACGAGGCCGCCTCCTACGTCATCATTGAAGGAAAACAGATCCAACTCTCTTCCCAACTTGCGATGATCGCGCTTGCGTGCCTCTTCAAGTCGTTCCAGATGAACCTTCAGATCTTTTTTATTGACAAATGCCGTCGCATAGATCCGCTGCAGCATGGCATTGTTTTCATCGCCACGCCAATAGGCACCAGCCAGGCTGGTCAATTTAAACGCCTTGAAAACCCCGGTACGCGGCACATGGGGACCGCGGCACAGGTCAATAAAATTCCCCTGCTGATACAGGGAAAGAGTACCCTGTTCCAGGCCTTCAATTAATTCAACCTTGTAGTGTTCCCCCATGTGACGAAACATAGCGATGGCGTCATCACGGTTCATCAACTTGCGCTCAACGGGCATATCCGCCCTGGCCAGCTCTTCCATCTTTGCTTCAATAATGGGGAAATCTTCAGGAACGAATTTTTTTGATTCGCTGTAAAAATCGTAATAGAAGCCGTCTTTGATGGCTGGTCCGATCGTCACCTGAACCTCATTACCGTACAGTTCCTTGACAGCCTGAGCCATCAGATGGGCACAGGAATGACGGATCATCTCAAGGGCTTCCGGAGAATTCACGGTAATCAGTAACAGTTTTCCGGATTGATCAAGGGGGCGAGTGACATCAATCAGCTCATCGTTGAAACGTGCGGCAAGGGTCTGACGTGCAAGGCCCTCACTGATCGACGTGGCAACCTCATAAGGGGTGGTGCCGGACGCAAATTCTCTGGATGAACCGTCAGGAAGTTCTATCTGAATACTAGCCATCAGCTTTGCTCCAAAACAAAAAAGGCATCCTGCAAGATGCCTCGACTCGGTTGAATCAATAATGCTGCGTCGCTGGTAGGCACGGGCGGGATTGAACCGCCGACCCCTACCGTGTCAAGGTAGTGCTCTCCCACTGAGCTACGTGCCT
>OBJA01000327.1_pt1 | contig 43605 bp, 44 predicted proteins | sample 1519751 | NCBI WGS metagenome assembly OBJA01 (sample SAMEA3881238, study PRJEB22517) | soil metagenome | biome: lake sediment; feature: soda lake sediment; material: sediment, water from around vicinity | place: India | collected 2013-12-23 | depth 3 m
CTTTTTAAATGCATGTTCTTTTGCCTCATCTATTTTGAATGTTATGCCTTTAAAATATGAAAGTGATGATACATGATCCATATATGCTTGAGTTTGATCAACTGTACCGGATACTGTTCCGTTGATGCCTTCTTTAGAAATAAAAATACGACCTAGCAAACCTAAATTTTTGGTGTAATTTAAATGTTGTTCACGGAAATTCTCTAAATCAGGAATTTCCGTGTAATGATAAAATAATAAAACGCGATAAGCAAACATGATGTTCTCCCTTTAAAGTTTTCTATATTTACTATATAAGAGAAAAGAACATGTTTCAATTAACTTGCTTAATCTTCTTTTTCTTGAGGAAAAACAAGCTGCCATGATTTACGCAAAGCATCCATTTGTTTCATGATTGAAAGTGTCATTTTATGAGTCATGATTTGACTTTCTAATCGCTTGTTTTCAATACACGAAATCACTTCGCGTATTTGATATTCAAATCCGTTTTCTTCATGTGGATAAGAAATTTCATCAATTAAACGATGATAATTATCATAAATTTTTGCATGGTCTGCCATCCAAAATTTTTCAATAATGACATAACCTTTTGTTCCATGAATATAGCCATTGTTACTTAATTCTTCACTGAGAGAACTTTGTAAGAAAGCATGAGCAGATGGATAGGTAAAATAGATTTGGTGTGACATATCATATTGTCCATTTTCAAGAATAGCATCAGATGATACGTCTTGTGGTTCACCTAAAAAAATATGAGCAAATGTAATCGTGTAAACACCAATATCTAAAAGTGCTCCACCACCCATATAAGGGTCAAACAAACGATTTTTTCTTTTTTCAATAACATTGAACCCAAAAGTAACTTTTATTTTTTCAATATCTCCTATGATGCCCTCATTAATTTTTTGTTGAACTCTCTTAATGGTTGGTAAAAACCTTGTCCACATCGCTTCCATAAGAAAAACATGATGTTTATGAGCCAAATCAATGACTTCTTTTGCTTGTTTCTCATTGATTGTGAAGGATTTTTCACACAACACATGTTTGTTGTGTTCTATCGCTAATTTCATATGTTCATAATGTAACCCGTGTGGTGTTGCAATATAGACACAATCGACTAATGGATCAAGAACCATTTCTTCATAACTTCCATAAGCTACTTCATAACCGTAAGTATCTTTATATGATTGTGACTTATGAATATCTCGAGACGCAATTGCATATAATACACCATTTGTTTTTTTCATTGCTAAACTAAACGTCTTTGCAATGTTTCCAGCACCAATAACACCGAATCGAATCATAAAAATCACTCCTTTTCCTTATTATAACATGTTTGATATTCTCTTTTTAGTGATGTAATGATATCATTAAGATGATGTTAAGGAGGGTTTTATCATGATAGATTTAATTGGGTTTGCTGCTGCAATCATTACAACCAGTTCATTTTTTCCGCAAGCTATAAAAACATGGAAAACAAAAGATACAACAGGCATTTCATTGATTATGTATAGTTTTTTTACAATTGGAGTGTCATTATGGTTAATCTATGGCATATTAATTAGTGATTATCCTTTGATTTTTGCTAATGGCATTTCATTCGTATTATCTCTTGTTATTTTTTATATAAAACTTCAAAATGTCTTAAAAAACAAAGAAAAAATCTAAAAGGCAATCAGTAATACTTTAAAATTTAAAATAAATAAAGTAAACTGGTGTATATATTTGGATTTTGACGTCATTTCATGTATAATAAAAGTGTATTCCCCATATATAGATTTTTAGTTTTACTAGATTAAAGAGTTTTTATTTGGGATTTACAGGTTTAAGTTTTTAAGCAATAATTTTTAATTGAGTTTTATAAATATACTTAGTTTGAATTTTCTTGTATGTGTATATATGGGGAATACCTTAATTTAAGTTACAGATAAAAGGACACCGAGGGTGTTTTTTTTATCTTTAGTGATAGAATAATAATATAGTTATATGATAGGTGATGAGATGAAAACAATCGGTTTACTTGGTGGCATGAGCTATGAATCAACAACAACATATTATCATTTGATTAACACTCAAATTCAAAAAAAATTAGGGGAATCCCATTCTGCAAAAATACTGCTATATTCGTTTGATTATTATGAACTTGAAATACTCTTAAATGAACAAAAGTGGGATATCATTTTAGGTATGCTTGTTGAGCAAGGTATAAAACTGAAACAAGCTGGTGCTGAGTTGCTAGCACTATGTGCTAATACGATGCATATATTAGCTAATGAAGTCGAAAAGCAAGTAGGACTCCCACTGATTCATATTGCGGAAGCTACGGCATTAGAAATCAAAAATGATCATATTGAAAATGTATTGTTACTCGGAACGAAATATACAATGCAAAGCCTTCTTTATCCTGAATTATTAGCTAAACATCAGTTGAAAACACATTTGCCAAATGACAAAGAACAAGACTATATACATCATACGATATATGACGAATTGATTAAAGGTGTTTATCAGTCAACAAGCAAGCATCAGTTTATTTCAATCATTAATAAGTATAAACTTTTAGGAATTGAAGGTGTCATTTTAGGGTGTACAGAGATTCCTTTGTTGATTAAAAAAGGTGACATCGATATCAAACGATATGATACTTTAGAGATTCATATTAACGCCATTGTTAAAGCTATGCTGAGTTTATCTTAACTCAGTTTTTTTATGTCATTTTCAAACGTGATTTAAAAATGATGTTAAATCATGTAAATCGTTTAGTAAAAAATGGATTATAGTATAAAATAATTGTGATCATCCAATATGGACGTTTAGCTCTAAAAAATACTAAGGAGATAATTTAATGAAAATTGCAGTAATTACTGATTCAGGATCTAACTTATCAAAATCATTTATTGACAGTCATAAAAATTTATTTGTTATTCCGTTAATGATTGTTATTAATGGAAAAAACTATCGTGATCAGGTTGAAATTCAAGCTAACGAAGTTTATGAGCAACTCGATACACACACCATATCAACAAGCTTACCACATCAACAAGATCTTTTAGATGCTATTGAAAAAATCAAAAAGGAAGGATATACAGATATATTAGCAATCAGTATATCATCTGGCTTAAGTGGGACATTTAATGCATTCCGGTTGGTATTTCAAGACATTAAAGGTATTCATATTACACATTATGATTCGAAAACGTTAGGTGGAGGACTTGCATATTTAGTTCAAGATGCATTAAGACTTATTAAAGATGGAAAAGATGTTAAAGCCATTTTAAAAGAATTAGACCGTATTCGATTTGAAGATTCGCTTGCTATTTACACCATTAACACATTGAAATATTTAAAACGTGGGGGTAGAATTGGTAAAGTTGAAGGAACAATTGGAGACATTTTGCATATTAAACCAGTTATTACAGTCAACGAAGAAGGTGTTTATGTAACACTTTCAAAAGGTTTTGGTCTTCAACGTTCGCTATTAAAAATGAAAGATATTTTCGTTGATAAATTTGGACAAGATCAAATTGACTTAATTGTTCATTATGGAAATGACAAAGAAAAAGCAGAGGAATTGGGAGATAGACTCAAAAAAGATCTTAACATAAGACACGTTGTCTTATCACCATTAACACCTGTATTAGGTATTCATACAGGTCCAATGATGTTTGCATTTGTTGGAAATCGTGTGAAATAATTTAAAAAATCTCTCTGCTTGAAATTATTTGATTAAAACGGACATAAAATAAAAAAGAGTAGAGTTATGTATGTGCCTATAATTAAGTATAATAAATGAGTAGTAAAGAAAGAGGGATAAATGATGATAAAAGGGATAGCACATGTAGCATATCAAGTCAGTGATATGAAAAAAGCTTTAAAATTTTATGATATAGCATTTGGGTTTAAGAAAAAATTTGAGTTATATGATGATGAAGATAAACCGTGGATTGTCTATCTAGAAGTTAGCAATAATCAATTTATTGAATTGTTTTATGCTAGACAAGAAGTTGAAGTCAATCAAAAATCAAGTTACCAACATTTATGTCTAGAAGTAAATGATATATATGCGATTGCAAAGCATTTTGAATCAAAGGGTATTGATTTACTTCATCCAATTATTTTAGGAAAAGACAATAATTATCAATGTTGGGTAAAAGACCCAGATGGAAACCCTATTGAACTGATGGCTTATGGTCAAGATAGTTTGCAATTAAAATCATGAGCTTCGGCTCATTTTTTTCATCTCTTTCATTCGAGTAAAACTGGTTTCACTAAGGATTATTCCCATGAAGACGAAAATGATACCTAATAAAATGAAAATGTTAAAGGGATCATTATAGAATAGAATAGCTAATACCGGTCCAAAAACAGATTCAGTAGAAATGAGTATCGCAGCTTCTGCTTCATAAGTATTCTTTTGACCGACACTTTGAAAAACAAAGCCTAAAAAACTACCAAAAAATCCAATGAGTGCAGCAATAACAAACACACGAGTTGAACTTGTGTTGCTAAAATCAATAGCTTGAAAACCTCCACGTGCCATTAGAACCAACATGGCGATAAAAGAGAAAATGAGAAGCTGAAAAGCCATGAGGACATAAGGATCTAATTGTTTAGCTTTTTTTCCTAAAAAATAAATATGAAATGCATAAAAAACAGCACCAATGAAAGTTAATACATCACCAATAGCCACAGTTAATTCTTTAAAGTCTACAGAAATTAATGAAATGCCAATAACAACAAGTATACCTGCAAAAATCGTCTGTCTTTTTACATGTTTTTTTTCTGCAATATAGATGATAATAGGCATTAGAAAAATGTATGATGCAGTAATAAGTGCATTATTCGATGCAGTTGTATGAACTAGCCCCCACGTTTGAAAGAAAAAACCTAGATATAAAAATACGCCTAGAAAGAAGCCAGGAAGTATTGTTTTTTTCCAATGTTTGATAATACGTTTATAAAAAATTGAAAAAATAGCTACTGTAGCTACAGAAAAGCGGACAAAGAGGAGTTCTGCATCATTCCATCCTTGATCGAGTATATATTTATTGATAATGAAACCTAATCCCCACATGAACCCTGCTGTGATTAGTATAATTCTTGCTAAATTTCGATTCATAAGCACCTCACACACATGAGATTATTATAGCTTAAAAGATTGAATATATGAAGGGAAAAAGAAAATTAAAAGATTTGATATAATAAAAAGATAAAGGAAGTGGAAATGTGAAAAAAATAAAGATAGCATATATAGGTGGAGGATCTCGACTTTGGGCACGTGGGCTCATGAGTGATTTAGCACTGACTAAAGATATTGGTGGAGAAGTATCACTTTATGATATTGATCAAGAAGCTGCAGAAAATAATCAAAAAATTGGAACAATGTTGATGAGTCATCCTAATGCTCATCAATCGTTTAAATTTAGCGTTGCACAATCGCTTGAAACGTGTTTAAAAGATGCTGATTTTGTTTTTATTTCTATATTACCAGCAACATTTGATGAGATGGAAACATATGTTCATTTACCAGAAAAATATGGTATTTACCAGCCTGTAGGAGATACAGCTGGACCAGCAGGTATCTTTAGATCACTCATGATGATGCCTATATATGAAGAGTTTGCAAAAGCTATAAAAATATATTGCCCACAAGCATGGGTTATTAATTTTACAAACCCGATGACAATGTGTGTGCAAATGCTTTATCATGTGTTTCCTGAAATTAAAGCTATCGGGAATTGTCATGAAGTGTCACATGTTCAAGATTTGCTTAAAAAAGCGCTATATGAAGAAACAGGTATTGATGCATCCAAAAAAGACATTCATATCAATCCATTAGGAATCAATCATTTTACATGGATTAATTATGCTACTTATCAAGATATAGATTTAATGCCAATCTATAAGAAATATGCAGAAAAATACAAACATTCAGGAACACCGGGTGTAGAAATAGAAAAACGTTACCCTTTTGGTAGTGGAGAATGTGTTAAATTTGATTTGTATTTAAAACATTATATGATAGCTGCAGCAGGAGATAGACATCTAGTCGAGTTTCTGCCACAATTGCCATATACTCAAAATGTAGAAGCTATAAAATCATGGAAATTCTTTTTAACACCAGTTTCAAAACGTAAAGAAATAAAAGCGAATGGTAATCAATCAGCATTAAGAATCATAGCTAAAGAAGAAGATGTCAATTTAACGCCCACTGATGAAGAAGGTGTTGATCAAATGAGGGCTCTTCTTGGTTTAAAAACACTCATGACAAATGTAAACATGCCTAATCAAGGACAAATACCTAATTTACCTCTTGGTCATATCGTAGAAACGAATGCACTATTTAGACGTAATGAGGTGAGACCCGTATTTGCGGGTCCGATGACTGGATATAGTTATGAAATAACTAAAGTACATGTTAATATTCATCAACTTTTAATTGAAGCTTTTGATAAAAAAGATTTGAATATAGCCAAAAAGGCATTGCATTTGGATCCACTTAGTTCAAATCTTGACAAAAGTCAAAGAGAAAAAATGTTTGATGAGGTTGTCTTTCATTTGAAGTCATACTTAACATATTACCAAGAAAATCGATGAGCCTTAGATATAAGGTTTATCTTTTTTTTAAAGAAATTGCGTTATTTTTCATAAAATCCAAAAAATAGATAAAAGCGCTTTCATATTTGACTAGAACATGTTACAATATCATTGGTTATCGTGCGAGCTAAGGCACAAGTCATTATGAATGAAAAATGGAGATATAAAATCTTATGTCTTTCCTTTTTAACACGCATTAGCAAATATCAATTAGAAAAATAAAGAAAAAATAACGATATATAAAGGAGTGTAGAAAAAATTGAAACATCGAGATTATAATGCATATTTACAGGCACAAAAGCAGTTTGATGAGGTAGCAGAAAAAATTCATCTAGAACAATCACTTCGTGAACTTTTGCGTCAACCAGGAAAAGAGTTCCATATTACGATACCTGTTAAAATGGATAATGGAACAACGAAAGTTTTTAATGGTTATCGCATTCATCACAACGACTCAAGAGGTCCTGCAAAAGGTGGCATCCGTTTTCATCCTGAAGAAACAGTTGACACAGTTAGAGGTCTATCCATGTGGATGACATGGAAATGTGCTGTAGTTGATATTCCACTTGGTGGTGGAAAAGGTGGCGTCATTTGTGATCCAAGAAAAATGTCATTAGGTGAGCAAGAACGTTTATGCCGTGGTTATGTTAGAGAACTTCAAAAGTCTTTAGGTCCTGTCATCGATGTTGCAGCTCCAGATGTGATGACAAACTCACAACACATGTTATGGATGCTTGACGAGTTTGAAACCATTATTGGAGGGCATTATCCTGGCGCTATTACAGGTAAACCAGTGGGGATGGGTGGTTCACTTGGACGTAATGAAGCAACTGGATATGGAGTAATTTATACAGTTCGAGAAGCATGTAAAAGGTTAAACATCGATATTACAAAGACAACCGCAAGTATTCAAGGATACGGTAAAGTTGGTAAATATGCGGCGCACAAGTTTGTTGATTTAGGTGGCAAAGTAATTGCTGTATCTTGTTGGGATACTGAAGACAATAAAGCATATACATTTAGAGATTTAAATGGAATAAATATTGCTGAACTTGATAAAATCTCAAATGGATTTGGTACAATCGATAAAGAAAAAGCAGTCAATCAATTAGGTCTTGAAATTTTAGATGGTGATGCGTGGATTAGCCAAGATGTTGATATTTTACTACCAAGTGCACTTGAAAACCAAATTACTGTAGAAACGATGAAAAAGGTTTCTAAAAAAGTTAAAATTATTGGAGAAGGAGCTAATGGGCCAACAACGACTGATGCTGATGAAATTATCTACAAACGTGGCATCTTCATGATACCTGACTTTTTATGTAATGCTGGTGGTGTTACGACGTCTTATTTTGAGCAAGTACAATGTAATATGAATTATTACTGGCCTTTAGAAGAAGTTTTAGAAAAACTTGATCATAAAATGACTTTAGCATTTGATGCTGTTTATAAATTAGCTACAAAAGAAAACATTTATATGAGAGATGCAGCCTATCGTATAGCGATAAAGCGTGTAGCAGATGCTGTTAAAATGCGTGGTTGGGTGTAAAAAGGAGATGATTTGATGAAGGATAAAGGTATATTGTTGCTCCATTATGAAGATAAACATCGGAAATTAAACTATGTGATTAGAGATGGAAAAATATGCGTCATTACTTCAAAATCATCAAACAAATTAAAGTATATTGAAAAACATCAAACAGTTGTCATCGAGTTTGAAGATGGAAAGATGCATACTGTAAGTCCAGAGATTATTGATCATGATGAAGATGTAAAAGACTTATTTGATTATATGACTGATTTAGAAAATAATCATTTTAACAAGTATCTTGATATTTTCATAGGTGTTGCATTTAACTTATAATCTACTAAAACACATAGCAACTTTTCTTGCTATGTGTTTTTTTATTTTTTTTATAATTAATTATAAAGTTTTCCATCAAATATTAAGATGAAATTGTTTTTTTGCTCAAAAAATTGTATCATAAGAATGATTAAACGGTAAAGGGAGTAAGTAAATGAAAGCAAAAAAACGAAATGGTGCATTGGTGCTCCTAGTCTTATTATTTATTTTTTGGTTAATTATCGCTTCAAATTTTAATTTAATCGATCTTATTATCGGTATTTTTGCATCTGTTCTTGTTGTGTTATACAGTCACCAAATGATATTTACTGAAGATGAATCTAATAAGCTTAAACCAGGTATGGTCAAAGCTCTTTTTGTACTAATCGTGACAGTACTTAAAGAAATTGTTGTTGCAAATTTTCATGTCGCCAAAATTGTATTAAGCAAAAAAATGCCAATTGATCCAGGGTTTGTGACAATTAAGCAACCCTTAAAAAAAGATTTAAATCAAGCGCTTTATGGTAATGCGATTACATTAACACCAGGAACACTTACTGTTGATATGGGTAAAGATGAAATAATTGTTCACGGTTTAAAAAAAGAATATGCAAAACATATTACAGGAAGTCAACTAGAAAAAGTCTTTATAGCAGTAGAGGAGGCAGGCAAATGATTGAAATAGCTATTTATATAACAGTCATCATATTAACTTTGTTATCTTTTGTTGGACTTTATCGTGCTTTTATTGGTCCTACTGCAGCAGATCGTATCGTTGCTATCAATATGATATCTACGAAAGTAACTGCAATTATAGTATTAATTGCTTTAATAACTAAACAAAATTCATACGTGAATGTTGCACTTGTATATGCCATGATTGGCTTTTTAACAACCATCGCTGTAGCTAAATATTTAATAAAAGGAAGACTAGATGTATGATAGTAATCGAATGGATTAGAGATATAACAGTTTTGATTTTTCTTTTAGGGGGGCTATTCTTTTACATTGTGGGTGTTGTTGGGCTCATTCGTTTACCGGATGTGTTTTGTCGTATGCATGCAACCACAAAATGTGACACCATGGGTGCTGGACTTATCTTTATAGGTCTTATCATTTGGCAAGGTGCTACTTTTGTATCTTTAAACATTTTGATTGTTTTAGTCTTTATATGGCTAACAAATCCTACAGCAGCACATTATATAGCTAAGAGTGAATATTTATCATCATATGTCATATTACAACAGGATAAGGAGTAAAATATGGAAATTTTAAATGTAATCATTATCGTCTTTTTAATCATTTGTGCTATCGCGGTAGAAAAAACAAAAGATTTGATTTCAGCTGTCATCATTTTTTCTGCTTATTCGTTAATGATGAGTGTTTTATGGTTAATCTTGAAAACACCAGATGTAGCTTTAACTGAGGCAGTTATGGGTGCTGGTGTGACATCTGCTTTATTTATAGCTGTCATTAGTAAAACAAAGAGGTATGAAAAATGAAAAAACATATAACAACATTTTTATTTTTTCTCCTTTTTATTATTTTAGCTTCGCAAATATTAATTATGCCAGGTGATTTAGGTATCCATTCACCTTCTTATAATGAAGTCACTTTTTACTATATACAACATGCGATTTCTGATACTGGAGCGAGTAATATCGTAGCTGCTATTCTAGCAGATTATCGTGGGTTTGATACCTTAGGTGAAACAGTTGTCTTATTTATTTCTACTGTAGCTGTTGCTTCTATTTTAAAACCAGTTGCAAAATATGAAGATGAAAAGAAGGTGACAAAAGATGAATGATGTGATTGTAAAAAGTATTACCCGTATCATTGTTCCTTTTGCTGAACTATATGGCATTTTTATTATTTTGCATGGCCATGTATCACCAGGTGGGGGATTCAGTGGTGGAGCATTAATTGGGACAAGCTTGATTTTATACACACTTGTTTTTGGTATTAAAAAAGGTGAAGAAAAATTTTCTCATCGGGCGTCAGAATTTGCAGAAAGTGGCGGTATTTTCCTATATATTTTCATTGGTCTTATCGGACTTGTTTTTGGAGGTCAGTTTTTGACTAATTTAGCAGCTGGTTTCCCAGCTGGTAGTCCAGGACAGTTATTATCAGCAGGTATGATTCCCATTTTAATGATTGGAATTGGTATTAAAGTTGCTTCAACCATTATTACATTATTTCATGTGTTAGTGGAGGAGGAATAAAATGATAAAATTTCTAGAGCTTATTTTAGATCATATTAATTATTTAGGTGGTATAGCACTCTTTATTATAGGTTTACATACGGTTGTTACACATCGTAATTTGATTAAAAAAATAATGGGAGTTAATATCATGGGAACAGCAATATTTTTGTTTTTTATTGCGATTGGAAATGTGAAAGATGGTGTTCCTCCAATTCTTGGTGATCATCCACAAAATGTCACATTTATTAATCCACTACCTTCAGTATTGATATTAACTGGTATCGTTGTTGTAGTTTCTTTAACAGTATATTCACTTTCATTGATTATACGCATTTATCAAACTTATGGAACGATTGATCAAGAAGAAATAGTAGCTATACAAAATGAGGATCAAATCTATGATTGAACAACTACCTATATTAAATATGCTTCTGTTTTTAATAACAGCACTTGTTATACCTATTTTTAGAAAAAAAGCATTTAAAGTTACGTTATTTATCGGTTTTTTTGTTTTACTCACTGTTTTGGTTTCTCAAGGATTTTTACTCTATCATGTGAATCAAATTGGTGATTTTTATTACCGTTTTGGTAATTATTCAGGCTTAATAGGTATTGAACTCAAAGTTGATGCCTTTTCTGTCTTTTTCACAACATTTATCGTATGTCTAACCTTGTTAATATATGTATATTCATGTGGGGATGCTACAGAAGGTATTGCAGAAAAAGAATATGGAAGATACTATATATTAATGTTTGTATTACTTTTTTCAATGTTTGGAATTATTTATACTAATGATCTCTTTAACACGTATGTATTTATGGAAATATTAGCTATTACAACTTGTAGTATTATTTCTATTAAACGAAAAAAAGAAAATTATACTGCATCGTTTAGATACGTTATGCTTAATGAGATTGGATCGCTATCTTATCTCTTTGGAGTCGCACTATTGTATATGGTGACAGGATATACAAATGTAGAATTAGTATTTAAATCTATTCAAGACATTTATCAAGTTTATCCTGCTAATATCATGACAGCAATCGCATTTATGGTTGTTGGAATTGGCATTAAAGCAGCTGTCTTTCCTTTTCATATATGGTTGCCTGATGCGCATTCACATGCTCCGTCATCATCTTCAGCTATTTTATCAGCAATTGTTGTCAAAGTTTATTTAGTAGTCATGGTTAAAATTTTGTTTAGAGTTTTTGGTATTGATATATTACAAGAACTTAATGTTCCAATCGTTTTATTGATCATTGCTGGTTTTGGTATGATTATGGGTTCATTTTTTGCACTTGCTCAAAAAGATGTGAAACGTATGCTTGGTTATTCATCTGTCGCGCAAATCGGGTATATTTTCTTAGGTATTGGACTCATGAGTCACATCGGTTTAACCGCTGCATTTTACCATATCATTAGTCATGGTTTTATGAAAGCAGCTTTATTCTTATCTGTAGGCGCAATTATTTATTATCGTAATATAAGAAGAGTAGATAAATTTGATGGGATGAGCTTCAAAATGCCATTAGCTATGGCTGTTTTTAGTATTGCTGCTTTAGGAATGATTGGTATTCCTATGACGAGCGGCTTTATAAGTAAACTCTATTTAGGTTTAGCATCACTCGATCATGGTTTAATTGTTTTTATTGTCATTATTATTATTAGTGGATTACTTAATGCTATGTATTATTTACCTATTTTAATTTCTGCATATTTAAAGGGAAGTAAAGATAGTACTGATCACGGCATAGAAAAGGCACCGATGTTAATGGTAGTTCCCATTGTTATTCTAGGCTTGTTAGTTCTTGTATTAGGTGTATATCCTGAGTTAGTTCAAAATATGATTGATGCTGCAGCAGAAGCTGTATTTTAGGAGAAGACAACATGAAAAACAAAGATCATATATTAAATAACTTCAAATGGAAATCGACAACATTAGTTGTCTTTATGTTGGTATTAGTTCTCTTTTTTATAGGTTTTACTTCAAATTGGTTTAATATGTATGATACTTTTTTAACATTTGAGAGGTTCTCAGATTTCTTTATCGAATTTACGCATTTACCTGTTTTTCCAATTGTGATGATTGGTACACCACTTTTTGGTGTATTACTTCAATTTTTTTATCGAAAATCTGATTCAACGAAACGTGATTGGGTCGTTATCTTCATGACATTTTTAACCATTGTCATAACCATGATGATGTATCCAGCTGCAAAAGAAGGTGGAATCACTTTAGATATTCCACATGTTTTAGGATTAGGACTAAGTTTTGAAGTAGATATGCTTGGCTTTATGATGCTTTTTATTACATCAGTCATCTGGTTTTTAGTTATGGTTTATGCACATGAATATATGAACCGCGAAAAACATCAAAATCGGTTTTTCTTGTTTATGGCAATCACGTATAGTAGTGTTCTTGGAACAATTATGGCAGGTGATTTACTTACCATGTTTCTCTTTTTTGAAATCATGACTATATCATCATATGTTTTAGTTACACATAGTCAAAAAGATGAATCTTATGAGGCAGGTTACAATTTCATTTTCATGGGACTTATAGGAGGATTTTCAATTTTAATAGCCATGCTTTTACTTTATTTTCATGTGGGTGATTTAAAGTTTGATAGTGCCATTGGTATTTTAAGTCAAAAAGGTTCTATTAAATATTGGATTATGGGATTACTTATTTTTGGTTTTGGAATAAAAGCTGGAATGGCTCCTGTTCATGTTTGGTTACCAAGATCTCATCCGGTTGCTCCAACACCTGCTAGCGCACTTTTATCAGGAATCATGATTAAAGTTGGAGCATTTGGAATATTAAGAGTAGCAACATCATACTTTTTTCCAGCAAAAGGTGAAATTAATGATTATTTAGATCCATTGTGGTTAACAACAAAGAACATAGGAGCACTTGTGATTTGGATAGGTATTATCACGATGGCTATCGGTGTGTTTTTTGCTTTGCAACAATCAAATATAAAAAAGATGCTCGCTTACCACTCTATTTCTCAAATGGGATATATTGTTGTCGGTATAGGTATTGCACTATATTTAGGGTATAGAGGTGCCATGGGCTATGCTGGTGCTATGTATCATATCATCAATCATGCACTCTTTAAATCACTATTGTTCATGGTAGCTGGCGTTGTTTATTATCACACGAAGGAATACGATATGTATAAACTCGGAGGATTGTGGAAAAAACTTCCACTAACAGGAACAGTTTGTTTAATAGCGTGTTTAGGAATTTCTGGAATTCCATTGTTTAATGGGTTTGTTTCAAAATCTATTTTGCATCATGGAATCGTTGAAGCTTATGAGTATGGAAGTCATAGTTTTTTCTATGCTGAACTCATCTTTATCATCGTCAGTGCAGGAACGGTTTGTTCATTTATTAAACTCTTTTATTATGTTTTTTTAGGAAAAATGCCTGAAAAATTTAAAAGTATCAAGCCAGAATACAATAATTTAGATATCGCTATGGTCGCCATAGCAATACTCATTATCTTAATTGGTCTTAATCCTTCATATATCTTGCATAAATTTATTGTTCCACAACTTAATTTAACAACTTATGATCCATATTTTATTCAAAAATATATTATTGATCTTCAATTCTTTGTATCAAAAGACCTTTTAACGATGCTTTATATTGTTATCATTGGATTTGTTATTTTCTTTGTAGGTAAAAAATATCATTTGTTCCATTTACATTTTCCAATGTGGTTAAAATTAGAATATATCTTATTTTATCCTATTAACTTTTTTATGCGAAGAGCTTGTAAATTAATGTATGGTGATCAATGTCCAATTGATACCGGACCTTTATCAAAACTTGCCTTACGAAACAACGAAAGTGTAGGATTCCTAGAGCGATTTGTAACGATGACACATGTTTTTAATCGACGATATGAGACAAACATTATCAAAAGTGATGCATTTATTTATACAAGTTTTTTAACAGGTATACTTATTTACATGATTGTGATGCATTTATTGTAAATTCTAATTAGTAAACGAAAGATGAATCGATAGCATTCATCTTTTTATTTTTTATTTATTGACATGTTATAATATTAATTATAAGATAGATAAGATAATTGGTTTAGAGGTGTGTGATGCGACTGTTTTTTGGTATTCCACTATCACAAGAAGTTAAGTTCTTCTTAAAAGAAACACAAACGACGATACTTTTAAATAAAGCGCAAGGCAAATTAACAAATATTGAGAACTTTCATATAACGCTACTTTTCTTAGGGGAAATTGAAGGACACTATGTCGATAATATTTGTGCAAATATTGAAGATGAAATTCATGATTTTAAATCTTTTGAATTTTACTTAGAAGGCATAGGTTCATTTAGTAAAGGTATCGATCAAATTATTTGGGTTGGTGTCAAAAACCCAACAAAAGACCTTAAAAAATTACATGATAACATCAAAAATGTAATGAGAAAACATAAATTACCTTTTGATGATAAAAAGTTTAATCCACATATTACTTTAGCAAGACAAGTTAGGTTTGATCCTTTAAATCATACACATCAATTATCTACTTATTATCATCCGATACATGTTAAAAGATTTCATCTTTATCAATCACACATCGTCAATGATAAATTAACGTATACACCTATATATACATTTGATTTAAAATAATGGGATCATATGGAACCTATTTATGTTTCTTTGGTATTTTATCTGTATTGTTTGCGTTGATAGCAATATTTAATGTTTTAAAGCATCATGTAAAAAGTCATATGATTAAATCTATCTGTAAACATCATGAAATATTTGGACAAGCAGCTGTAATTTTTGCATTAACACATATGGTTTTTGCAATCATTAACCACCGCTTTTAAAAGGAGTAAAAAAATATGAATCAAAAATTAAAATTAGAACACGAAAACATTTACATCCAAAGAGAACAGGATTGGCGCAATGGAGCCATTGTTTACCAAGTTATTGTTGACAGGTTTTCACCTTCATCGACTATTGAGAAAAAGTTAGCTTTATATCAAGAACCTCGAAAATTAAGATATTGGAATGAAACACCTGAACCAGGCGCTTTTCATCACGAATCAAGATATTGGACACACGAACTTGATTTTTGGGGTGGAGATTTAAAAAGTGTCATGGATCGACTTGACTACTTTAAAGAACTAAACATAGACGTTTTATATTTAAACCCTATTCATGAATCGCTATCTAATCATAAATATGATGCTAAAGATTATCAAAAGATCTCTATTGAATTTGGTACGGTTGATGACTTGCGTGCTTTAATAACAGCCCTTCATCAACAAAATCAAAAAATTATGCTTGATGGTGTGTTTAATCACGTAGGTGTTGATAACCCCTTATTTATAAATGCGAAAAATCCAAATAGTAAGTATCATAAATGGTTTGATTTTAATGAAAAATATCCTGAAGGTGTTCGTCTTTGGGCAGATGTGAAAAGTTTACCCGAATTGAATCTAGAACATAAAGATGTCAGAAATTACATATATCAAAATCAAGATTCAGTCATAAGATCCTATATCAAAGAAGGTATCGATGGATGGAGATTGGATGTAGCATTTGATATCGGATACAACTATTTAAAAGAGTTAACTGATGCAGCACATCAAGAAAAAGAAGATGCTTTAATTGTCGGTGAAATATGGAATTATCCTAAAAAATGGACACAATCAATTGATGGTGTCATGAACTTTACATTAAGAGAAATTATCACACGTACCATCCAGCAAAAAATATCTCCTTTAATGGCTAATCAAGCAATTAGTGATATGATTTTAGATACGGGAATTGATCAAATATTAAAATCATGGAATATTATTGACAATCACGATGTTCCACGTTTAACCTATCAATTTAAAGATCGTTATGATCAAATACTCGCACAAGTAATGCAATTTTTCTTACCAGGATCCCCCAATCTATATTATGGAACGGAATTAGGTATGGAAGGTGCAGGAGATCCATATAATAGAGCACCTATGAGATGGGATTTATATCATGACGACAATGATTACTTCAATTGGACTAAAAAACTTATTGATTTACACCAAAACGAACGAGCTTTAAAGATTGGTGACTATTTAATGATTAAATCTGAAAAATTGATTGCGTTTGAAAGGTATACAGATAAGGTTTCTGAAACCGTTATTGTATTGATCAACCCATCTTATCAAGACGTAGAAGAAGACGTTCTCGTTAGAGATTCAAATCTAATGAATTATTCTCAATTTGATGTTTTACTTGGTGAATCAGATCAAATTGAGTTTCTTGCTGGTTTCTTAAAAGTATCATTAAAAAAGAAATCATTTGTTGTGATTAGACCAAAAACAAAGGCAGATAAAAGTTATACACCTTATAAACGTATATGATCGAAGGTTTTATCATTGAACGCTAAAGAAATAAAACAAGTTTTTAGTAAATATTTCGATGTTGTAGGTATTATAAAAACAGAAAAATATTTAGAAGAAGCTAAAAAAATGCATAAAGAAATACCTTTTGAAAGCTATCAGACGATGGTTGTTTTAGGTTTAAGTTATCCGATTAGGCATTTAAAACACACACATACACATCTAGTGCCGTCTTTTTACACTTTTGGTAAAGATTATCACCTTGTTTTAAAAAAGAGAATAGAAAAAGCGATGGAAAACATTTTATATCCTTATCATTATGGAGTTGATAATCATCCTCATCAAGAAAGGCTTGCAGCTGTTTTATCAGGAGTTGGCTATTTCGCTAAGAATCAACTAATTATCAATAAAAGTTATGGAACCTACCTTTTTTTAGGTCTTGTTTTTATTGATATGAATCTTGATGAAGAAATTACTTTAGACATTGATGATGATTGTGGATCATGTCGAAAATGTATATCTGCATGTCCAACACAAGCTCTTAATGATGATGGTTATGACATAAGCAAATGCATTAGTTTTTTTAATCAAGAGAAAAAAGTTTTAACTCATGAAGAAATTCAGTCAAATTATACTCTTTTTGGTTGTGATATATGTCAGATGGTTTGTCCAAAAAATATAAACATTAAAAAGCCAAGTCACAACGATTTTGAACTCACAGGAAAAGAAATGGTTAGTATCATTGATTTGTTTTCACAATCAGAAAAAGAATTTAGGAAAACATATGATGAGATGTCTTTTCTATGGAAAGGTAAAACCATTTTAATGAGAAATGCTTTAGCACTTTTAGTTAAACATCAAAACAATATGTATAATGATTTGATTGAAGAGTCGCTTCATAGACATCAAGTGCCATGGTATCGAGAAACAGCGATTTATGCACTTAATCAACTAAAAAGAAAAGAGAAACTATAAATGATCTATCGAAAAGAAGAGCAACTTATAATCCGTGATTTAGAAGAAAAAGACATTCATTTGCTTGATGAAGCTCTAGAAGACCAACATTGGAATAAAAGAACTGAAGTTTATCAACAACGACTAATAAATCAAGATCAATCACGATTTTATTCATTTGTTGCTATTTATCAAGGTCAAAGAGCAGGTACAGTCAATCTTTATCTTCATAAAGACATTGGACCATATAAAGATGTTGCATACATTGAAGATTTACTTGTTTTTGAAAAGTTTCAAAGACAAAAAATCGCATCTCGCTTAATGGATGTTGTTGAACAAATCGCATTTGAGCATCATCAAATCATTGTTTTAGCTGTTGGTCTTCACCAGGGTTATGGAAAAGCGCAACGACTTTATATAAAAAGAGGATATATCCCAGATGGTTCTGGTGCTTGGTATCAACAAGATATAGCTAGACCCTATACACACATACTTAATGATGATCATTTTGTCGTATATTTAGAGAAATATAAGTCGTATATTAACCGACAATAGATGACCTAAAAAGCAGTCTTATTTAATGAGGGTGCTTTTTAATCTTTTATCATGCAATGTGGGTTTAATCATGTTATAATAAAAAAGGTTTTAACATCAAAGGAGTTTAGCATGACATGAAATCAAATCAAATAATGATCATATCAAGCATCATTGTGATGATCTTAATGGGTACCGTTTATTCATACAGTGTTTTTAGACCCTCAATTGAATCTTATTATCAAACAGGTACATTGCTAAGTGGTATTCCATACATGATTTCACTGTTATGTTATGCATTTTCAGTGATGTTGACTGGAAGATTTATGAGACCTTATCGATTAAAGGCAATTGCCATCATTGGAACATTTTTAGTTGTTATCGGATGGATTTTGTCTAGTCTAGCTACATCATTTGTTATGTTTACTATGACTTATGGTATCTTAATGGGTATTGGAGTAGGTATGGTTTATGTCATCCCAATTTACATGACACAGAAATTATTCCCACATAGAAGTGGATTTGTTACAGGTATTATTTTATTAGGATTTGGTATGTCTCCACTCATAACTGCACCATTTGCAAAAATACTTATTGATTTAACTGATATTAAACAAGCTTTTTTTATATTAGGAGTCATGACATTAGTCATTCAAATGCCTTTGACATCCCTTTTTAAACTAGATCATAAGCATGAAGAAGAGATAACACAAAGAGCTGAAATTAAAATCGCTTTAAAACCATTTAAACGTATATATTTACTCTTTTTAATAGCAACCACTATTGGACTCATGATGATCGGATTATCCTATCAAATCGGTGTTAGTATGTATCAGTTTAGAGAGATTGATGTTACTTGGTCATTATCTATTTTTGCCTTTATGAATGGTATTGCACGACCCATCTTTGGAAGACTAATGGATATGAAAGGTTTTAAACATTCAGCTTTTACAAGTTTTCTTTTGATTTTAGTAGCTTCCATTATAGGTTTATTAAATCAAGGAGAGCATCTTATTTTATATTTAATTTCATTTGGATTGTTTTGGTTTAATTTAGGAGCATGGCTTGCTATTGTACCTGCAACGATTAAAGAGTTCTATGGTATAAGTAACTATTCGAGAATTTATGGTCTCATGTTTACAGCTTATGGTTTTGGAGCCATTTTAGGAACATTTGTTTCAGGTGTTATCATGGATATGCTCGCATGGACAACTTACTTATATATCGTTATCATAATGTTTGTTTTCTTATCAGCATTTGTTTTATCAAAAACAAAAATCACAAGATCATAAAAAAAGAAAACCGAAGTTTTCTTATTTAACTTCTATAAATCCTCTAAAACCTCTTACGCCATAATATGAATCTGCACCATTATGGTAGATGAAGGTTTTTTCATAGCGACAATCACCAAATAAAGCACCTCCTAGTTGTCTGATTTCAGCGGGTGTTTTAATCCAACTAGACGTTTTTAAATCGAGTGGTTCTAAAGATTGAATGTATCGATACATCGTTTCATCGAGTAAGATTATACCGATTTTTTTAGCAATCATTTCTGCTGATACAGAAGGTGGAAATTTTTTTCTTGATAATCTAGCTTTCTCATCATAACATAAGTTTCTTCGTCCAGAAGGTGTCTCTTTTGAAAAATCAACAAAAAAAAGTTGATTTTGATATGACATAATATCAGGCTCTCCACCCGTTTCTTCCATCATCATAACAGTTTCTAAAAGTTTTGAATTTGATTTAAGATATGTTTGAACTTCATCATATTTTATAAAAGGATGCCGATGACTGTTTTTTTTGAACCGCTTTTCATATAAAATTAGAAACGCATTTTGATCCATATTTTCACCTTTTTTCTTTTATCATATCAAATAATGTTACAATAGTTTTGAAATATACATGACAATCAAAAAAAGATAGAGGATAGCAATGACACGAGAACGCATATTTGATATGGAAATAAAATATGTTTCACTATTTTCGAGGAAAGAAAAAATTAAATCTGGTTTTATTTTTAAAGATGATCAACAAAAAGATAAATATTTCCATAACTTTTTGATGATATATCAAGATAATTTTGATACAAATGAAATAAAATTATATGAAAAAGAAAAACAAACAGATGGTTTTGTCATCTATAGATTTGAAGAGATCAATCATTTAGATTTAACATGGTTGAGCGAATATCATAAAGAAACATATGGATATTTTTTCTCAGCCATCAACGATTTAAGTATAACCCCTAACGCTAATTGTCACATTGAGATGGTTGACCCAACTATAGATGATATATTTTTTGATTTTATGTATCAAGAAGATTTAGAGTATGGTATTTCATATGCTAAAAACAATATCATTAGGCAAAAAGAAGTAATGATTAAGAATCGAGAACAATATGTATATATTAAGTTAATCGTAGATGGGAAAATCATTGGGCACTTAAATGCCTTTGTTAGTCATGAAATGGCAAAAATTGACGAATTTTATGTTAAAAATGAGTATCAAAGACGTGGTTATGGAACAGCTATGATGGATTATATGATTAAACTATTAAAAAAAAGAGAAGTGAAAGAAGTCTATTTAGTCACTGATTTAGGTGATACAGCAAAAGATTTATATGTCAAATATGGTTTTATTTTGAAAGGTCAATTTGAACAATATAAAAAATCCTTTCCAGTAATCATATCAGTTGAAAAATAGCAAATTAAGACGTAAAATTAAATGGTTATAGGAGAGCTTCCTCTAGTAGTCTAACTACAATCATATGTAACAAATCCACAGCGCCTGATTAAATTATAACTATAGAAAGAAAGGAAAGTACTCAGTCTATTATTACACTACTGAGTGTACAAGGATCATATGAAAGCTGATACAATAAAATTAACATTTGATAAAGAATTTAGAGGTGAAATGACATCACCTAAAGGAATCGTTAAGTTGGGAAGTCAAGATCAAGGTATGCAACCTTATCATTTACTTTTTGGAGCTCTAGCTTCTTGTTTTTATGCAACTTTTTTAAGCGTTGCACAAAAAATGAGATTGTCGTTTTCTGATGTTTCTATTACTGTTTCTGGAAACAAAAGAGATGAAATTCCAGCAACACTAGATTATGTGAATATTGCCATGGTTGTTTATAATGGATCAGATGAGAAAAAACTTTACAAAGCAGCTGATTTAGGAGCTAAATATTGTTCGATTCATGAAACGATATCTAAAGTAGCAAATATTGAACTAGATATTACATTTGAGAATAAATAATATAAAGTTTAGAGCACCTTTCTTGTGTAGTAGTATTTTTTATGATACGAGTTTATTTTCAAGCATTTACCTCTAACTCATATAAGTCATTTATGGAAAATTTCTTTTCGAATATGATTAAACATATATTAATAAGAGAACCGATAAAATGATAAAAATCCCTTTATACTAGACACTACAAGTAATAAACATTGTAGAAGCTAATATATATGGGATTTTTTTGTAAACAGCAACTAAAAACAGTAATGAGATAACTCAAATGAGTAAAAAAACTATGTTTGTTAATTAACATTCCTAACATTGACTTTTGATGATAAGTTAAAACTCGTGAACAAATTTCAGTATGCTATGATTTTAGTTTTACAATACAAATTAATATTAGACTGTCGAACGTATTCTATATTTCTAAGGACATAAAATTGTTTATTATATGTGTAGGTTTTTAATATTGAAGATTTTAATCCCACCTAAATAAAAGATAAATCCGACTAAATAAAGAATAAACATTTGAATATATATAATACTGTCTAGCTGAATAATTTTTTCAGTGTTAAAAAGCGTAAATACCGTAAAGTACTTTAAAAACGCTAGTTCATTATTGACACCTGCAAGCATATTGATGACAAAAAAACCAATTAATACACCAGCCCCAACACCAATTGCTTGTCTAGATTCATTAAACAAACAGCTAGCAAAGAAACAGATTCCAGAAAGTAAAACAAATAAGCCAATGATATTGAGGTTTAATAAGAAAAATTTCCCAACTTCTAAATCACCAGGGAACATCAATGATCCGAAGAGCAAGATGAGTAATGCAGTAATCAAAATCAAGAGAATCGTGCTTAGTAGCATATAAACTGCTTGAGTGATTGCTATTTTTTGTCTAGTGTTAGGTGTTGCAAGTAAAAAACTCATCGATCCATTATCAACATATTTTGCTATCATACGATTGCCTGAAATGATAACAAAAATCATAGGAAACATAATCATAATGAATCCATAATAATAACCTGCAATATATCCTAAAAATGTTGGAGAAACGATGTTAAAGTTCATTGCCTTTAAAATCTCTTGAGGAAAGAGTTCGAGCATGCTTTCCCAAGCAGCCATATTGTTTGGATCATACATAGAAACAATAATAGATGAGTACATCAACATAACAAAAAACATGATTAACCATAATTTGTAATTTGCTTTAAAGGTTGCCTTTAGTAATGAAAAACTCATTTGTTTGCCTCCTTTTGATAATAAAACATAAAGATTTCTTCAAGGCTTTGTGACTTCATAGACAAGGACTCAATTTCTATAGTTGCTAAATATTTGATTAATGGCATAATATCACCAGTGATGGCTACTTCAATTTCATAATCTCTTTGTGTGATTATGTCAAAGTTTTTCGCATCAAAACCACTATTATCTTTTTGTTTTGTGCGTATCACGAACACTTTTTTTTGTTCTTTTTTTAATTTTTGAATGTCTTCTAAAGCAACTAAATGTCCATCTTTGATAATTCCTGCACGATCACATGTTCGTTCGATTTCTTCAAAACTATGTGATGACATGAGTATCGTTTTTCCTCGTTTTTTCTCTTCTAATATAAGCTCTACAAACTTAGTTTGCATTAAAGGGTCTAACCCGGAAGTTGGTTCATCTAATATCAACACTTCTGGATCGTGCATGAATGCGGAAATAAGACCCAGTTTTTGCTTCATTCCTTTTGACATTTTTCGAATGCATGTGTTTGGATCAAGTTCAAAGAAGGTTAGTAGTTTTTCTTTTTTTTCATGGGCTTTCATGTTTCTTAAACTTGACATTAACATCAAGAATTCATGGCCAGTCATATGGTCAAAAAATGTCATTTCACCTGGAAGGTAACCAAGACTTTTTTGAATGGTTGCAGCATCCTTGAGTGTACTTAAACCGTTGATTTCTGTTAATCCATAGTCTGGTTTGATAAAGCCCAATAGATGTCTGATGGTTGTTGTTTTACCCGCACCATTCGGCCCAATAAATCCAAAAACTTCACCTTTTTTGACATCAAAGTTCAAATCAAAAACGCCCTTTGTAGGACCATAAGCCTTAGTTAAATGAGACACTTTAATCAATTGTATCACCTCTGGATATGATAGGATTTCATTGATTATTATATCACATCATAAAGAAGCCTATTTATGATTTTTTCGAAAAAACATTTGAGATCAAATTATCCAAATCCATTATCTTATGGATGTTGATTAGATATTTAAGGTTTATGACATTGTAGCTTACGTTGTTATCTGAGATATGTGAAAGTGATGTTCCTATTAACACATGGTCTTCACACATCTTAAATCTCTCTTCATATGTCAATCTTATAAAATAAAAGACTCCTTAGTTTAAGATTAGGTATCAATAGTATACCTTCTCTCCAACTTTTTGGAGTCATTTCATTGTTATATGTGTTGCATAACCTATTTTGATACATTTGCGCACCCTTAGGCTATTTTTGCGCACCCTTGTTGAAATTTACGCACCCCTAGTGAGAACTTGCGCACCCTCTACGTTTGTCTAAGCATATGGTATCAAAAGCCATGCCAATCCATTTGCGCGTTCTTAATAAAAAATCATATAAAATCAGTAAAGGTATTAGAAATAAGTATCCCTAATATGATAAACAAACTTTTAAACGCTTTAATTTAATGAATTCTTTTAATATTCTATTTACATTTCAACTCAAATATTCTGTCTGTAATATTATTCAATTCTTTCTTTACTAAATCAGCTTGCGCCTCTTGATAATTTTCAGAGGAATTACCCCATTGTATATTATTAAATTTAGCACAAATATCATTATATAAACTCTTTAGTTCATCACAATTTAACTCATTCCATTTTTTGTCTTTTAAATGCGCTTTTCTTATGCTAATAATAATATCTAGTACTTCACTGTATGTCAATGAATCCATAATTTTTTTCCTTTCTATCTAGTCATTTTTTATATATATAGTAAACATATCAAACAATGTGAAAAAAAGCTTGGTAAAATTTTGCAAAAATAATTTAACATGACCTAATTTTTTATAAGAGAAGCCAATATAATATAGTAAAATATTACTGTTCAAAAAAGTATATTCTGCATTTATGGGAGACAATTAAAAACATGCTAAAAATTTTATATATCAAAATTTAACCGCTTTCCATATATTATATATGTTTCTGATTTCTAATTATTGGGTTGAGGAACACCTAAATCATCAATTGTCCAGTCACCAAACCAATAGACTGGAAAATCACCACGATACATATTACCATTCCACCCTTCTACCCAACCAATTGGCTGAAAACTTGCTTCAGCAAAAATTGAAATATTATTGGCTCCTGTGAATGCAAAAGCCCCTATGCTTATTACACTATCTGGAATTACTATTTTATATATATTGATATTATCCCAAAAAGAACCGGATGTAATTCCGATGACTTTGTGATCATCTATATAGTCCTCAATGAAAATTACTGAACTCGATATAATATCTGAACCAATTACATATGCAAAATTGTCATTTGATAATGCATATTGGACTCCATTAGAGGATTTTGTTTCCTGATAACCCCATATTATGAAATTACTTTCATCAAAGAACATTGTTGATGACCAATTGTTAGGTTTTGATTTTTCAGATGTCAAGATAGTTTTATTTGACCAAAAAGCCATGTTTTCAATAAATTGTACACTATCTGGTATGAAAATATGAACTGGTGATGTACTCCAAAATGAATGCTCTGCTATTTTTATAACAGTATTTGGAATGGTGTATAATGTTTCAGTTTTTCCTGCTGGATAACACAATAGTATTGTTTGATCTTTGTTGAATAATACACCATCTATGGAAGAAAAATATGGGTTATTTTCATCAACGATGATATTCCGAAGTCCTTCCAATCCTTCGAAAATATCTACATCGATATAGCTAACTGATTCGGGAATATAAATAACTTCCGGGAACAAACTAGACCCTCTAAATGATTGTTTATCTATGACTTTGACGCCATTAGGAATACTCAAATTCCTACCCACTTGCTTATTCCATGGAAACAAGATAATATACGTTCTATCTTGGTTATATAGAACACCATCTACTGAATCAAAATATGGATTGTTTTCATGGACAAAGATATTTTGGAGACTATGGCAGTAATTAAAAACGTATAAATCAAATTCCAATAAATCACTGTTAACATATAAGTCAATCAAATTGTCACTAAAAAATGTGTTATCATTAATTTTATTGACTGATTCCGGAAAAACAAAGGATGTTTCTGGTTTTTCAAAGGGATATATTATCAAGACTGTCAAATCTTTATTATATAAAACTCCGTCAACAGATGCATAATAAGGGTTGTTATCATCAACCGTGATTGATACGAGCTTGTTGAAGCCAGAAAACGCTTTGTCACTTATATGCTCGACATTATCAGGAATTTGAATATGTTCAAAACCTGTTCCAGAAAATGCGAATTCATCAATATATTTAAGGCTATTTGGGAAAACAAAAGTAACAAGGTGAGTACACCCTGCAAATGCTCGATCATATATATATTCAAGTTGTGAGTCCTGTCCAAAATTAACTGTTTCTAGGTTAACACAATTTGCAAAAGCACTTGACCTGATATTCTGAAGGCTTCGAGGTAATGTGATGCTTATTAATGTGTTATTGTCCTGAAAGGCCTTTTCCCCAATAGAAGTAATAGGATATTCAACACCATTAACATTAACAGTTTCATCGATAATTAAGCTTGTTTCGCTACCCGAATATTCTGTAATAGTTGCTGAACCATTTAGTATTTCATATGAAATGCCCTCTTCATCAGAAACCACAGTGACATTTCCTGATTCAATTATATACCAAGTCATACCACTGGATGGTCCTTCAAAGGGAAATAAAACCGGTTCATTTCCTTCAGGATCCCATGCAAAATATGCCGAGGCTTCAAAGTTGCTATCCTCAATATCCATGGGATGAAAAGGGTTAATAGTGTCGCCAATCGTATATTGATTTGCAGTGTTTGGAAGATATGTTTTAATTCCATAAACATACCAAAAAGCTGGTTCACTTTCACCTGGATATACTATATATATTGGTCTTATGTCACCATAATATGCCCATTCTATATTAAATGTCACATCTTCAGACAAAAATGTTACACCTTGTTCATATTTATCAAAATCGGGTTGAATTCCATCTATTGATAAAAAAATGTTGTCTATATTGAAGTAAATACCATCTATTAAGTCACCTCCAAATATCCCTCTAGTAAAAATAGGATTGTTTTGATACGGTCCAGATGTATAACGACTAAACGGTTGATTCGTATACCAGAGAATCGAAAATTCGGTTGGGTTCACACTCAAAGTACCATCGAAAGTGTAGTTCTGAACAAAAGTAATTTTGTATGAAGGTTGGATCCATTCTATTAATTCATTAATATTAATTGCAAAATTTAAACTCGAAACTTGATTGCCATTAAATTCCCAAATGTAGGTATTTATTCCAATTAGTTCTCCTTTTGTGTTGAAAAGCGGTCCGCCACTATTTCCTAAATATACATACGAACTATGAATGATCATATTTTGATTACCATCTGGATTATAATCAGTTTTTGAAATCAACCCCATTGTTACAGTATTATTAAAATCTAGGCTAATTGGGGTTCCTATTGATATTACTGTCTCATACGGAGTAATATCCACATATTTTGGAGTACTATACTGATATACATCAGTGGTTTCAAATCTTAATAATGCAATATCCATCGTTTCATGTACTGCGTAAACTTCTGCTTCATAATAAATATTATCATATGACAAAATTTTGACTTTGTTTGCTCCATCGATTACATGTTCATTTGTAATTACACGGTAAAATCCCATGTCATCATATTCATAAATAACTCCACTTCCATGACTAATTTCATTATCTGACTCATCAACAACAATTACTGTAACTACAGATTCAGTTATTCTTTCAATTGTTGATTGAAGGTCATGATTATATTCATCTATTGTATATTCATCTTGAGAAGGAATTCCAGTATCAGTTTCTCCTACCCACCAATTCCCATTTTCACCAATGTATGGGGTCAACCCATCTGTTCCAGAAAGAGTTTCTAAATCAACTAAACTCATCCAAACTGCATCTCCGGCGGATTGCCACTGAATATATCCTTCTGCTACTTGGAACAAGACTTCCCGTCCATCAATTCCATCAGTTCCGTTAGTTCCGTCTGCTCCTGCTAAGATTGCTAATGAAACTAAGTTGGTCCATGTTGTATCTCCTGTGTATTGCCATTGAATGTATCCTTCTGCGACTTGGAATAAGACTTCTCTTCCGTCTATACCGTCAGTTCCATCTGTTCCATTTGTGCCATCTGCTCCTGTCAAGGTTGCTAATGAAACAAGATTTGTCCAGGTAGTATCTCCTGTGTATTGCCATTGAATGTATCCTTCTGCGACTTGGAGAACTATATTTTTACCATCTTTGCCATCAGATCCAGCTAAAGTTGATAAATCAAAAAGACCTATCCAAGTTGTGTCACCTTGAAGTTGCCATTCCAAAACACCATCATTTACTCTAAGTACTGATGATTTTCCATCTTCTCCAGGCACACCTTGTGGACCTCTTACTGTTTCTAACCATTCTTCATAGGTTCCTTGAAAAGCATTCACTTGCACTGCAAGCAAATAAATACTCTTTAATTGAGTAGTTAACTCATCATCTTGCTCCACCCATTTCGCATAGACAGTTAAGTCACCTTCCAATGGGGTATCTAGAAGTGAGTTTGCTGTAAAAGGAATCTCAAAAGTACCATTGTCCCAAAACCATCCGTCAAAAGCAAAACTTTCCTTTGTTGGGTTATCTGGTATGGTAATCATATTTATTCCGTCATATGTAACACTCTCTACTAATGAGCCACCATTTGAATCAAAATTAATTTCAAAACTTACTGGACTATTGTTGCATCCAACCAATAAAAAAACTACAAATAGAATGATTGTAGTAAAAATGAATCTAAATCTCTTTTGCATAGTTTCCTCCCAAAATTGAACGTGATCTATATGTATAATTTTTATAAACCGTTTTTATTATTTTAGCATTTTATTCAATAACTGACAATATAACTAATATAAATTCACTATGATCTATTGATTCTGTAGTTGTTTTTCAATAAATATTTTATTTGACCAAGATCAATTATATTTATAAAAAGAAAAAGGACCAACTCATAATTGAGCGAGTCCTTCGTTCTAGTTTCTTGAGAATCAAGGTCTCAATTGTTTAGTTTTCATCATCCTCGTATTTGTCTTCGAGTCCACAAATATTACAGATACAAAGGTATGCTGCATATTTCTTTGCAACTTTCTTAGAATTAGCATAAGAAGTTTCTTTTATTGCATGACTTTTAATCGTAAATGTACAAATCCATCTAGGATTGCCTTCGTTATCATAAACCTGGTCTTCTGGTAAATCGTTTCAGGCATTGCCACATATCCTTTTTGTGCTAATTCTTGAAGTGTGTTTACTGAGTTTTCTAGTGTTAATTCTTCTGGAAGTTCATCCATAATTGTAAATAGATCATCATGCTTATCAAGATCGTTCTACGCATATTCTGCAACATTCGATCTCGCTTCTGATTTGCTACCACTTACAGCTTGATTGCGAAGTGACCCTCTTTTAGTCTTGAGTGTTAAGATAGCAATATAGTTTCCAGTGTACAGAAGGTTGAAATTACCGGTAAATCGTGTAAAAACACATTGAAATCGTGTAATTTTTATCTCAAATCGTGTAAATTAGAATGTAATCGTGTAGATAGGACAATATTTGTACCATAATGGGTCTCTTAATACCGATTGTCTATGTATTTTAAATACAAAACAATAATAATTAAATGGCTCTATTGAAACAAAAAAAGCCTGACACTTAAAAGTATCAGACCTATGCTCGTCTAGTGGGTTGTACGACCTATTTTGCTACAATTTTACACCCTTAGCAGAAATTTTTACACCCCCACTCGAAAAAATTACACCCCTAAAATATGGCTTTGTTTAGCCTTTTTATTTTGGACTAATTTTCAAGTAATTATTTCTATATGTCAAAATAGGTTATTCAACTATCTATATGATGTTCGGTATCGAACCCAATGTTTATTTTCTTTTACTAGAATAAGAAACATATCCTCCAATAAATAATGAGGCAAATAATAACTGCACAATAACACCAGATATAATATCAACAGCCATAGAATCAATAATTGCTATGATAGAAAGAATGATCAATCCTGCTAAACCTAATAGTGCCACAATAAAATCTAATTTCTTCATAAAATATTCTCCTTAAAATTATTAAAATCAATCAACATTCAATATTTCTTTTTCTTAGCAGAGCAGCAATATTATAGCACTTTTTGAGCAATAATGCTATGCATAAATGCAAATCGTGTAATGAGTTTAGTAAACGTGTAAATAATTGAGTAATCGTGTGAAGTGTTAATAGCTCATTTCTTAAAAAAACATTTTTGTCTTTAGTCACAGTAATAATAAATAATTTAAAGTCCTGAATATAGGGAGAAATCACCCTTTCTGCATAGAAAAAAGGCTTGACACAATTGTATCAAACCTATGCTTGTTAAATGGTGGAGATGAGGGGAGTTGAACCCCTGTGCAAGACACTTTATAAAGTAATTTCTACATGTTTATTCTATTTATGAATTCATTATACAAACGAAACAGACAAATGTTTATACAACTATTCTATAAGGTTCGTTTATTGAGCTAGAAAAATCAATAAATATAACTTACTTAAGTTGGGCCGCAGAAGAACCGTAAGTAAATTCATCATTGGCTCGCACCTTTTCTTAGGCAGCGAAAGATAAAGATTGGTTTCCGGTTATTATAACCTCGGCTTTTTTACTTGAGCAACCAAGACATGCTTATACTTTATGCCATGCCGTGACGAATCCTAAAACATCCCCAGCGCATATATCTTACATCAAACCATTTACTTTGTAAAGAAATTTTTCAAAAATCATCAAAATAGGACATATACGCCCTGTTACTCATTGATTTATTATGGTAAATTCGAAGTATGGGAGGGTATAAATTGATGAAGTTTCCATCGCATCACATCTGTAACCTGACGTTTTCCAGCTTTATCGTCTCTCATATAGGTGGTAAAAAACCGGAAAACATTCAGAATAACGAGGATTTTAGAGATAAAATCATTAAAAATGCAATTAGATCTGCCTATAGTTACCACACACATATGAAATCACTCACACTATATGTTGGTCATCATGATGAGTATTGTGTGGTTTTTGAAACGGAAAAAAAACAAAATAACGATCCTTATGAACCTTCAACTGCTATTTATTGGTTGAAAGGAAACGAAATATCCATGGTGAATCTTGCTTGGATTGATATTTGGCATTTAAAACGTGACTTTATGAATTTGATGAATAATTACCAAGAAAAAGTAGATTATTCATCAATGATTGAAAAATACCTTCATCAAATTGCTGATGATATGGAATCAAAAGTTTGAGAAATCAAACTTTTTTCTTACCAAGAAAACAAACGCATCCTCATCACTTTAGTGATATAATATCATTGATAACCAGAAAGGACATTTCATTATGATTAAAGCCGTTATATTTGATATGGATGGCACCATATTAGATACATTATTAGACATTCAAATTGCAGTTAATCATGCATGTGAATTGATGGGATTAAATACACAGTCACTTAAAAAGATTAGAGATAGTGTTGGTAATGGTGCATATACACTCATGAAGCGTGTTGTTCCAAGCGAGTACACTAAAGAAGATATTCAAACGTTTTTTAACATTTATCAAGCTTACTACGATGAAAACCATACACGAAACACCGGTCCATATTCAGGTATCTTAGATGTTTTAAAATCACTAAAAGAACAAGGATATCTGTTAGGAGTTGTTTCGAATAAATTCGAGCATCTTGTAAAAAACTTAAATCAAGAAATGTTTCATGGATATTTTGATGTCTCTATTGGTGAAACAAAAGGGGTTCCCATAAAACCAGCACCAGATATGCTCTATCGAGCTCTTGCTATGTTAGATGTTAGTAAAGATGAAGCCATTTTTGTTGGTGATTCGGATACAGACATCATCACTGCAAAAAACGCAAACATGAAAAGTATAGGTGTCACATGGGGGTTTCGAGATGAGGATGTTTTAATCAAACATGGCGCATCAATCATTATTCATCAACCCAAAGATTTACTTGATTTTCTCGAGAAAGGATTACATGTATGAGTCTCATTAAATTAGTTGATGTTTCAAAATATTACAAATCAGAAGAAACCGTTTCAGTGGGTATGAAACGTATCAACCTTGAGTTTGAACTCGGGGAATTTGTTGCTGTTACAGGTGAATCGGGATCAGGTAAATCAACATTGCTTAACGTCATTAGTGGTCTTGATGGCTATGAAGAAGGCGAGCTCTATCTATTTGGTGAAGAAACATCCCATTACACAATTTCAGATTGGGAAAGATACCGCGGGGCATATATTGGGTTTGTTTTTCAAAATTATAACATCATTGATTCGTATACCGTTTATCAAAATGTTTTACTAGCACTTGAAGTACAAGGCTATGATCCGAAAACGCGAAAAAAGAGAGCATTAGAGCTTATCGAGCAAGTCGGCTTAACGTCACACAAACATCATAAAGCATCAAAACTATCAGGTGGACAAAAACAACGAACAGTTATTGCACGTGCTCTTGCTAAAGATTGTCCTGTGATTGTAGCAGATGAACCAACTGGAAATCTTGATTCAGCATCAGGGACACAGATTATGAGTTTACTACATGAGATTAGTAAAAATAAACTTGTTATTGTGGTTACTCATGATTATGATCAAGTAAAATCATACGCAACACGCAAAATTAAAATGCATGATGGTGAAGTCGTCGAAGATAAAAAAGTCAAAGCATTCGAGAAAGCAGAATTAACCCAAAAAATAAAGCCTAGATCATTACCCTTTATAACAATGATTCGCTTTGCAGTAAGAAATTTACTTGCTCAACCCAAAAAACTCATCTTTTTGCTGTTGCTACAAATACTCGTTATTGGCGCGTTTACCATCACTTACTCTGAGCGTATTTCATCGGTTAGAGAAGCAGGGTTAAGTCAATCAGATTATTATAATAATGTTCCTAAAACACGTCTACTCATCGAAAAAAGAGATGGATCACAATTTACACAAAGTGAACTTAATCAACTGAAAGCGAATCGTAACATTAATGAAGTTTATGAGCATGCATTTCTATTTTATAACAAAGAAAATTTGATGATGGAAAACCTATCACGTTATGGGTATTATTTTATATCAAAAACAGACTCACATCGTTCGATTAATAACAATGACATTTCTGGTAATCGACCAAAGCTAATCAACGAAATTGTTGTTGGATTTCGTAGTTCAGATATACAGATTGGTGATGAAGTTGAACTAACTGTCGGATATTCAAAAGACACAGCAAAGACATTCATCGTCTCAGGTATCGATAAGTTAAATCGAGAGACCATTTATTTCTCAGATGCCTATCTGAATCAAGAGGTTAACCTTTCACAAGTCATTGATTACGAGAGATATAACGAGATTGTCGATATGTTATATTATAATATGTACTTTAATTACCAATCTCACAATTATCAAATCATACCAGTGAATATAGGAACATTTGATTTAAGCTTGAATGGTCAAGGTAGTCGTACGACTTTAACTAATCAAACCATAACCATTTCTATTAATACTGACTATGGATTTGATCCCTTTACGATTGAGTTAACAGGTGTTTCTATCTCAGTTCCTCAAATCATCGATTCATATCGACAGATTTTAATGAGACAATCTCTTTTCAATCAAATCGTTACTGAGAACATTTCACGGTTTGAATCGTATTATCAACCAGACGATCTGTTTATGATTACTGTAACAGTCAATGGCTACTCAGCAGGATCAAGACTAATCAAATCACTTGATATAGAAACCTATCGGGTCTATTATCCCTCCTATATTGCATCACCATTACGTGAATTTTTAGTTTTCTTCCAAGGATTAGTTGCTGTTATCTTCTTAACTATATTTGGTTTATTTTTGTATTCCATTGTACATGCAGTATCCAAAAATGTGATGAACTCACGCAAGAAAGATTTTGCCATTTTTCGATCCATTGGCACCAATCGTGCAACACTTGCTCGATTGGTTGTTCTTGAGCAAATGATTATGGCTACAATCGGTTTTATCATAGCTCTCTTATTGATGGGGTTAATTGGTGAATACATGTATTTCTTAAAAGAAGCTCTAGATTATATCGAACTTCGAGATTATTTTTATTTGCTTTTCATCTTTGTCTTGTTTGGTGGATGGTTAGGCTTAAGATTCAATAAACGTGTGTTCAATCAATCCGTCATTGAAACACTTACACAGAGTAAGGGGGATTAATCATGATCAAAGTTAATCACTTACATAAATACTTTAATCGGTTTAAAAGAAATGAAATCCATGTCTTAAATGATGTGACTTTAGAATTTCCTGAAAAGGGACTTGTTGTTTTACTTGGGCCATCAGGATCAGGCAAAACGACACTCTTAAATGTATTAGGTGGTCTAGATAAAGTGCAATCGGGTACCATTGATTTTGATCAAACACAAATAGAAGGTTATGATGCAGGTACATGGGAAAAAATTAGAAATGAAGCCGTAGGCTACATTTTCCAAAATTATAATCTTTTACCAGAATTATCTGTTTTTGATAACATTGCATTTGTTCTTAAAATGATTGGTATTCATGATCCAAGAGTAATTGAAGAACGTGTTCACTATATCTTAAACGCTGTCAATATGTATCCCTTTAGAAAGAAAAGAGCGTTACAGTTATCAGGTGGACAGCAACAGAGAGTTGCAATAGCACGTGCTTTAGTTAAAAACCCGAGAATAATAATTGCAGATGAACCCACTGGCAATCTAGATAGTAAAAATACGCTAGAAATCATGAATATCATCAAGCAAATCTCGATGGAAAAACTAGTTGTACTTGTGACACATGAGAGAGATATCGCTGATTTTTATGGTGATCGTATCATCGAACTCAAGGATGGTCAAATCATTTCTGATACAAGTAATGAAATGAATCATGACCATCAATTCAAGACAGATGATGTGATTTATTTAAAAGATTTAAATCAGGTAACTAGTAAGCAAACAGAAATGATAAATGTTGATTTGTATAAAGATCATGTCGAAGAAGATGAACCCATTTCTGTTCGTCTTATTGTGAAAAATAAAACCCTTTATCTTGATGTTAACTCACCTTATCAAAAAGTTAAACTTCTTGACAAAAATGCAGGTGTAATCATCAAAGATGAACACTTTGTTAAAAAAACGCGTGCAGAACTGATTGAAACAACATTTGAGTTGTCGAAATTAGATAATAAAGAAGTTCATCGACAAAACAAAATCCTTGTTTCAATTAAACAAGTGGTTTGGATGGCACTTGTTAAAGTTTCTAGGACATCAAAAAAAGGTAAACTCATGTTGTTTAGTTTCTTTGTTGCTGGGTTAGTCATCGCATTTACGCTATCATTTTTGGCATCATCGATTGTTTTAGAACCAGAAAAAAGTATGATTTATGGAAATGATTATGTTCGCGTTTATAAAAATCCAACCGTTCAAGTGTCGTATAACCAGTTATTAGCATTAAAAGATGAAGATGATGATTTATTTAAACTCAATTCATTTTCATATTTTACAGAGCTTCGTTTTGAAAGTAACAAACAACAATCTTATCAAACACTTTATGCGAGAATCGATTATCTTAAAGATTTTAAAGCGAGTCAGTTACTTCATGGAGAATTTCCAAACAGTCCATATGATGTTTTATTATCAAACACTTTAGCAGAAAGTATTACAAAAAGTTCAATCGGTCAAAACAATGGTATTTGGACAATGAGACATTTGTTACAAGAAAAGCTCGTTTTTGGTGGTATTAAGATCAATATTGTAGGTATTGTTGATGTAGAACAAGAACTGATGTTTGTTGATCCGCAAATGGCAGCTTTCATTTATGATGCAGCACGACCTCCTTTTCTTGTGACAGGTTATGAACTCTTTTTAGAAGACATTGAGCTTGTTGCTGGTGCATTGCCTGTTCAAAATCAAGTCCTTATCAGCCAAGATTTTTATGATGAGAATTATGCTAGCAATATACAACCTTTTCCTAAATATTTACCTAATATTTCATATCAAGTATCTGGTATTTATGCATCAGATATTCAACTACCCATTTTCCTGACACCTTTTGAAAATGCTGAACGTATCAGATTTGAAGATGCAACTCAGTTTTTCATTCGTACGAGCGATAAAAAGGCGATGATACAGGCATTAACAACCATTTTTGCTGAAGATTATGTGACTGATTTATATCAAGAAGCACTTAGTATAGAAAAAACACGACGAGATATTGTTTTATACTCATCGCTTGGGACATCTGGTTTCATTGTTGGATTTGCATTGCTAGGTTTTTACTTCATTATCCGATCCTCACTCATATCGCGTATTTATGAAATCAGTGTTTATCGCGCTTTAGGTGTTCGAAAGAAAGAGATTTTTAGATCATTTATCGTTGAGATTTTGGTACTAACCAGTGTTTCTACGCTGATTGGCTACTTAATTGCCAGCATGGCAATAAGTAAGCTACAAGAGGGCTTATTGGGAACTTTTCAACTCTTTAAAATTACACCTTTGACCTTCTTAGCTGGATTAGTTTTACTTTATGTCATCAATATTTTAGCAGGATTATTCCCAGTTTACTTGTTGCTGCGTAAAACACCAGCACAAATTTTAGCACAATATGACATTTAATAAAAAGATGAGCCATTCGATTGATTTGGCTCATCTTTTTTAGATCCACGTCGTGATGTCATCAACATCTAGACGAACAGATGGATAACCTTCTTCAGCTTTCTTACCGATTGATAGAATTAAGACGGGTTTATATCTATGTTCATCCAGATTAAATGCTCGTGCGAGCTGATCGTGTTTAAATCCACCTATTGGGCAAGTATCATAACCATGCTCTCTTGCGATATGCATCAAGTTCATAGCAACTAAACCACTATCAATTAAACCACCTTTTTCTACAGCATCATCACTTACAGTTTGCATCATTTGATTGATATTTTTAAGTTGTCTTTCTCTAACTTCAATAGGCATTAATCCAGATGCGACAGCTTTATCATAGATTTTCTCAGCAAGCAAATACTTTTTGAGATCTGTAAAGATTAAAATCATGGCTGCTGATGTTTCTAGTTGCAGTTGATTACCATATAATATAGGTCTTAATTTTTCTTTGCCTTCCTGTGTTTCTACAACAACAAAACGCCAAGGTTGCATATTCATGGATGAAGGGGCACGTGTTGCCTCTTCTAACATCAGCGTCATTTCTTCCTTAGATATTTTGATATTTGGGTCATACTTGCGTATGGAACGTCTTTTCACTAATTCACTCATATAATGTCCTCCATCTGATACATGTTCATTATAACACTTCTAAAAAGCATACTTAGCCATTTTGCATTATTAAATTATGCTATAATACCATTGGGAGGATAGTCATTATGCAAACCAAATTTATCTTTATACGTCATGGTGAACCTCGCTATGATGAGGTCATGAGAAGGGGCTATGTTGGCATGGGTTTTGAGCTTGGTAGATTAAGTGAAAAAGGTGAACTTCAATCTGAAAAAAGAGCGAATGATCCCGTGTTAAAAGATGCAGATGTGATCATCTCGTCACCCTATACAAGAGCACTACAAACAGCAGCTATCATTTCAAGAATAACAGGTATCAAACTAACCGTTGAAAACGATTTGCATGAATGGATGCCTGATACGAAGTTTATCTATAACTATGAAGTCAAAGATAGTTTTAATGAATATATGTCTTCACGTGGCATTTTAAGTTCATCACACCAAACACGGTTTGAGCCCTATGAAAACCTTAAAAAAAGAGTAGAGACCGTTTTGGACCAATACAAACATTATAAAAAAGTTATTGTTGTGTGCCATGGTATTGTTATTTCGACCATGACGCATTTTTCAGATGTGATTGAGCATTGTGGAATAAGAGAAGTTATGCGTTAATGGATATTAAAAAATTAGAAGCATGGTATCAAAAAAACCATAGGGACTTGCCGTTTAGAGCGTCCAATCAACCTTATGCAATATGGGTCAGTGAAATCATGTTACAACAAACACAGGTTGAAACAGTTTTACCTTACTTTGATAAGTTTATGAAAAACTACCCTACAATTAATGATTTAGCTAAAGCTCATTTAGATGATTTAAGAAAAAGTGTTGAAGGACTTGGTTATTATCGTCGATTTAAGCTTATGCATCAAGCAGCAAATCATATCATGGAAAAGCATCGAGGCAATTTTCCAACGACATATGAAGATGTTTTGTGTCTACCAGGTGTAGGTCAGTATACAGCAGGAGCCATCATGTCTATTGCTTACAATCAACCATATAGTGCTTTAGATGGTAATGTGATTCGCGTGTTGTCGAGATATTATGGCTTACATGATGATTTTCGTATCCAAAAAAACAAAAACAAACTTAATCACATCAACCAAGATATCATATCTTTAGCAACCCCACGTATTTACACACAAGCATTGATGGAGTTAGGTGCACTCATTTGTCGTCCTAAACAACCCAAATGTAGTACCTGTCCAATCCAAAAAGATTGTGTTGCATACCATCAAGAACTTACTGAAAAACTTCCCGTATTATCGCCACTCAATAAGCCAAAAGAAATCAACTATATCACACTTATTATAGAAGATGAAAAGCACGTTTACTTGCGAAAAAGACATGAGTCTTTGCTTGAAGGTATGTATGAATATCCACAGTATGAAGCAGAAAGCATTGCATATGTCATTAATCATTTAGAAGAAAATCATATTCAAATAAGATGCCATCATGAATCAACAACATATAAGCACGTCTTTAGTCATCAAATTTGGAACATGCATGTTTATAGATGTCATCTCGTCGATGATCAAAAGCTTGCATGGATAAAAGTTAAAAAAGAAAATTTAATGAATATTCCTATGGGTATTGCACATCGAAAAATTAAGATGTTTTAAGTATCCTTTTATAGATATGATAAACTAATACTAACGAACTAAAGGTAGAATGATGAAAAACTATATCGAAGCATATCAGCACATTTTTAAAACAAAAGCAGAAGCGAAACTTTTTTACTCACCTGGCCGGGTGAATTTAATAGGAGAACACATCGATTATAACGGTGGTCTCGTTTTTCCTGCAGCCATTAGCATAGGCACTTTTGGTGTCGCTGGTAAAAGAAGCGATCGAACATTGAAGTTTTATTCAAAAAACTATCCGAATAACGGTATAACTAACATTTCAATGGACCATCTTGAGTTCAATCAAGTAGATGGATGGGTCAATTATGCAAAAGGTATTTTTCATGAACTCATCAAAAGAGGGTATGACATCCCCTTTGGATTAAACATCTATATTGATGGAAATCTACCAACAGCAAGCGGGCTTTCTTCATCAGCATCTTTAGAAGTCTTAATTGCCTATATGGCAAATGATTTTTATCGTTTAAATCTAACAAGAACAGAGCTTGCTTTACTATCACAGGTTGTAGAAAATGAGTATATGGGGATGCATTGTGGCATCATGGATCAACTGATTATAGCTGAAGGCATCAAGGATCATGCACTCTTAATGAACACTGCTACACTTGACATAACGCCTTCACAAGCAACATTTGATGGCTATCAACTTATGATTATGAATACACACTATCAAAGAAAAACAACCGATTCAAAATATAACGAACGTGTGAAGGAATGTCAACAAGCTTTACATGTATTAAAAGAAAGCTATGACATCACTTATTTATGTGATTTAAAAGTTACAGATTTAGATGATGTTGAAAGAAAATTAGATGATGAACTTTTATTTAAACGTGTCAAACACGCAGTTACTGAACAACAACGAACACTTGATGCCATGAAAGCCATGAAAGTATCAGATGCGGTAGCATTCGGGAAACTTTTAAAGGCGTCACACGAGTCTCTTAAAAATGACTATGAAGTCACAGGGGTGCATTTAGATACTTTAGTTGATGCTGCGATGGATGCCGGTGCAGTTGGTGCACGTGTCACTGGTGCAGGTTTTGGAGGATGTGCAATTGCTCTTGTTAAGCACGAACTCACTAAAACCTTAGAAAAAGAAGTTAAACGTGTTTATCATGAAAAAACAGGCATTATGCCTGAGTTTTATGTCGTTGATTTTACAGATGGAGTTAAAGAAATTGTATGATAAAAGCGGATAAAAGAGTCGTAGATACCAAGTATGGAGAAATCGATTTAATCACTTTAAAATCAGAGGATATGGAAGTTATTTTAACGTCTTTTGGTGCAGCTATATATCAAATTAAAGTTTTTGGTAATTTGGTTACCGTTGCCCCACAAGCGTTTGATGATTTTTTTCAATCGACTTTTTATTATGGTAAAACAATAGGTAGAACAAGTGGAAGACTTGTTTTACCATCGTTCAAAATCAATCATGCCTATTATCCTATTCGTTCATATCGCGGGGAAAAGGTCAAACTTCATGGAGGTCCTACAGGATTTTCATTTCGTCATTTTAAGTTATGTGGTTTGAAGATTAAAGACGAGGAAGCCAGTGTATCTTTTTGCTATCGAGCAATGCATATGGAAGAAGACTATCCAGGAGAAATGGATGTCATCGTAACATACACATTAAATCGAGACATGGAACTCATGATTTCTTACCAAGCACAAACAGATCATGATACATTATGTAACCTTACAAACCATACCTATTTTAATTTATCAACAACAGCTAATCACATTTATTACCATGATATGATCATTCGTAGCAAGCACTATTTAGACATCAACGAAGACAACATCATTTTATCTCAAAAACCAACTCTTGATACACCTTTTGATTTCAATCAAAAAACACGTCTAGGCGAACGGATTATGGTGATGAAAGATACACCATTTAATGGTTTTGATCATACGTGGTTACTCGATGACATTCCTGAAAAAATAGAAATCGATGAACCTTCATCACCAGTTAAACTCATCATTGAGACTTCATATCCTGCAGTTGTCATATATACCCATAATCACCCAGCTCCATCAAAGTTAGAGCAGATAAAAAACGATGGAACACATTCAAGTTTTACATTAGAATGTCAGTTTGAACCTGGTGGTATTCATTATCCATATTTAAACGATAACGTCTTAAAAAAAGATGAAACATACAAACACTATATACGATACAAATTTGTTGAAAAGTAGGTTGTCGATATGGAACTATCAACATATTTATGTGCCTTATTGCATTATGCCTTGAAGCAAGAACTGATTCAAGAAGAAACTTTTGAGGATTATCAAGAGATTCTTTTTTCCTTTTTTAATGAACCTGTCATTTCTTGTTCTATAAACGATGAAATGTCATATGAAGATATCATGAAATACATCTTGAGCATAGCTTATCAAAAAAAGATGTATCCTTTAGATACAATCGATGAAATGGACGCATTTGAAGCAAAAATTATGGATCTCATTATGCCTACTCCAAAGGATGTTAAACGATTGTTTCAACAAAAAGCAAAAACATCATCAGAGGATGCAACAAACTATCTTTTTCATGTGTCAAAGGCTGTTAACTATGTGAAAACAAAGCGTTTAAAAGAAAATGTATCGTGGGAAACTAAGTCAACATATGGAAAGCTTGAATTAACCATCAATTTAGCGAAACCCGAAAAAGATCCACGCGATATTGCAAAAGCGCTCGAACAAGAAAACGATACATCTCCAAATATTCCCAAATGTGTGATTTGTAAAGAAAATGAACAAAATTATCATAACGCAAGAATGAATTTGCGAATTGTTCCTATGGTTTTAGGTGATGAATTATGGCATTTTCAATACTCACCCTATCAATATTATGATGAGCATGCTATCATTCTTCATGATGAGCATAGACCGATGCATGTTTATGAAAAAACATTTACATACTTGTTTGATTTTGTCGATCAATTTCCAACTTATTTTATCGGTTCAAATGCAGGATTACCGATTGTTGGAGGATCCATTTTGAACCATGATCATTTTCAAGGGGGCAAATATCATTTCCCCATTGAACAAGCAGAGGTTCTATATCAGATTGAAAAAGAAGACGCAATCATTAGTCTTTTAAAATGGCCGCTTTCAACGATAAGAATCCAATCAAAGCAGCGTGAAGCGTGTATTAAATACGGCACAAACGTTTTAAATACATGGCAGAATTATAAAAACGAACCATTAGACATTATACCTTATACACAGCAAACACCACATCAAGCGATTACGCCCATTGTTAGAATGCATGGTTCATCTTATGAACTTGATATTATCTTAAGGAATAATCGAATAAATGATGTTTATCCAAGTGGCATTTTCCATCCTCATGAGGATGTTTGGCATATCAAAAAAGAAAATATTGGATTAATTGAAGCTATGGGTTTAGCCATTCTTCCAGGTAGATTAAAGAACGAATTAGAAGCAATCATCCACTCATTTGATAAATCAGACATAGAGAATCCATCGCTAGCAAAACATCAGGACTGGATTAAATATCTTAAAGAAAAGTATAAGACCATAAATTTAGACATTCTAAAAGATGAAATTGGTCTTAAATTCGAACGTATTTTAGAAGATGCAGGCGTCTTTAAACAAGACCTTGCAGGCATAGATACTTTTATCCGCTTTATCAATCAGGTGTAAAAAAAGATGATGTCGCCATCATCTATTTTTTTATGTTGAAAAACTCATGAACCATCGGATTATTTTTTAATGCATGATATAGTGGTAAACCCAGTAAATACATCACAGCAAATTCTCCAATGAAAACAGCTGGAATCGTCACATATAACATACCCAAATCATATGCATAAGTTAAGATGAATCCTACAATGACACCATTAGCAATCGCTGGCATCAAAAATGATACATAAATCATCTTTTTCGTCCATATCATCAACATACCGGCTATCGTTGTAGCAAGTGTACCAAAGATGACATCATAGATGATAGCTCCTCCTAATAAATTGGCGAAGAAACAACCTATTGTTAATCCAATGATACTCTTTTTATCGAATAAGACGAGGATCATCAAAACTTCGGCAACTCTAAACTGAATGAGTCCGAAACTAGCAAACTGAAACACGTAAACCAATACAACATAAATTGCAGCAATCATGGCTTGCAAAATAAAATCCTTTAAACCTATTTTATTCATTTTATACTCCCTGTTTTTATATGCTGGTTTCCTAGGGTACAGCAATTTTTTTCATACGCAAGTATTTTAGCAAAGATGTGTTATAATTACAAGGTAAAGGATGATCATATGAGTATTAAATTTGAAGTTTTACATATTTGTCAACAAAGTGGAGCACGATTAGGTCGGTTAACGACACCACACGGAGTTTTTGAAACGCCTTTTTTTATGCCTGTTGGCACACAGGCAACAGTGAAAACATTAACACCTGAAGAAATTAAAGACGTATCGGAAGGTCTTATTTTAGGAAATACCTACCATTTATGGCTTCAGCCTGGTGCAGATCTCGTAGAAAAACATGGTGGCATTCGAGGATTCATGAATTGGAATGGAGCATTGTTAACAGATAGTGGTGGGTTTCAAGATT
>OBJA01000328.1_pt1 | contig 43452 bp, 29 predicted proteins | sample 1519751 | NCBI WGS metagenome assembly OBJA01 (sample SAMEA3881238, study PRJEB22517) | soil metagenome | biome: lake sediment; feature: soda lake sediment; material: sediment, water from around vicinity | place: India | collected 2013-12-23 | depth 3 m
GATCGATTCCAGCCTATATGAATCTAAAAGAGATTGTTAATCGAGACGATTTTAAGTTTCATAAGGTTAAAGAAGGTGAAAGGTTATCTTTGGGAAACAAAACTCTCGAGTTTAGTTTACAACCTAATCTTCATTGGCCAGACACAATGTTTACATACCTAATTGAAGATAATGTTTTATTTACATGTGATTTCTTTGGAGCTCATTATGCATTTGATGGTGTTCTATCGTCTAATCTAAAGAACCATGATGATTATGACAGAAGTTTAAGAGAATATTTTGATGCAATAATGTCACCATTCTTAGCGAGTGTTAGAAGAGGTGTTGAAAAAGTAAAATCATATAATCCTGAAGTTATCGCAACATCTCATGGCGCAGTTTTGGTTGGAGAGTATATTCAAAAAGCAATTGATTTATACCAAGAATGGTCAACAGAAGTAAAAAATGAGATTCCACTAGTAGTAATACCTTTTGCAAGTGCTTATAACTATACAAAAAGAATGGCCGAGATTATCAAAGAGACTATTGAAAAAGAAATGAACGGAAAAGTAGTTGTTGAAACATATGATATGATCTATTCAAATGTAAAATCAGTAGCTAAAAGAATTAAACAAAGTGATGCTTTCTTAATCGGATCAGCGACTATTTTAAGAGACACAGTAGAAGTTGTTTGGGAGCTTCTTGCTAATTTAAATTACGAAGTTGTGAAAGGTAAGATAGCTTCTGGTTTCGGTTCATATGGTTGGAGTGGAGAAGCAGTTGATAATATTATACAACGGCTTGAACAACTAAAAATGAAGCCGCTCCCAGGTTTGAAAATCAAGTTTAAACCATCTGTTAATCAAGAATCAGAAATAGTTGAATATGCAAAACAAATAGCTGCAAAACTGAAAGAATAATTCTAATAGATAGCAAGGAAGGACAAATTGTCGTTCCTTTTTTATTTTCAGTTAATCATTCTTAAAATATATGTGTTTGGGATATTATTTATCTTGATACTATATATATTATATGTTATAAATACTAAGTATTTAATTCCTAAGAGCATTTCATTAAGTCATTAATATAAATAAACAATATATCAAGGCTGTGTTATTAGAGGCGAATCTATAAGTCAAACAGTTATGTAATTCTGTATTAATCGATTTGGATTTTAAATCAAAAGCAAAATAAGCACGAATAACAACAGAATATCCACCAATCAAAAAAACTTTTTTTGATTATGCTATACTTACACCTGTAAGCGTTCTCAGATAGTTTTCTTGAATAGTGTAATTATCTGTGAGTTGATCCTAAATATTACCCCCAAGTTATCGCAAGTCTTTAGTTTTTCTTTTGCAAGGCAAGCGCTATCTTTTTTCGAACAAAATCATCTAGGATATTAGGATTTAAAATCCATAATATAAATATTTTCAGAGGAGGAAATTATGAAAGTATCAATGTTTTCAAAAACAGGAGCTTTTACAAAGCATTTTGTAGTTTTAGCTTTAACAGTTATTACTGCATTAGGATTTGTATTTGCTCTAAACCCAGCGTTTAAAGTACAAGCTGCTGAAGGCACTGGATTAGGCGGAACAAATTTTTCTACTGATTACGAAAGTCAGAAAGAAGTTTATGACGCTGCAAACGAGTTCAATGTAAGATTAGTTGAGGAAGGGATCGTTCTTCTAAAAAATGAAGACAATGCACTTCCACTAGCTTCAGGGTCAAAAATCAATGTTCTTGGTAAAAACTCTGCCAACATCGCGATCGGTGGCACAGGATCAAGTACAGGTTCAGGTTCTCAAGAAGCTGAAAAAGCTATGAGTTTATATGAGAGTTTAGAAAAAGTAGGTTATATCCTTAACCCTCATTTAGTTGCATTCTATCAAAATAACGCATTATCAGGAAATGGTAGAACAGCTCCTGCTATGGGTTCAAACTTAACTGGATTAGCAACTGGTGAAACACCTCAATCTAGCTACTCACCTGAACTATTAGCTTCATACGCTAATTATGATGACGCTTCAATCGTTGTTATCACTCGTATTGGTGGAGAAGGTTATGACCTACCAACTACAATGGTTAACAGTAGTGGACAACCACTACCTGGATCAGCTGTTGGCGATCATTATCTAGAGTTGGATTTATATGAAAAAGCAATCCTTGAATCACTAGAAAATGACGAAAGTGTAGAAAAAGTAATCATCGTTGTCAACGCAAGTCAACAAATGGAACTAGGTTTCTTATTCGATGGCAGTTTTCCAAAAGTTAAAGCTGCAATCTGGATTGGTGGACCTGGACAATCAGGTGTTGAGGCTGTTGGTAAAGTATTAGTTGGAGAAACTAATCCATCTGGACGTTTAGTAGCTACATTTGCTGCTGATTTCACAAAGGATCCAGTATGGTATAACTTTGCTCGTTCAGGTGGTTATGGACGTTATGGAACACTTAATAATGAAGGCGTCTTCACACAAAACAACACTCGTTTTGTAGACTATGAAGAAGGCATCTACTTAGGATACCGTTATTGGGAAACTGCAGGTTTCGATGCTGATGACAATTGGGAATGGTATGATGAAAATGTTGTATTCCCATTAGGGTATGGTTTATCGTACACTGAGTTTGAATGGGAACTAGTTTCTCAAGCTTTACCTGTTGGCGATTGGGATGTGAATTCACAAGCGACAATTACTGTAAAAGTTACCAACACTGGTACTGTAGCGGGTAAAGATGTTGTTCAATTATATTACACAGCACCATATTATGATGGTGGAATTGAAAAATCACATGTAAGACTAGTTGACTTTGCGAAAACTCCTATTTTACAACCAGGAGAATCTGCTGAAGTTACATTAGTTGCTAAAGCTAAAGATATGGCTTCATATGATTTCGCGGATGATAACCATAATGGATTCAAAGGCTGGGAATTAGAAGCTGGAGATTACGTTTTAAGAGTATTACAAAATGCAAATGCACGTTCTACTAATGGCGTGGCAGATATCGAATTCACAGTTCCAGAAGCTGCTGGAAATGATGCAGTTAATGGAGCAACTGGTGTTAAATTTACACATGATGAAAAAACAGGAACATTAATCAGAAACTTATTCGACGATGTTTCTCAAAGAGCACTTAATGGAAGATTAGAAGATACAGATACAGAGGCAGTTAAAGACAGCGGTGGATTTATGAATGTTATGACTCGTGCTGCAGCAAAAGGTGGATTAGCTGGAACAATTCCAACTGATTATCCAACAATTGACAGCAGAACAGTTTCTCAAGCTTTCATGAGTTCATTAGGAGTACCTGGGAATGTTGCGGCACGTAATGCAGCGGATATTGACAAACCTTGGTATCAAACTGAATTCCCAACCCAAGCTGCTGATACAAGCGGAACAGTTTCAGTATTCTTAAGAGACTTAATTGGTAAAGATTATGATGATCCACTATGGGATGAGTTCATGGATCAAATGACTTACCAAGAAATGGCTACACTTATTGGAGACGGAGCTTTCCATACAAGAGCTATTGAAAGATTAGGAAAACCTTGGTCAATCGAAGTTGACGGTCCAGTTGGATTAGTTCCAAGACAAGTAAATGGACCATTAATGGACATCAACAATTATGTTTCATGTGTTTATGCAACGCAACCAGTTGTAGCAGCATCATGGAATAAAGAATTAGTATACGAATACGGACAAATGACTGGAGAAGAATCAATCTGGGGTAACACAGAATTTGCTTACTCAGGAATTTATGCGCCTGGAGTTAACATTCACCGTTCACAATTCTCAGGACGTAACTTCGAATACTATAGTGAAGATGGTGTTTTATCTGGAATTATGGCTGCTGAATTCTCGGCAGGAGCTTATTCAAAAGGCTTATATGTAATGCTAAAACATTATTTCTTAAATGATCAAGAATCAGATCGTAGTGGTCTTCATACTTGGGCTGATGAGCAAACAATGCGTGAAATCTACTTATTGCCATATGAAAAAGCAATTAAAGAAGGCAATGCACTAGGAGCTATGGCGGCATTCAATCATATTGGTAAAACATGGTCAGGAGCTAGTTATGCTTTAATGACTGAGTTAACTAGAGAAGAATGGGGCTTCAAAGGAATGGTTATTACTGACTGGACTAGTTATGGTACAGCTACAGAATGGATGATTCGTATGGGAACTGACTTATTACTAGGTGGTAGTGGTCAAGGAGTATTGCTTCATACAGGTGATGCATTAACAGCTACACAAGCTTGGGCGCTAAGAAGAGCATCGAAAGCTATTATGTATACAGTAGCAAATAGTAACGCTATGGTACCTCGTTTATCATACGCGGCTGCAAATCACAATCAACCTGAGTTCCTTCGTGGAGTTCCATATCAATTCAGCGTTGCAGGAGTAACAACAAACTATCCATTAGGAGAAGAGTTGGATGTTACTTACTCAGCTGTTGGATTGCCAGCACAATTATCATTAGATTCAAAAACAGGTTTAATTACAGGTACTATGCCTCCAGCATCAACAAACTGGTGGGAAGCAGCACCTCCAACACAATATACTATTACGGTCACGGCTTCAATTCCTTCGGGAACAACACTTACTAATGTAGTTACTCAACAATTCGTGATTAGACAAGCTAATTTTGCGGAAGTGCCAAGATTAGACTCAGCTAGAGTAGGACAACCTTATTATTCAGATGCAATAAAAGTTGACCCTTCATTAGCAATCGATGAATCAACAATTACCTATCGTATTGATCCAGGTCATGGAAATGCTCAATGGAATTATTGGCTACGTCAACCATCACTACCGCTTCCAGCAGGTTTAGTATTAAATCCAGATGGAACAATCACTGGAACACCTACTGAAGCAGTTGTTGATAGAGTAATCACTATTCAAGTTAGAGCAACAGGCTTTGCTGATCAATTTATTACAAAAACAATTACTGTTTTACCAGCTATCCCAGTAATTACTTTCAATAACGCTTTACTTAATGGCGCAAAAATTGGTTCTGCTTACAATGCAGCTTTAGTTGCAACTGGAGCAGAAGGAATCGTATTCTCATCAAATGATTTGCCAGCAGGATTAGAGTTGGCAGCTGATGGATCAATCACAGGAACACCAACAGAAGTTGGAACTTATGTATTCTCAGTTACGGCATCTGCAGAAGGATTCTCTCCAGTAAGTGCAAATGTTGTTATCAATGTTAGTGAAGCTGATCTTCTTCCTCAAATTGAATTAGGAAACATTATGATTTCTAATGCAAAAGTTGGAAAAACATTAAATGCATCTTTAACAGCAACAGGAGCAAGTGGAATTACTTATTCAGCAACTGGATTACCAGCAGGCTTAACATTGAATGCTAACGGTTCACTCTCAGGAGCACCAACTGTATCTGGAACTTTCTTTGTTAGAGTTACAGCATCTGCAGAAGGAGCTATTTCGACTGAAGCAGCATTAGTTATCGTTGTTGCACCAGAAGATGAAGTAATTATTGAATTACCAGAAATCGTATTTAATGATATAATGTTATCAGCAGGAAAAGTTGGAGTTGCATTCAACGCTTCACTAGTTGCATCAGGGGCTGAAGGAATTACATTCGCAGCAACTAACTTACCAGCAGGCTTAACATTAAATGCTAATGGATCAATTTCAGGTACACCAACAGCAGCTGGTACATACTTAGTAAAAGTTACAGCATCTGCAGACGATGCTATTGCAGCAGAAGCGGCAGTTGTAATCGTTGTTGCACCAGCAGACCCAGTAGTACTTCCAGTAATTTCATTCACGGATGTATTATTATCAGCAGGTGAAGTTGGAGAAGCATTCTCTGCTTCATTAACAGCATCAGGAGCTGAAGGAATCACATTTACAGCAACTGGATTACCAGCAGGCTTAACATTAAATGCTGACGGTACAATTTCAGGAACACCAACTGCAGCTGGAACATTCTTAGTAACAGTTACAGCATCAGCATCAGGAGCTCAATCAGCATCAGCATCAGTAGTATTCGCTATTGCTGCAGCAGCTGAAGAAGCGCCAGAAACAGGTTGTGGTTCATCACTTAACTTGTCATCAATCGGTATGATTTTATTGACAATCAGTTTAGCAGGAGTTTTCTTCGTTTACAGAAAACGCCACTAATCATAATTAAATGATTATTTATAATTAATAATTAATTCGTTAGCAACGCTATAGGCATAAGATATTTGTCTATAGCGTTTGCAACGATTTATACTTTTGAAACAACTAGTATTTTGTTTTTATAGGAGGATAATATGTTAAAAAAATTACTAATGTTTTTTATTGTTGTATTTAGTGTTTCAGTATTTATGGCATGTTCAAATACAACAACACAAGCACCAACAACACAAACACCAACTACTCAAGCACCAACAACACAAACACCTACTACTGGAGCACCAACTACGGTGCCACCAACTACATTACCACCAACTACCTCTAGTTCAGGTAATGGAACAACAGCGCCAACAACAGTGCCACCAACAACGTTACCACCAACAACATCAAGTTCTGATAGTGGAACAACAGCACCAACAACAGTACCGCCAACTACAACACCAACAACATCAGATCCAAATGTAATGAAAGAGTATATCTTTGAAGCTGAATATGTTGATTTTGATGGTATCAGTGGATCTGGATGGTCAAATACTCAAGTTGAGTGGGGAATGGTAATGGGCGATGGAGAAACAACTGCAACTAGCAATGGTATGTATGTTGCTTATTTCACACCACCTTATGCCTCTCTAAAATTCCCTTTCACATCAAGTTCAGCAGGTAAAGGTGAGTTAATCTTTTCAATGGTAACTGAGTACGCTAAAGATTTTAGTGGTTTATTGATGATGATTCTTGACCCTTCAGTAATGACATTAAAAGTGAATGGTGTTGAAATGGATTATCAAGTATTTGTACTTGGTGACAATCAACCGACTATCGACTTCAAAGAATATGTTTTCTTGAGTGAATTTGATATTCTTGAAGGTGAAAACCTTATTGAAATAACAATATTAGAAAATGATTATTTCCCTGGAAGACCTGGTGGAGGGCCAAATGTAGATTATATGAAAATAGTTTCAAATTTAGATTTGGTTATGGATTTATTCTTTGATAATATTGAAGACGTAAAAATGATGAGAGGTTATTAATAGGAACTACTATTGATAGAATGAATCATTTTATAAGATTTATTGCAATTAATTTCTGATTTTCTTTGAATTTTTTGAAGGATTTTTATCAGATTTTATTTGCTATTATGTTATTAGTTAAACTAACACAAATAGCTAACTAATATTAAAATGGATAACAAAATACTTTCACCGATAATCTTTAATAAGGTTATTATGAAAATGAGTATTTTATATACAATCATCAAAATCTTAAGTAAAAACAAATCTTTCATACTTTTTTAGTGCGGATATAAATCATTACTTAAGATATTATTGAGCAGCATATATTTGATTGCTTGTAATAATGATTTTAGTTTAAATTATTAAAAAATGTTATTTTTGAACAAAACTAATTTTATTTTTATTATCAGGAGGAGAAGTTAATGAAATTTATCTGGAGTAATAAAGGTACAAAGATTTGGCTTATTATTTCATCAGTACTGGTTTTTCTAATGGTTGTTGTCACCATCGCATCACAAATCCCGTTCTTAAATAGAACTATGGATACTCTATTTGGTGGTGAAAGACGCGTTATTACCAGTCCTACTGGTGAAAGTTACATGTATTATGAATCAGATTATTATAGTAAAGACCTTACTTTACAAGCTGCAAACAAGCTTAACGAGCAGATAGTTGAAGAAGGAGCTATTTTACTAAAAAATGACAACAACGCCCTACCTATGACTGGCTCAAAAAGAGTTAGTGTATTTGGTAAAAATTCTGTCAATTTGGTTTATGGTGGTTCAGGTTCTGGGGAAAAATCAGGAGTTCTTGAAACAGATTTATATATCAGTTTAGAAGCTGCTGGCTTTACTATCAACCCGACATTAAAATCATTCTATGAAAATAACTCTTTATCAGGTAGCGGTAGGCCTAACAACCCAGCAATGGGCGCTTTATTAACTGGTTTTGCTACAGGAGAAACTCCTGTAACAAGCTATACACAAGATGTTAAGAATAGCTATACTAATTATAATGATGCGGCAATTGTTGTCTTTTCTCGTATTGGTGGAGAAGGTTATGATTTACCTAGAACCATGCAAGTTAGTTTTACAGACTCAACACCAATCGATGGAGCAAACAGTGCTTCTGATCATTACTTACAATTAGATGCTAATGAAAAAGCGTTATTGGAAGAAGTTAAAGCTAATTTTAACCGTGTAATCGTTATTTTAAACAGTGCAACAACTATGCAAATTGGCGATATCGCTGATGATGCTGATATTGATAGCATTTTATGGATTGGAACAACTGGTGGTACAGGAATCAATGCTATTGGTCGCATTCTAAATGGTGAAGTGAATCCATCTGGACGTACTGTTAACACCTATGTAAGAGATTTTAAAACTGATCCAACTTGGGCAAACTTTGCATTTAATGCTGTAAGAAATGGAAATAGATACGCTGTTAATGGTGTAAATAGACCTTTCTACTTCGTTGACTATGAAGAAGGTATTTATGTTGGGTATCGTTATTGGGAAACTAGAGGTTATGTAGAATCACAAGCAAACCCTCAAAGCACTTGGTATGAAGATCATGTAGTATATCCATTTGGGCACGGATTAAGTTATACACAATTTGAATGGGAAATATTATCAACATCATATCAAAACGGCGCTACTCTTAGCAAAGATGGAACTATTGAAGTTACTGTTAGAGTAAGAAATACCGGTTCTGTTAGAGGGAAGGATGTTGTTCAACTTTATTACACTGCTCCTTATACAGAAGGTGGAATTGAGAAGTCACACGTTGTATTAGGCGCTTTTGCTAAAACAAATGCTCTAAATCCAGGACAAAGACAAGATATCAAATTAACTCTAAAAGTTATGGATATGGCTTCATATGATTATAATGATGCAAACGATAATGGCTTCATCGGATATGAACTAGAAGGTGGACAATATCAAATCAAAATTTCAAGAAATATCCATGATGTTGCACATACATTAACATATAATGTGCCACAAGATGGGTTTAAGGTTAACACCGCTACAGAATTCGGCGTTCAACCAATCAACCGTTTTGATGATGTTACAGCGAAGATTAATAGTGCTAATCCTGCTGATACGGGCGGAACAATGACTGTTATGTCAAGAGCTGACTTTGCTGGCACAATGCCGACAACTCCGACTGATGATGAAAGAAATGTAACTCAAGATTTTATCGCATCATTAGCTTATTCTCAAAGACCTTGGACAGAAGATGAAGGGCAACCTTATTACGTTCCACTTGCACCAAACTATGCTAGTTCACCACTATCTGGCGATGATGTGCAAATTATGCTATGGGATTTAATCGGTGTTGACTATGATGATCCTGCATGGGATTTATTCCTTGATCAATTAACAATCAATGAAATGGCAGTTTTAATAGGTAGTGGAAACTTCCATACTGAAGCTTTACCTCACTTAGGAAAACCTAGAACTACTGATCCAGATGGACCAGTTGGATTTACAAACTTCATGGAAATAGGAGATGCAACAGTATATGACACAGCTTTCTATGCCAGTCCAACAGTCCTTGCAGCTTCATGGAATTTAGAATTGGCTTACGAACAAGGTTTAATGGTTGGTAATGAAGGAATCTGGGGTAATGACCGTGGAGATAAATCACCTTACTCAGGTTGGTATGCTCCAGCTGTAAATATTCACAGAACACCATTCTCAGGAAGAAACTGGGAGTATTATAGTGAAGATGGTTTCATGTCAGGTAAAATGGCTGCTCAAGTAATTCTTGGAGCAAAAGAAAAAGGTGTTTACACTTACATCAAACATTTTGCAGTTAACGATCAAGAAACCAATCGTGATTCGAACGGCCTTGTAACATGGCTTGATGAACAAACAATGAGAGAAATCTATTTAAAACCTTTTGAAATTGCAGTTAAAGAAGGCAAAACATCAGCAATGATGTCTTCATTTAACCGTCTTGGTAAAGTCTGGGCAGGAGGATCTTATGAACTTCTAACTGAAGTGCTAAGAAACGAATGGGGCTTTGAAGGTATGGTTATCACTGATTATAATGTTTATGCTCATATGCCAGCTGATCAAATGATAAGGGCTGGTGGAGACTTAAATCTTATTCAAGATAAACGTCCTACAACCTCAAGTGAAGCTTTAACACCTACACAGATTTCCTTGATGAGACAAGCTTCAAAGAATATTCTTTACACAGTTGCTAATTCAAATGCAATGAATGGTTTAGGAGAAGATGCAACAATCCATTATTTATTACCTCGTTGGACAGTAACAATGATTATTGTTGAAAGTTCAATCGCTGCAGCAATTGTAATTTCTGGTGGTTTGCTAATTTACTTCGCAAAAAAGAAACAAAAACTTAGTTAATATATAATAGAAGAAGGGTATTATTTTATATAGTACCCTTTTCTTATATAAATAATCACTAATGTTAGAGCAAGTTATATTTTATTATAGATAAATGATGTAAAAAATGTTTAAATATTACATAAGACATAAGAAAAGGAAGCGAAAATGGCAATTCATAATAAGAAGAAAGTATTAATACTTGCTAGTATAACGCTTATAATCGTTACTGCTTTTCAGCTGTTGAAGATTATTATCATAGAAGATAATCATCTTGCTGAGATGATTAACAATATTAGCATAAGAGTTATCTGTGGGTCAGCTGTGCTTTTTTTAATCTGGTCGCTACATATTAAATTAAAAAACGAAAATATAAAATTATTATCAACCATTATCATTTTAGCTCCAGCAATCTTAATTTCAATAAATAACTTCCCGATAAGCGCTTACTTAAACGGCAGAGTTAGTTTCGAACATGGTCTATCAACAATTATCCTATATTTATTTGAGTGTTTATCAATTGGTTTCTTTGAAGAAATTGTATTTAGAGGTTTGATTCTCCTGGTAATTCTCGAACGTTTAAAAGACACCAAATTAAACCAGTTAAAAGCAATAATCTTATCATCGTTCTTCTTTGGTTTAATTCATATATTAAACTTGTTCTATGGAGCATCAGTTCTTGATACAATGACTCAAATAGGTTACTCCTTTTTGATGGGGGCAATGTGGTCGGTTATCTTTTTAGTGACAAGAAATATCTATTATATTATTTTGCTACACGCATCATACAACTTTTTTGGATTTGTTGCTTTCCAGTATGGCACAGTAGTTATGCGATATGATACATTTACTATTATTATAACGACTACCTTGGCTATATTTGCACTATTATTCTATCTTAAATTATTTATAAAATTAAAAGAAGATGATTTGAATGAGTTCTACAATCGTTTATAGCTCAAATAAATAAAGAACTGACCTAGATTATTTTCTAGGTCAGTTCTTTAATGTAGGAATAAATATGAAAAAATTTAACAACACAAATTTAGCCTAATTTTAATCTGTTACGGATAATTTTGTATCCCGAAACCATAATTTTACCTCTGAGTCTCCATGGTAAGATATTAACCATAACCGGCATAGCTCGCCAACGTAAGAATCGATACAACTTTAAATCTTGGTTTTTAAGGAATATCCATAACTCGTGCAAATCTTCTTTTCTTTTCTCTTCATCTTTTGCGACAGTAAACAAGATTGTAATCATCATAATTGCTGATAAGCAATGCAGCATATATCTTCTCAAACCTTTTTTCAATCTCATAATTGAATCATATGAGTATGCAGAAATCATTTCTTTCATTACTCTGATCTGTTGGTCATAACGGTTAGTGAAAACCTTAATGTTGACCGATTGATCCTCTCTACCAATAAAATAGTGATAGAGATTGGTATCGATATAGTATAATGTTTCCATTAAAGGCAGAGGGGTATAAGCGTAGATGTTGTCAACATAAAATGTATGGTTGGGAAGTTTTATTCCAGAAGCTCTTAGTTTGGCTGTGTTATATGTCAATGAATGCATTAACAAAACTTGAGCGCCATAGAATCTTTTTACTTTTGACCATGATGTGAATACTTCGTTTTTAAGATGTCGAGAGAAATCTCGGATAAAGAATTTTCCTTGACTTACTTTATCATAAATAAAGTTGGTAATATATAAATCAGCTAAGGTGTTATTCTTCTGATGAACTCTTAAAGTCTCAAGTAATTTATATAACGAATCTTCATTCAACCAGTCATCAGAATCAACAACTTTAAAGTAAAGACCGTTTGCATTTTTAAGGCCGGTGTTAACACCAGAACCATGGCCACCATTTTCTTTTGAAATAACTCTTACTATATTTGGGAATCTGTTTTGATAATCAAGCGCTATTTCTTCAGTACTATCTGTTGAACCATCATTAATGATAATAACTTCAACCTCATCGCCACCTACTACTAAAGAATCTATACATTTACTTAAGTAATCTTTTGAATTATAGGCGGGAACAGCAAAGGTGATTAGCTTCATAAATATAACGACCTTCTAGTTATCTTGAGCTTGTAAAGCTTCTTTTTTCTCTTTGCTTTGAGGGAATATTAACTTGAAGATAGGGAAGAATACCCAGAATGAAATAGCAGAATAAATAATCATTGTTATGAAGTCAGCAAGAGTTTCTCCAGCAGCGCCCATACCCCACGTATTCATTAATAAATTATAAATTGGAACTGTGTAAAGACCACGAGCTGCAGAAGCTAAGATTGTGATTGCTACATAAGCTATAGCGTACCACATAGCTGCTTTCCAAGGGTTTCCATCTGATTTGAAAGTGATGTTTCTTTGTGCAAAGAAGTTGATCACTTGCGCAATTAGCAAAGTGATTTGGACTGCTAAGAAGAAAGCTAATCCACCGCCACCACCGCTAGCAATTGTTCCAGCTGGGAAGTCGAAGATGTAATAAGACGACCCTTCTAGACTTTGTCCAATTGCTAAAATTTGGAAGTTTGTATTGATCAAGTTTGTTGTCGCAAAGATAGCCTTTAATGCTGGCATCAATAACATTTGCAATACTGTAACTCCATTACTTAACATAAAGAATACAAAGAATTGTGCCACATTTGGATACTTCTTTTTAAACTTTTTCCAAAGATTTACCCACCATTGGACAAATCCACTTTGTCCGATTTTTTTAAAGAATCCTTTGTTGCTATCATCATTTACTTGTTCGTTTTGATTTACTTCTAAAACTTCTACATTCTTATCCATTTTGCTTAGCCTCTTTTTTTAATTGTTTATTTTTTTTCGAACGGATTTTACCTTCTTTAAGGAATTTGCCAAAACCTTTAAAGAATTGCCCGTTAAACATCATGATTAAACCGTCTAATTGACCCCAGGTGATCGCTCCACCACTCATGTGAGCCAATCCACGCATTGGTAGATTAACAAGTCCCATTGTCAACATATTTGACATTGATCTTGCACCAAAGAAGTGTAATGCTTTGATACCAAATCTTACTCCACCTGAGAAGGCTCTTCCCACCCAGCGTTTAGAGTATCTTAACTGTTCAACAGTAGTATTATACCCAACAACCATTCTTTTCTTTTTATAGAAATCATAAGTAGGTTTTGGAACTTCTTTACCTAAAACCACTTCAAATTCATCTAAAGACACATCTTGAATCTTCCCGCTAGCATAGGTAGGTATTTGGTTGAGTTTTGTTTTTGGGTTAACTTTAACGCCTGTAACATCAATTGATTCACTTAATTTGATATCTTGGCATGAAGAACCAATCATAATAGCATATGAACCGGCTTCAACTTCCCAAACATTCTTATCAGGGTTGAAAAACTCAAATGCAGATTTACCTAATTTTATCTTAACTTCCTTAGACTCGCCTGGAAGAAGACTAACTTTAACAAAACCTTTAAGTTCTTTTTCTGGACGATATACAACTGAGCCACTTGCTTTAATATAAAGTTGAGCAACTTCTTTACCAAGAACTTTTCCAGTATTTTTAATAACAAAACTAGCTTCTTTTTCATTTACATTAAGATTTGAGTATTCAAAAGTTGTATAAGATAAGCCATAACCAAAAGGATATCTTACGGCAACGTTAGCAGTATCAAAATAACGATAGCCGACAAATAATCCTTCTCTGTATTCTGCAGTAACTTGTTTACCAGGGAATGTTTTTGCAGTAGGAGTATCTTCGTAGTGATATGGAATGGTTTCTGATAATTTTCCACTTGGATTGACTTTTCCAGTTAAAATATTTAATGCCGCTCTTGCTCCAGCTTGACCACTTAAGTAAGTGTGAAGTACAGCATCAACTTTATCTGCAAAGTCCATTTCAATTGCGCTTCCACAAGATAAAACAACAACAATTTTCTTACCTAGTTTAGTTAAAGCTTCAACCAATGCAACTTGGTTTTCTGGCATTTTCATGTCTTTTCTGTCGATGCCTTCAACTTCGCTGAACTCATCAAGACCAATGTACAACAAGATAATATCCGTTTGTTCAGCAAGCTTAACTGCTTTTTTAATCAAACCATTGCTTTTCTTTCCATAACGATTGTATCCTGGTTCAAATCCTAAATAATCTAAATCATACTCAGAAATTACATCTAAAGTACTATCTAACTTAGTTGGGTTTACGATAGAAGATCCTGCGCCTTGATAACGAGGAACTTTTGCGAAATCACCAATAATAACTATTTTTTCTTGTGATTTTAAAGGTAAAATTTCATTATCGTTCTTAAGAAGTATCATTGATTCTTCAGCAACTTTTTGTGCCATTAAATGGTGTTCATCATAATCAACAACAACATCTTTTGTTACAGCTTTATTAGTGTCTAATGCCAAAGTAATTAAATAATCAAGGTTTTCATCTAAAACAGATTCGCTAATTACTTTCTCATTGATTGCTTTTACTATTTCTTCGTTAGTTTCTCCACCAGTAGTAGGCATTTCTAATGAATTACCAGCGACCAAACCTTTTACTCGATCATTTGAGCCGCCCCAGTCAGTTACTACAAGACCGTCATATTTCCATTCATCTCTTAAGATATCTCTCATTAGATGAGTGTTTTCGTTAGTGTGAGTACCATTTAGCATATTATAAGAAGTCATTAATGTTTTTAATTTTCCTTCTTTAATACCAATCTCAAATGGACGTAGATAAATTTCTCTTAGGGTTCTTTCATCAATAATCGAATCAATAACCATTCTTCTAAACTCTTGATTATTAGCAGCGAAATGCTTTAAACAAGCTGAAACACCATTTGATTGAATTCCTCTAACATAAGCAGCTGACATTTTACCTGCTAAAAAAGGATCTTCACTAAAGTATTCAAAATTCCGTCCACATAAAGGGTTTCTTTTAATGTTTGTTCCTGGGCCAAGTAATACATTTACTTTTAAACTTGCAGCCTCTTTCCCAAGATACTTCGCCATTTCTTCACCAAGTTGGTCATTCCAACTATTAGCGACCGTCGCTGAAGTAGGGAAACAGGTTGAAGGGATTCCTTCATTAAGACCTAAATGGTCAGCAGCAGCAGCTTGTTTTCTTAAACCGTGAGGACCGTCTGATAAAAACATGCCCGGGATTCCATGTTTCTTTGATTCCGTGGTCGTCCAAAAATCTTTTCCGGACATAAATGAGGCTTTTTCCTCAAGGGTCATCTTGCTGATAATGTCCTTATTTTTCATAATCATACCTACCTTTCTATTGAAAAAATTGCACTCCAATACATACCGATTAAAAGCGCTAACATATTTCACCTAAATCAATTTTAACATAAAAAAAGATTGCGTTTTAGTTTGTAACGCAATCTGTCAAAAAACATACATATTTTGTCTAAAAAAAGATATTAATCCTCATTCTTGGTTGGAATAAGAATTATCAGTTTAAACCAATTGTTATCAGTTTTTATCGAAACACTTCCACCGTGTTTATTTACTATACTTTTTATACTTTTTAAACCATATCCGTGATAATGAACATCTTTTTTTGTTGTAAGGAAATTACCGCTTTGGATTTGTAAAGGAGTAATAAAGTAATTCTCAATTCTTATAAGAATCAAATCTTTTTGTGAATAAACTGCAATTTTAATCAGTCGTTGTTCCTTATCTTCAATCTTCAATACACTTTCAATTGCGTTATCTAATGCGTTTCCAAAGATAGAGCATAAGTCCATTGTTGGTAAGAAATCTAACAACTGCCCATTAGCAATACAAGTAACATTAATGTCATTTTCAATACATACCAGTAATTTTGATGTCAATAAAGTATCCAATACTTCATTGCCAGTCTTGTACTGAGTTTCATAGAACTTAATACTATTTTCCATTTCCTCGAGATATTTATCACGTTTATCTAAATCTTTTTCTGCTCGAATCGCAATAATTTGATTCTTTAAATCATGATATTTATGGTTGATTATGTCAATGCTCTCTTGTGACATGTGATATTGCTCATACTGCTTATTTAACAAGTTTTCCATCGAGTTTAGCTCAATTCTTGATCTAATAGCAAGTTTATGTTCTCTTTGAGAATAGAGTATTATCACCCCGGCAAAATCAACTAAAGTTCTAATATAGAAAATTTCCGCGGGATACCTTCCAGATATTGGTGTATTAACACTAACGAAACTGATGTTACTTACAGCGAAAATAATAATTGCAATACCGATGAAAGATAATAAGTCATTTTGATTTACTTCAATCATTAAACCTTTTTTCAAGTATCTTGATTCTAAAAAATGAACGGCAAAGAAACCAAGAACATAAACAACAACCATTGAAACCTCACTTAGGTACTCAAAAGGAATCCTATATGGTTGCATTTCGTAGTAGTAGAATAACTGCCAATGAAAAGATGCAATAAACTCAGCAAAAACAAAAGCGAGAACAGTCATATAACCGGCAGTATAAATGTTTTGCTTTGTTGTAATTCGAATAAAACTAAACATTAAAAAAACTGCAAAAATCATTCCAGGAATCCATAAGCCTAATGGTAGAATACCTGCAATTAACTGAAAACCAACAATAACAATAAAGAAACCTATGATCAAACCATAAAGTTTTAAACCTGTGAATCTTTTTTTAGCGTAAACTATATAAGCCAAACAGAATAACCATTCAGCAATTCCAGTATATAAACGAGGGATATTCATCAAGGTATCATTCATATTTTGCCCCCGAAATGACTTGCCAAAGCTTCTAAGAAGTCTTTTTTTCTTGGACGACTGATTTTCAGTTCCTTTCCATTAATAATAACAAAATCACCTTTAACTCCAGATACTTCATCTAGATTAACCAAATAGCAGTTGTTACTTCTAAAGAAACTGCCATCTTGAAGTTCGTCTTCCATACGTTTCATCGGAAACTTAACCGTATGACTGCCATTTTTCTCATGAATTATAAGATAATGCTTCATAGTTTCGATGTAAAATATGTCAGAAATATTAAGTTTTGCAACACCATTATCAGTGGTTAGAAGAATAAATTTTTCCTTTTTCTTCTTAATTTTCTCAACAGAATCATTCATCTCTTGCGAAAAAGCGAAGTAAGGGACAGGCTTCAACAAGAAACTCAAAGCTTTTACTTCATAACCTTTGATAGCGTATTGAGGCATATTCGTGATAAAGATGATGATAACATCTTTATCAAACTCACGAATTTTCTTAGCAGTAGACATCCCATCTAATCTACTCATCTCTATATCAAGAAGGATGATATCGTACTTTGATTCATAAAAAGAGACAATTTCATCGCCATCTTGATAAGTAAATAGGTCGATATTGATATTATTTTCTTTGCTATATCTTTTAAGATACTTCTTAAGAATTTCCGTGCATTCAGTTTGATCTTCGACGATTGCGACACTAATTCTCATCTTCCACCTCAGGATGTATGTTTAATTTTTCTTGAATGAGCTCTAATTAATAGATAAACCCCAAGTATAATCATCAAAAGGCTAAGATATTGTGAAGGGGTTGGAAAAACATTATACTCAGTGGTAATAAAACCTAAAAAACTTCCACGATCATCGCCTCTAAATAGCTCAATGATAATTCTTGCGATGCCATAAGAAATTAGATAAATCTCAGTTTCGATACTTCTGAATTTTTTCACTCTTATCAAAACAAAGAATAAGGCAAATAAAAAGAAAGCTTCAAACAACTGCGTTGGATAGATAGCTGTATCAGGATGAGCGTGATGTGCTAGACCGTGTGGGAAGACGATTCCTAAATAAGATTCGGTCGGTATACCATAGCAACAGCCAGCGAAAAAACAGCCGATTCTACCAAAAGCATGAGCAAGAACAACTCCAGTAATAACAACATTCATAATCTGTTTAACATTTTTATTATCATCTTTATAGAAGTATTTTAATAGAACTAAGAACGATACAACTCCGCCGATTAAACCACCAATAAAAGTTATTGAACCGAATGTTAACTCACCGTTCTTAATTGAGTGAAAAACTCCATCAAACAAATAAGATGAAAGAAGTGCAAACCCTAATGAAACAACAATTAGGATTAATATTCTATTTGCTTGTTTCTTGGAATAGCCATGAGTCTTTTCTAAATGACTTCCAACAAAAAACAACATTAAGAATAAACCTATGACAATCATTAAATCATACATAGGAATGGTATAGTTAAATACATCTGGAAGAAAATATGGGTACATGTTGCAATCTCCTTGTTTTATTAATATTATATCATAAAACCTCTATATTATCACCCAATAATTAAAAGGGAAGGAATATATTGGTTCGGTAAATATGATATATTGATTAGAGAAAATATTCAAGAGATTTTATCATGTTCAGTAATGCAGTTTTTAAAAGTAAAAGGGCTTTTACTTAAATGTAAGTGTGTGTTAGAATAGGGTGATGGATTTTTTATATGACATAAATGTAGCGAAAGGGATGGTTTTAGTTTTGAATAAATATGATTATTTAATAGTTGGAGCAGGATTTTTTGGTGCGACTTTTGCGCAACAAATGACGGAAAAAGGCAAGAAATGCTTAGTCATTGAAAAACGCAACCATATTGCGGGAAACGCCTTTACAGAGAGAAAAAATGGAATAGATGTTCACGTTTATGGACCACATATATTTCATACAAGTGAAAAAAACGTTTGGGATTATCTTAACCGATTTGGCAAATTTAATAATTTTATAAATTGCCCATTAGCATTGTATAACGATTCCATATATAACTTGCCATTTAATATGAATACTTTTTCTAAAATGTGGAACATTACAACACCAGAACAGGCAAAAAAAATCATTGAAAAACAAGTTAAAGACTCAGGGATAACCAATCCAAAGAACTTAGAAGAACAAGCAATTTCTATGGTTGGTGTTGATATCTACAATATTTTAATAAAAGAATACACTCAAAAGCAGTGGGGAAGAGAACCGAAGGAACTGCCTGCAGAGATTATCAAAAGGTTACCGGTAAGATTTACCTATGACAACAATTATTTCAATGACCTTTATCAGGGAATACCAATTGACGGATATACTGCTTTGATTGAAAAAATGTTAGAAGGTATTCAAGTAGAACTAAATACCAATTACTTTGAAAACCTTGATTATTACAATCAAATCGCAGAAAAAATTGTTTTTACCGGCCCGATAGATCAATTTTTCAACTATCAGTTTGGCAAACTAGAATATCGATCATTGAGATTTGAAACAGAAGAGTTAGAACTAGAAAACTTTCAAGGAAATGCCGTAATTAATAACACTAGTTTAACTGTACCTTACACAAGAATTATCGAACATAAATACTTCAATTATAATAACCAAAAGACCACAATAATAAGTAAAGAATTCCCTGCCGATTATCAGGATACCCTTGAACCCTATTACCCAATTAATAATGACGCTAATGCGATTCTGTTAAAGAAATACCAAGAAAAAGCTAAAGAATGCAAGAATGTTATTTTTGGCGGCAGACTGGCTGAGTACAAATATTATGATATGCATAATGTAATTGCTAGTGCGCTGGAAATGGCTAAACAAGAGGGATAAAAAAAGAATGCAAATATTTGCATTCTTTATTCTTTCTTATCATAGTTGAATCTAATAGGTTCAATATCAGGAAGACTTTCAGACATCTTGTCGATGAATAATACCCCATTTAAATGGTCGTACTCATGTTGAAAGACAATCGCGGGATATCCAGATAACTTAATTATAGTGTCTTTAGTTTCGCCAGACTCTAAATCCACCAAGGTAACTTTAGCCTTAATTTTTTTATGTCTTTTTACCAAACCTGATGTTTCAACATCTACTGAAAGACAGCCTTCTCCACCAGGCAAATAAGTTAAGGCTTCGGAATAAGAAATAATCTTTGGATTAACAATAGCAAATTGATACAGTTCTTTAAAATTCTCATCATGCACCTTCATGCAAAACATTCTCAAAGACTGATCAATTTGAGGGGCAGCTAAACCAACAGATGGTCTTAAGTTGTATTGTTCGACAATCTCATCATCTTGTGAGTTTTCGATATACTCCATCATTAGTTTTATTGTTTCAAAATCCTTTTTTGAAAATGGCATATCAACAGCTTTAGCTTTTTTTCTTAAAGTAGGATGTCCATCTTGAATTATATTTGTACTTAATAACATATTATCACCATCGATATTATATCACTGACATTAAAAAAAATAAAGAATAATGGTTAAGGAGTTTTGAAATTCAAAATGATATGTTATAATAAAAAATGCATAAAAATATACACGAGGTTTATATAATATGGTAAAGAGAAAAGGTATTATTATTTATTTTCGCAACAAGAAAATAATCAACAAAATTAAAGAGTTAGGAATAAATGTCACCTACGTCAGCGAAGCTTTAAGGTATTTAACTGGCTATGTTGACGAATCTCTATTCAACGAAGTTCAGAAAACCCTGAAAAATCATCGATTAATCAAAAAAATTGAAGAGTCGAAACAAGAAATGGAATCCCTAAATTTCTCAATCTAACTTTTATATTGCCTGTCAATAAAAAATACTTGACAGGCAATATTTTATTTGATATAATCATTCAGGAATTTAATAGGAGGATTATTATGGTTAAACTTAGATTACAAAGATTCGGTACAACAAAAAGACCTTTTTACCGCGTAGTTGCAGCGGATGCAAGAAAAACAAGAGATGGTAGATATCTTGAAGTTGTTGGAGTTTATGACCCAACTAAATCACCTGCTTTTGTTGAAATCAATAACGAGTTGGCAGTAAAATGGTTAAATGCTGGTGCACAACCAACCGATACAGTAAAAAGCTTATTTAAAAAAGCTGGAGTTATGAACGAATTTTTATCTGAAAAGAAACAAAAGTAGTAGGTATAATAATGGCTGTTAATTTTGAAAAACTAGTATTTGACTTGGTTACGCCATTAGTTATTCATCCTGAAGATTTATTAGTAAAAAAATTCTCAGAAGATGAAGACTCGATTACAATCCAAGTTCTAGTAAACCAAGAGGATTTGGGCAGAGTTATTGGTAAAGGCGGTAAAATTGCTAATGCAATTAGAACGATTTCCTATGCTGCTGCTTCCAAACAAGGTAAAAAGATAAAAATTGATATTGATTCATTTGAGTAAAAGAATGAAAGATAATCTAGTCGCTGTCAGCGCATGTTTAATTGGTGTTAATTGTAAGTATAATGGAAAAAATAATCTTAACTTGAAAGTGATGAATTACTTACAAGGAAAAGAAGTTATCTTAGTCTGCCCTGAAGAACTAGGGGGATTAACAACTCCAAGAATACCTTGCGAAATCCAAAAAGATCGAACCGTCATCAATGAAGTTGGAAAAAATGTTACCGATAATTTTCTTCTTGGAGCGCATCGAACTCTCGATATTCTCAAAGAAAATAATTGTCAAAGCATAATTCTAAAAGACGGTTCTCCATCTTGTGGATATAAATCTATCTATGATGGCAGTTTTACCGGCAAGCAGATTAGAGGAAAAGGTATTTGTGCAGAATACCTTAATGAAAACGGAATTAAAATATTAGATTTAGAGACTTGAAAAATCAACTAAATGGTTGATTTTTTTTAAGATAAGAGGGAAAAATGAAAATTAAAAATGAAATACAACAAGCAATAACTGAAATGGGTTTTGTAAGCTTAACCCCTATTCAAGAACAAACAATACCACTACTATTAATGGGTAAAGATGTCATAGGCAACAGTCATACTGGAACAGGTAAAACTGCGGCTTTCGGCATACCATTATTAGAAATGGTTGACTTTACAAGTAACGACATACAAGCACTGATTATAACTCCAACAAGAGAATTATCTGTTCAAATTAAAAATGAAATGAACAAGATTTCTAAGTATATTGACAACTGTCGAATTGTTAATGTATATGGGGGAGAAATCATTACAAGACAGTTCTATGAACTTAAGAAAAAACCACAGATTATCATAGGCACTCCAGGAAGAATCATTGACCACTTAAACAGGAAATCAATGGATTTTTCCAATATTAAATATCTGGTATTGGATGAGGCTGATGAAATGTTAAAAATGGGATTTGTTGAAGATATTGAAACAATCTTTGAAAAAACACCGTTAAATAGACAAACACTTATGTTTTCAGCAACAATGCCAAAAAGAATTGTTGAGCTTGCAAAGAAATACTTGGTTAATCCAGAAATTGTAACATCTGTTGGCCAAGATTTGACTAATCAAGATATATCTCAATATTACTACAAAGTTAAAAAAGAAAATAAAACAGAAGCGATTTATCGGTTATTAAATATTTACCGTCCGACTTTAGCTTTGATTTTTTGTAATACAAAACTAAAAGTGGACGAAGTGACTCAGGATTTAATTGATCGTAAAATTAATTGTGATAAGATTCATGGCGATTTACCTCAAACAACAAGACTCGATGTTTTGAATAAGTTCCATAATGGTATCATTGAAGTCTTAGTCGCAACTGATGTTGCAGCAAGAGGCCTAGACATTAAACATGTTGAAGCGGTATTTAACTATGATGTACCAGAAAAAGCAGAGTATTATATTCATCGTATCGGAAGAACTGGTAGAATTGGCAATGTCGGCTATTCATTCACATTAGTATCAAAGGGTGAAATAAGAAAGATCGAAGAGATTGAAAAATTATCTAACTCAAAAATCAAGAAAAGAAACATTCCAACCTACGAAAAAGTAATTGACGTAAAAAATGAAAAATTCATCAATGAGATTAAAACAATTGTCAACGAACAAAATCTAGATAAAGAATACTTAATTTTGAACCAATTAGTTAGTGAAAACTTAAAAGAGGATGAAATAATTACAGCTTTACTAAAGAAGTTAAACGCACTTGAGACCAATCACGAAAATATCTCTGATATAAATGAAGAGTTCAATACCTACAACACTTCAAGAAACAAAGCTGATCAAGTCAGATTCCATATGAACATTGGTAAAGAAAGCAACCTTACGGTATCAGATATACTTGATTTTATTAAATCAAACGTAAGAGTTAGTGCTAAAGAAATCCAAGATATCGCAATCTTATCAGCATTTTCATTTTTCTCAGTTGATAACAAGTATTCTACAGCAATTCTATCAAACTGTAAAAATAAAAAACTTAAAGGTAAGAAAGTCAATCTATCAATATCTAACAAGGGTAAAAGAAAGTAATTATCTACCTTGTTATATTGACATTTCTTGATTATAGAATATAATTAAGTAGTGATAATAAGGGGGAATTTCAATGAAAAAATTAGGTTTTATGGTTTGTACTAACTCATCAATCGATTATTTAGATTTCGATTTCGATGTTACAATTATCCGTTCTATGGTTATTATGAAAGATAAAGAGTATATTGATTATGAAGAGCTCAAAGCACAAGAGTTTTATAATATGATAGAAAGCGATCCGACAATTTTACCTAGAACAGCGATGGCTTCAACTGGCACTATGTTAGAAGCTTATGAAAAACTAAGAGATCAAGGCTGCGATACAATCCTTTTCGTGACCATTTCTTCAAAGATGAGCGGAATCTATGATAATGCACTTTTGGCTAAAAAAATGGTCGAAGGTGTTGATGTTAGAGTATTTGACTCTAAATCGGTTGGTTATATTGAATCAAAAATGATTTTTAAAGCCCATGAGGGATATAAAGCTGGAAAAACTATCGATGAAATCATTAAAGATTTAGAGTTTATTCGGGATAATAATCGCATTTACTTTGCTGTTAACGACTTGAAGTTTCTCATCAAAAACGGTCGATTATCTAATGCTGCCGGATTTATGGCTAATATGTTGAAGATAAAACCGTTATTAATTATTGATAATGATGGTGCGGTTGTGAGTGTTGAGAAAATCAGAACTTTCCATAAAGCAGTTGATCGAGTAATTGAAAAATACTTTGAAGAAACCGAAAATAAAGATGTTGAAACGTTTATCGTTCATGCTAATAACCCTGAAATGGCAAGTTATATAAGAGAAACTGTTATGGCAGCAAGACCACATATAAAAGAAATAAAGGATTATCTACTAGCTCCTGCTGTTGCGGCCCATTGCGGACCAGGAGCGATTACGATTGGCTATATTTTAAATCATTAGGAGTTTTATATGATTAATAGTGATGTTATACGGGGGCATATTGAAACAATTATCTTGAAACTCTTAATTGAGAAAGAAATGTATGGATATGAAATCGTTAGCGTTATTAAAACGAGAACAAATGATTTGTTTGCAATAAAAGAAGCAACTCTTTACGCAGTCTTACAAAGATTGGAGAAAAAAGAGTTGATTTCTTCATATTTAGGCGAGAAAACCCATGGTGGTAAAAGACGATATTATAAAGTTACTCCTCTTGGAAAAGCGTATTTTAAAGAAATGCTAAATGAATGGAATATGCTTAAGGAAATCATGTTAAAAATGTTAGGAGATGAACATGAATAAAATAAAATCATACGTCAGTAAGCTTCTAAAAGGGTTTTTCAATGATGAAGAGAAAAAAGAACTAATCGAAATTCTTACAATTAGCCTTGAAGAAAAAGTAGATGATTTAGTAGAGAGTGGCACTCCACTAGAAGAGGCAATTGATCAATCTATTAATGAACTTGGTAATGCCGAAGATGTGCTTGAGGTTTATCCTGAACTAAATAAAAAGAGTCTAACGATAAAAAAGCGGAAGCATCAGTTTTTGTTCTCACTTGGTGGTTACTTGATTATTGCAGGAATTGCAATATTCATCAATTTTCAGTTTATTGAGTTTTTTTCGAATATCCTATGGTTTATCTTAATTTTAATTGCATTATTATTTTGGCCTATCACCATGTTATTTAGGTATTTGGCGGTAAAGAAATAGAGGTTTTTAGTTTTGAAAATACGCAAATTAGTTTTTCTGTCATTTATGATTGCTATAAGTGTTGTCTTGTCAATCATAGAAACGGCAATTTCAGGAATGATTTTTTTAATACCAGGAGTAAAACTTGGCCTCGCTAATGTCATCACTTTGATAGTGTTAATGACTTTAGGCGAAAGAGATGCTTTTCTTGTTGTAATTGTTAGATTATTAATCGTTGCTTTAACATATAGCGGTTTGTTTTCAAACTCTTTCTGGATTAGTATATCGGGAGGAATGCTGGCAATCTTAGCAATGATACTTATTAAAAAAACCAAGTTATCAATATTCAGTATCTCAGTGTTTGGTTCGTTGATGCATATGGTGGGTCAAATTGCAGCAGCTATTGTTGTTTCAAATACGCAAGCATTAATCTATATGTTGCCTTATATGATGGCTTTAAGTGTACCTACCGGTTTAGTGACTGGTTATCTAGCTAAAAGGATTATCAGCAATTTTACTGAAAAAATTAGATCATTCAATTAAAAAAAAGCGCTGAGCGCTTTTTTAATTGATTGGTTCCATTAAGTAGTCAGCGAAATTATCACTCATTACAATATTGTCCTTCCCTAAGTACCATAAAGCTTCTAATCCTTCAATACTGTTTACATAAGCTAAACCTTCTTCGACACTTAAAAGATAGATAGCTGTAGATAATATATCACCGATTGCACCATTATTATAAAGAATGGTTAAGGATATAGAACTGCCACCAGGATAATATGTTCTTGGATCAATTATATGATGATAAAGAGTTTGATCGTCATAATCATTTAGATTTTTGAAGTACCTTTGATAATTGCCACTTGATACTAAATTTAAACCATCTGTCAGTTGGACGATTGCATAATAGAATGGATCGCCAACTTCGGCAAAAGGAGTAGTCAAAGCAATATTATAAACTCCTTCGTCATTGAGTGGATTACTACCATTTGCATAAACATTCGAGTTACCTAAGTTAAGAATATAGTTTAAATCATATTGACTTAAATACTCAATGATTACTTCGCTAATATAGCCTTTACCAAATCCGCCTAAATCGATTCCCATGTTCTCTTTTGCAAAATCAATACTTAGGTTATCGTCATCAAAAATAATATCGTTAGAGTCAATATTGAAGGTTCTATCTAACAAGCTTTGATTAGGTACTGGGCAGTAATCAGTTCCAGACATTAAATCATAGATACAGTCTTCATGATTTCTTGCTTCATTCCAAATACTTAAAACCGGTTGTAAAGCCAGGTTAAATAACAAGTTTTCTCCATCGGTAACGATATCTTCATGCTCTTTAGCGTACTTGATTGCTTCATATAATAAAACATCGACAATAACAGGACCATTAGTGTGATTGATAGTATAAACATTATTAATCCCACCATAAGGATTATACTTATCAAAATAGCGATGATATGTCATTGCGAGGTTTTGAAACTCAGAGAAAATCGTATCTAAATCTGCATCAAAACTACTGTCGACATAGATTTTTAATGAAATTATTGTATCAAAGTATGATGTCAAACGGCGTTCGCATAAATAGACTCCAGACTTTTGACTAGTTGTACAATAGTTTGTGTTAGGATTTTCAAAATAAGTAGTGGTAGTGTTATTGCAGGCCATTAACAAACCGCTAAGCAATAACAATAATCCAATAGTTAAAATTTTTTTCATTACATGCTCCTTTATTATTGTTTGAAAAACAATGCTTTTATTATATAATATTAATGAGAAGGTGATACTATCAAAAAAAGAGATATAATCTTTATCGGAGCCATTCTTTTGATAGCTTTAATCAGCGGTTTAGCGTTCCGAATTATTGAGAGTGTTAGATCAACGGGTAATGTTTACGCAAAGATTGTCTATCAAAACGAAGTGATTCTGATGATTAATTTAGAAAACAATGATTATCATATCTATGATACTATTTACAAAAACCAAATCAATGTGACTTTAGCTAACCAAGGAGTATTCTATGTTCCTGGAAAAACAACAATTGATATGGCAGAACTCTACGAAATTGATGAGTTTGCCAAAGATAATCAAATTGTTGGTATAAAAGTTATAGTCGAAGGCGGAAAAATAAGTGTTGCCTATCAAGAAAGTCCTAAAGATTTATGTGAGTTTCAAAGACCAACATCATCGCCATTAATGCCTATTGTTTGTCTTCCTAATGAGTTAGTAATCAATGTTTATACAGATATGCAGACAGATCAGTTTATTCCAGACTCAATATTGGAGTGATATTATGTTAGTTATTATTAGCCCTAGTGTTTTTTTAGTTAGTCGAATCATCCTTTTTTTCATTGCGACAATGTTCATATTCAGGGCGATTCAAGCAATTGAGATTAATAAAATCTTTAAGAGAAATTCTGGAGATCAAATCCGATTCTTGTATATGGTGATTTCAGTAATCTTAGGGTATTTATTCGTTGACGCCATTGTTTCATTGTTCGAACATCTTAACAATTTATTTTAGAAAAACCTGGGATTGACTCAATAATCTCTAAATTATCTTGATAATTGTTATTGTTGAATAATAAGGTTTTAATACTTTCTAAATCGGTTTCAATAATTGAGAAGAAGAAAGTAACTTTATTGTCATAAATTACATTATCAAGATCGGTTTTTTCCCGTACTATCCGATCAATATTACCTAAATAATCATAATCACAAGTTACTTTACAGTAATGTGTGATTATTTTTTTGGCTATTGGGGCACCTTCTACAGCTAATGTTGCTGTATGAGAATAAGCTCTAACCAAACCACCTGTTCCAAGCATTATTCCACCGAAATATCTAATAACAATCAGCAAGCAAAAGTTAAGTTGATTATTCTTGATTATTTCAAGAATAGGGTATCCTGCAGTTCTAGTTGGTTCTCCATCATCACTATATTTTTGCGAGTTATCATCAAGAATATAAGCATAGGTATAATGATTGGCATTTGGATAATCACTCTTACTTTTGGCAAGTTGATGATTAACTTCATCGACGCTTTCAACATGACAAATAATCCCGATAAAACGAGATTTCTTTTCAATGAATTCAACTGTTGTGTTTCCAGCTATCGACTTCATTTTCTCACCGCCAAATATTATACCATATGCTACTTATTTTATAAACAAAAGTTTACCTAAAAAGCCTTACATCCCTTTTGATAAAATATGTAAAGATATATAAAAATAAACGATGATATGATATAATAAAAATGGTGATTTTATGGAAAATCTTCTGGCTTCAGGCAAATCAATAATTCAAAAATTGCATTCTTTTGGATATGAAGCCTACTTTGTAGGTGGTTTTGTTAGAGACTACCTTTTGGGCAAAACTTCTGATGATATTGATATCACAACTAATGCACAACCACATGAATTAACAAAAATATTTCCCATCACCAAAGAAACTGGTTTGAAATATGGAACCATTACAGTTATTGTTGATAATCATCCTTTTGAAGTTACCACTTATCGAATCGATCAAAAATATGAGAATTACCGTAAACCAGAATCGGTAATTTTTTCAAAAAAACTAACGGAAGATTTAAGCAGAAGAGACTTTACTATTAATGCTTTAGCAATGGATGTTGATGGTCATATCATCGATAACTTTGAAGGAAAAAAAGATTTAGAATCTAGAATAATTAAAGCTATTGGTAATCCTGATGAAAGATTTATGGAAGATGCCTTAAGAATTTTAAGAGCTTTACGATTCGTTGCTAAATTAGGTTTTACTATTGAAGAGCAAACACTGATTAGCATGAAAAAAAACATTAACTTGACAAAGTTTTTACCTAATGAAAGAATCGTTTCTGAACTAGAAAAGATCTTCAGTTATCCTCATAACAAAAAAACTTGTCAATATATGGAAACAATCGACTTTATCTCAGTTTTTCCAGAGTTTAAACAAGGATTAGAAAAGTACAAACAAAGTCAAATTGATTTGAACTTTATTGAGTTCATGACATTATCACTTTTTTTAAGTAAATCTCCTCTACCTGATTATTGGCGTTTTTCTAATAAAGATAAATTGATGATAAACAAAGTGGTTCGTTTGTTAGAGATAACGAAATCTGTTCATTTTAATTCGTTATTGGTTTATCAAGCGGGTTTAAAAGAAAGCTTAATGGCAAATAAGATCCATCAAGTAATCATACCCATGAATAATCAGGAAGAATCAATAAATAAGATATATCAAAGATTGCCTATTTATAAAAAGAGTGATCTTCATTTTAAAGGGGATGATGATATCTTTATCAACAACCTCAACAATCAAGAAATAATTGGCGAGATTCTTGACGAACTTGAACTTTTAGTAGTCAATCGTCATCTAGAAAACAATCATGAAACATTAAGAGAATACGTAAGAAAACTATTGGAGAGACTAAATGGATAAAAGGCCATTCTATTGTTATCTCGATAATTTTGATGAGTTAACAATTATCATCCCTATAAAGAATTATCAGGATAATCTAGATTATTTTTTGGTCGGTAACGATGAAATAATCAAACTCAAAATTAATCAAAGAATTAGCCTAGGTGTTGAAATTAAGCTGGTTGCCAACTTCGACGCCTATATTGATTTGGGAAAAATCTATTTTGTCGAAGACACAAAAAAACAGATGTCGGAGTTATATACTGGAAAGATAGTCAGAACAGAACTTTTCGATAACATCTATTCATACAAAAAACATGATTTGGGCTTCATCTACTCAAAAGAGAGTACGAAGTTTAAACTTTGGACACCAGTTGCCAAATATGTAACATTAGAATTAATTGACAACCAAGATAATGTCAGTTTACATGAGTTGGAATATAAAAATTCAGGGATTTGGCGTGTTGTTATCCCAGGAGATTTGGATGGTTTTAAGTATCGTTATCATGTTTATGTCAATGGACAAGAAAAAGTTTGTTTAGACCCTTATGCAAAAGCTTCCACTGCAAACGGCGAATATAATTATGTTATCGATTTTGCCAAAACCTATAAAATGAAACATCAACCTAAATTTAGTGGCAATCCGCTTGACGCGATTATTTATGAGGCGAGTGTTAGAGATTTTACTAGTGATGAAAATGTTCCATTCAAATATCCTAAGAAATACCTTGGATTAACAGAAGAAGGTTTAAAAACAAAGTTAAATCAAACAGCAGGACTAGACTATCTAAAAGAGTTAGGGATAACTCATTTGCAGTTATTACCTATATTTGATTTTGAAGGTATTGATGAAAACAATCCAAATTTAAATTACAACTGGGGCTATAATCCTAGCCAGTATTTTGTACCTGAAGGATCATACGCAACCGAGCCCAATAGTGCGTATTCACGAATTAACGAGTTAAAACAAATGATAGATAAGCTTCATGAATATAATATTTCAGTAGTTATGGATGTTGTCTACAATCATGTATATGACGCCGCAAATTTCTCGCTAGAAAAATTAGTGCCTGGTTATGCATATCATGTTGACAGAAATGGTATTAATACCAATGTATCTGGTTGCCAAAATGATTTAGCAACACATCGTAAGATGCTCAGAAAACTAATAATTGAAGCTACTTTATTTTGGGCAAGCGAATATAAAATTGATGGGTTTAGATTTGATTTAATGGGGCTAATTGATTATGAAACAATGAATGAGTTGAGACAAGATCTTCACGATTTAAACGATAAAATCATCGTTTATGGAGAGGGCTGGAATATGTACTCATCGAATCTATCAGACCGAATGGCACATATGACCTCAAAAAAAGTGATTCCAACCATTGGATTTTTCAATGATAAGTTTAGAGAAGTAATCAAAGGATCAACATTCAATCCCAAAGAAGCTGGCTATGCAACTGGCAATCTAGAAGATACTGAAGTTGTAAAAGAACTTTTATTAGGCAGTTCTCGAAATCGCTTCATGTTCAAATATACCGATCAAAGCATCAACTATGTGGAGTGTCATGATAATCATACATTTTTTGACAAATGCCAATTCATTTTCGATAATCATGAAATCATCTATCAAAAGCAGTTATTAGCAACGGCGATAGTGCTTTTATCTCAGGGAGTTCCTTTCCTGCACTGTGGGCAAGAGTTCTTCCGGACCAAAGATCTTGATGAAAACTCGTATATCTCTGGTGATGAGATAAATAAGGTTGACTGGACCTTAAGAGAAAAACATGAAGATAAGATTGCTTTCGTAAGGAAATTAATCGATTTAAGGAAGAACTTCAATTGTTTCAAACTTAAAGCTTCAAGTGATCTGGAAGCAAAGGTAGAAATTGTTACTTTATCCTCTAAATCATTAATGGTTCATTATAACGAAACATGTAATCTCTTACTAGTATTTAAACCAACCTCAATAAAAGAAACGATTATTATTCCTGAGGAGTATCAACTACTTCTAGCATCTGAAGATGTTGGTCAAGGCGAAAACTCTGAGTATTATTTACAGGAAATTGGGACATATATTTTTAAAAAAGGAGAAGAAAACAATGCTTGAAGACGGTGTTAAATATGATTTTTTTGGAAAAGTTTTGCAAATAAACGAGTCCACTTATGAGACTTATCCCCTTACAGTGCTTACTGAAGAAAATGAGACAGTAATTGTAAGGGTAAAGCAAACAGAAAATCTGTCATTAAACAAAATTTACTACTTTAAAACTAAAGGTATTACCTTTAAAGATAAAATCCATTTGGAAGTTATCGAGTATAAAAAATTATCAGAAGTAGAGATATCTGATGAAAAAAGAGAAGTCTTGATGAAGTCTTTCTATGATCACGCTCCTGTAAACACAACTGAGATTATTAAAGACATTGAGAGGATTCTTGACAATCTTAATAACCAAGTTATTAAAGATGTCACGAAGAAGATTTATACTGATAATAAGAATGATTTTTATCTTTATCCAGCAGCGACAAAATTTCATCATGCTTATATATCAGGTTTAGCATATCATACCCACTCGATGTTGAGGCTCGCGAAAGGTTTTTTAGAAGTTTATGATTGGTTGAACGCTGATTTACTTTATGCTGGTATTATCCTTCATGACATATGTAAAATCTCTGAGTTTGATTCATACGAGGGTAGTAACTATACCATTAAAGGTAAACTTATTGGACATATTGCAATGGGGGTTTCTAAACTTGATGAAGTAGCAAAAGAACTCGGATATATTAATGAGGAAGAAGTGATGTTGTTGCAACATATCTTGTTAAGTCACCATTACTACGGCAATTTTGGATCGCCAAAGAAACCTAATATTGCAGAGGCATTAATGATTCATTTCATTGATAACATTGATTCAAAAGCCTGTGTTTTAGGCGAAGAACTTGATTTAGTTGAAAAGGGAGACTTAACTAGTCCAATCGGGGTATTAGACCGAGAAAGGTATTACAAGCACAAATTATCGTAAATAAAAAAACTGTAGGATTTATTTTTCCTACAGTTTTTATTTTGAAATTAATTAGTCGATATACTTTCCTAAGATAGCATCGAAATAAGCTGTTTCAATGATTTTTAGATTTGCAAGAATCTGATCATGAGTCAAGTTAGTATAATCGTTTGGTAAGAAGTTGCCAGATTCTAAAAGTTGAGCCATTTTGACATTGACTGTTCCTAAGACATAGAACTCATTAAGAATTCCATCGAAGTAGAAGTCTAAGGCTTTGGCAACTGATGCTGGTATTTTTGGAATTGTAATATTGAATTTTTCTTCAACATCAGCATCTGTTAAGTCATAAACCATTTCATAGAATTTATATGTTGCATATAGTTGTAATTGTTGTAAGGTTGGCATATCATTTTCATTGAAAACTGATTGAGGATAAAGACTAGCGTTAGGCGAACTGCTTGTAAATTTAGCAGAGAACTTATCGAAATCATCACCTTTCTTAACCAAGATTAGATGGATGCCAAAATCAGTAATAACTAAATCAGAGTAAAGTTCAGAAAGTTCAGTGTTTTGTGGTAATTGATACTCTTGATAAAGTGAGATTAATGCTTGTGTAAACTCTTTTGCATATGAATCCTTTGTTCCATACTCACCACTATATGTCAATGAATGAGTGACATTTTCTTCCTCACTATCTTTAACATTTAAATCTTCAGTAAGTAATAAAATACCTTTCTGCTTAAATGCGCCCCATATTTCATCAGTTCTGGTTGCCTTAATGTATTGATCAACTAAAGCTGTGAATGTGCCTTCAAACTCATTGATTGCAATTTCTAATTGAGCGAGTAGTGAGTTAAATTCTTCAACTTCTTCAGTGGTCAGATTGTCCATATACTCTTTAAAGTCATCAGGTCTGCCATCCTCATCAAAGTCAATGAAAATCAATAAGTGAACAACATCTAGACTAAAATAGTTATTAAAGTTATCTTCAACAATTGATAATAATGCTTCGACAACATTGTATTGATTAATTACTGAATCAATTAAGTAAGGTTGTAACTCTCTTGTGATAAAATACTCTATTAATGCCAATTCAGTTTTTGTTCCATATTGTGCATAGGCATAATCAGAAAAGTTTTTATAAGGATATTGCATACCATATTGAGCATATAAGTTTTTCATATATGAGTAGTATTGCTTTGAGTTTGCAACTTGGGTATACATTTCATCCATTCTATCGGTATTGTTTCGCTTGATATTTCTTTGAGACCCAAAAGCTTCTTCAAAGTAATCAGAATATAATACTTCTTTAAACTGTGCAGCGTATAAAGTATAAACAGATGGATTCTTCTCTAATGTATAAGTATGTAAATCATCAGCGGTAATTTCTACACGATCATCACTTGTTAAAGTTCTGTCCATTGAAGCAACTAAAGTTTTATGTCCTCGATTATTGATTTCATAAGTGGTCGCAGATTTTTTGTAATCCAATCCTAAGTAGTAGTCATAGATAACAAAGTTAACATCTTTTCTAAGTGAAATTAGTTTATTAGAAACATTTGTAGAACCGTTAGATCCATACACTTTAGTTTCTAATAATCTTTCGCTTACTTCATCATAAATCTCTTGATTATTAATTAAAGTTTTTAGTGCAGGGTAAGTAATTTGTGGGTCGACAACAGCAGAATTTTCACCAGTTGGAAGCACGTTAACACTAATTTTACCAGTTCTAGTTTCACCTAAAACTCTGATTGAATAACTTAAATCAACCTTTGTCGCAACAGAAGGTGTAGTAACAACTCCAGCATTAGAAATAACATTACGATCTGCTGATGTCCAAGTAATTGTTGAGCCATATTCACCAGTTGTTGGTAAAGTGATGCTTTGAACTACATTTTCTGGTAAAACAATTGATTGTTCGATTAAATCAAGAACGATTTTGCCAAGATTGAATTTTTGAGGTTCTTCTAATTTATGTGTCATATAGAAGAAGTTAACGCTTGACATTGTAATTGATTGTGGTCTTGAAGAATATTCTTTATTGTTAAGTTGTGAAATTGTTTTAAACATATATGTTGCTAAAGTTGTTGATGTAGAATTAACTTCATCAAAGTTAAAGCTTAAAAATTCATTTTCTAATGCAATTAACTCTTCTTTTGTCGCATTCTCTGGTAATAACTCACGATACTCACCATAAACAAAGTTGTACATTAAAATATAGTAATTCAAAATTTCTTCTTCAGTTAATTCTGATGTGTTATTTGATGTGAAAGTAGTAACATTTGCTTGAGCGCGGTAGTTTTTATTAAAAATAAGTTTGTGAGTGCTTGTAACATCAACGTCACCAGCATCAAATACTTTTCCATCAGATGTTAAACGATATAATAATACATCATCAGCGTCCTTGATTAGAACGTCTTCATCTTTATCGTAAGGATTTACTCTGCTCATGTAGTAATAAATAATGTTTTCGTCACGATATTCTTTCGCGTCATCAAAACTTTCGAAAAGATGTTCTTTAGAAATGATAATAGTTGGGTCATCATTGATTAAATTGCCTTCATTGTCTAAAGAGAAACTGTTTTCTTCAGAGTCTGTATAAAAATCATTTGAACCTTTTGTATAAACAATTTGCTTACTAAAATTTAATATATTTCCATTTTCATCAAAGTAATAAGTTTCAATATATTTATAAGCTTCAACGATTTCTTCATTATTATCTAGTAAAGCTTCATTTGTATAAGTAAAACCTTTATACAAAGCTAACTTATCGCTTACTTCAGCAAGGTTAAACTTAGCTAAAACCGCTAACGCATCTTCTCTACTAGTAAAACGGATATTGATTGCCTTCATATCTTCGAAATACGAACTGATAAAAGCAGTAGCAACTTCGATTTCTGTTAGTTCTTCAGCAAGGATTTCTCTAGCGTACTTTTCTCTTGCAACAAGTAACCTAGCGTACTCATTTTCACGACCAAGGTATCCAGAAAGAATCATTGATCTTTCAAAAACGTCTTCTAGTTCAGTTAGATTCTCAGCTGATATCTTTGCTATCTCGTCATCTTTAGAAGTGCCATACTTGATAAATTTAATTTTATCCTCGATTTCTTGATTAGTAACTTGATCTAAATATTCCGATAACAATAAAGTATCGACCATCATTAATAATTGGGTGATACCGTTATTGGATTTAATTTGTTCATATATCTCTTCATTGGTAATTGAATAAATAACTTTTCCGTTCTCATCAAGTCTTTCATAAAAGATTCCTTTTGGGTCGGATAAGCTAGGCATTCTTGTATTTCCTGTTGCTAGAGCTAAGATAACTGCTCCTAGGACAACGGTTAATACAACCGCCGTGATTATGATAATCTTTTTTGCTAATGGGTTATTCATGTTTTTCCACTCCTTATTAATATTCGCAACATATATCATATCATTTTTCACTTCTAAAAACAATAAAAAAATTGTTAATGTTTTGTGATAAAACCCTAATAATTGGAATATTTTCTTTAATTTGAAAAGCTTTCAATCTATTATATGTTATTTGTGGTGATTTTGCAAAAGAAAAAGATTTGTGGATAGTTCTATTTTTCGCGATAATCATGATATTTTAATAATCTAACTACTTATTGAAAAAAATGGACAATAATATTGACAAACAATACCCTTAATAATATAATATAAGCGTAAATAGCAAAACTAGCGAAAGCTAGTGACGCAAAGCTATAGGGCCTTCGGAAGATGGTAGCCAGTTGCCGTTGTCTTAAGTGACGAGGGCATTTTTTATTTCTTTGAGAGAAATTTAAAGATGCTTTAGAATCTTAGGTAATGGCATTTTTTATTAAATAATATTGAAAGGAGAAATTATAAATGATCGCTAATGCTAGAAGACAGTTTATCTATTCTTTAGTCTTGCTCATCTTGACAATTTCTTCTTTTGTTTTTGTTACTTATACTTGGTTTACTACCAGATTAGAGCAATCCCTAGAATATGATCCGGATATGGGTTTGGTTGATGTCGGTATAAGAGTTTACTTTAAAGATGGCGAAACCTTCTTAAAAGAAGCAGATTTTGTCGAAATAGTTCCTGGTGTACCTAAACCAGGCGTGTATTATGTGAATATTGATAGTGAATCATCACTGGATTTTATTGAGTATTTAAGAGTAGATATCCTAGTTTATAGTAATGTTCCAACACATATTAGAGTTAAAGTTTATCGTCAATTAACTTTAATATATCAGGACTTTCTTGGTAATGTAACTGAATTATCTGTGTATATGGGTGATAGTGTTGAAGAAGAACTGATGTTTTACTATGATACTGACAACTGGTATATTGATTCTATCTATGAAACATTTTACCGAGATGATATCTTTATCAGAGATGTTTATGGAAACGCAGTTTATGTTCAGACTAGCCCAGGTGTTTTCACCGATGTTGAAACGGAAACTTTAACATTTTCTTTATTAACTAGCGGTGATTTTGTGGATGCTTCTAATAATCTTATAATTAGATCAGAAGAGATTTTTAACTCTCAAGCACAAGCAAGAGCATATCAAAATCGTCATTTTGATTATATATACTATCAAGAAATGGTCGATAATATTCAAACAATTCCGTTGCTTTTACCTTATGGAGGCAACTTTGGGACTTATCCTTCGGGATATTCTTTACAAATAGCGTTTACAGTTGAAGCGGTTCAAGCAATAGGCGGACCACAAAACTTATGGGGATTAAATACACCTCCATGGGACGGGGAATGGTGGGCAGGTGAAGAGAATGAAGAATAATCATCAAAGTCTAGGTATAATAAAACACAGTCTAGTATTCATCTTGACTGTGGTTTTTGCTTTAATAAATATTGGTTTTTTAGTTAAATACAGTGATGCAAAACCAAACATCATCATTCCCAATCGAACTGTTCAGTTTACAGGTGATTATGATTGGGATGAGACAATTAACCCTAAAACTTTAAGCACAGATTATATATCATATACAGATTATCGAGCAAATATCTGTACCCAAGCTGCTTCATCTTGCAATACCGATAAAATCATCAGATTTGACACTGCAGAAGAATTATATCGCTTTTCGGTAGATGTTTCTTTTGATGAGAAATATACTGAAGCAGAAGTTAAGTTGAGTGATGCAAAGATAGACCAAATATTATCACAACACTTTGTTTTAGGTCAAGATATTGACTATTCAACGATGCGTTCTAAAACATTTATTCCTGTTGGTTATCTGTTTGCTGACACATTAGGAAATATATATCAAAGATACTTCAAAGGTATTTTTGATGGCCAAGGATTTGAAATCAAGAATCTTTATATGTCAGGATACAATTACTTGATTTATGAAGATACAAACAATCCTGAAACAGTCGATATAGCAATGACTGAGTTTTACGCAATGTTTAATTATAATGCTGGTGTAATCAGAAACATTGGCTTTATTGATCTGTATACTGAGTTATTAGAAATGAATCCTGATTTAACAAAACTTGCAAATATTGTCGGTTTAAACATGCCAGACCCAGATACATGGAATGAAATAGAAGAAACTTTTTCAGTTTATGGCTTAGTTGAAAATATCTATGTTATTGATAACCGTACCAACGTTACTGAAGCTGGTATTAGGTATTTGGTTGGAAACTCATCAGAAGATTTTCAAGCTGCTGGTATTGTTCATACCAATGCTGGTAATTTTAGAAATTCATATTTTGTTTCAAAAGTCGTTGTTAATGCCAACTTCATCGAGAAGTTTGATGTTCAACCAGTTGTTTTTTCTAACAATGGATCGGTTATTGTCAATTTAGGTGAAGTAAACCAAGAGGTAATAAATGTAATTGGTAATTCTAGCAACCTTAGTTATGATTCAACTGTTTACTTAACTGAGATTGACATTAACAATGATTCAATTCCCGATATCGTTGTTAATGAGCCAAATGTTTTAGCTTCTGGAGTGTCCACCAACAATTTAAAAAATGGTTCTTTTAGTTATGACATGGATATTTGGTTCTTCTATCCTGAAGATGGTTATCCAATCTTAAAAGGTTTGGTTTATGATAGTGAAAATCAAGTTTATCAAATAAGTTCAGCTTTAGATCTGGCTTTTTTCGCGAGACTATTGAATAAGAATACGGTTTTGAATGGCGTAGATTTTCCAAATAGTGATTATATCCTCACTAATGATATTGATATGAGTATCTTAGCACCAGGAATTTATGAGGTTCCAAGCAGGATTTTCTATGGTAGTTTTTCCGGTTATAATCCTGAAGGAAGTTCACTTGCGGATAATTTTTATATTTATGGTTTAGAGATTAGAAAGAATTATAGTTTAAACAATGAACACTTTTCTGGTTTGTTCTCAAGATTGGGTTCGGGAGCTGTTGTAAGCAGTTTAAACTTTTCTCAATCAATAATTAGATTTGTTAATACTAATAGAATTTATGCTAGTACTTTTTATATGGGTGCTATTGCCGGTAGAATGATTGGGGCTACAGTAGAAGATGTTTTATTAGATGTCAGTTTTGATTTGGGAACACAGGCAATAAGTAGAACTTATGTCGGCGGTGTTGCTGGAACAGCATCTGGTATTATTAGAAGAGTCTCGAATAGTGGTGTGATTAATTTTGGCACTCACACCTTTGGTCCTGCTCAAGCAGTTAATCCTCGTTATTACCTTGGTGGTATTGTTGGTTCAACTCAACTTGTTTCACCTTTAAGAGTTGAAGAAGCTGTTAATAACGCTGATATATATGGTTTTTCTACTACATCAGACATTGTTTTAGCTTCAGGAGTTAATGATATCTATGTCTATTTAGGGGGAATAATCGGCTATATCGGTAACTCAGAGATTGCTATTCACTCATTGATTTCTGTAGCTAATAAAGGTGATATTCATGTTCAACAGGTAAAAGAAAGAACGGCAGTTCAAGCCTACCAGTATGTCGGTGGGGTTTTTGGTATATTAGAAGGATTAGCCCCGATTTTAGAGGATGAGACCGGATATCTCTTCGCGAATCTTTATAATGAAGGCGATGTTTTTGCTGAGTATTTTGATTACTCAGGTGATATAAAAAGTGCCGGAATTGGTATTTCTAATACAACAGAAGATACTGAGTATGCACTATTGTTTAACCATGGAACCTTTGATTATAACAATCAGAATCAGAACTTTAGTGGTTTCAGTTTCTCTAGCGACCTTTTTATTAGTGAATATTCTGAGGGGTCAAGTAGCAATAGATATATCGAAATCTACAATGGAACAGGACAAACAGTTAATCTAACTGGGGTCTATACTTTAAGGATAAATACGAATGCCAACACCACTTGGAGTTCATTTTCCTTATCGGGATCTATTGCACCTGGTGCAACTCATGTGGTAGCTAATAGTTCAGCTAGTGCAACAATTAGAAGTTATGCAAATCAGACTACATCAACTGTGATGAACTTTGATGGAAATGATGCCATTGGATTATTTAAGAATGGTGTTTTAATCGATATCTTTGGAATTTACGCTAATAATCCTGGTGCAGGATGGACAATAAATGGTATTGCAAATGCAACTCAAGATCATACAATAATAAGGTCTAGCACATCTACAGAACCTACAACTACTTGGGTTCCAAGCGACTGGGAAGTTTATGATAATGAGATTTTATCATTTATAAAGAATCATCGAGCAACATATCAGTTTGATTACAATGATTTTATTCACACTGCAACAATCATGGATATTAGTAATAGTGTTACTTTTAACAAACTTACTTTAACCAGAGTTTTTAACTTTGCTGATTTTTCATTTGAGTCAAATATTTATAGCAAAATATCCCCATTTGTGTATTCTCAATATGACAAAGAAATATTACTAAGGTTTAGTGAAAACCATGGTGATATTAATTATATGGCCAATAGTGGAAATACCCAGATAACAGTTGAAAGTACTATAGAGTTATCCGGAGTTACAAGCAATACAAATGTCGATTTTTTGAATTTCCACAATTATGGTGACATCAACGTTGTTAATCTAAACTTAAAATATCACGAGTTGTTTATTGCGGGATTTTCTAAGTTTTTGTCAGAAGATAAGTTTATTAGGAACTCACTTAATGATGGCGATATTAAATTAGCGCAAATATCTGGTTCAGGGAATATCTATGTGGCTGGATTTGTAAATATCAATAACGCTGGAGATCTTCACGAGTCATTCCAGTCTGAAACTCAACCAATTGCTAATGAAGGCATTATTAACTCAATTAATTCAGGAAATATATCCACGGTATATAGTACCACTATTCACTCGATAACCGGAACAAACAATACTTTTGTTGGAGGTTTAGTTACACTAAATAAAGGATCAATTCAAGATTCGACCAATCTAGGAGACATTTCATTAGTCAATACTAATTCTGGTTCAACCAACTTTGCCGCATCTACTGCAAGTTCTTATGAAGGCGGAATAGTTTTAAACTATACTGGTGGTATTTCTGCAGGCGGTGTTAGCGGCATGGTTTTGGATGGTAACTCTAGAATCTATGACTCTAGTAACAAAGGCAACATTTTGGTTATGACCTCTCGTTTCTCACGGGCGGGTGGAGTTTTAGGAGTGAGTTTATTTAGAGAATCAATTGCGGGGAATATAACCCAAGAATTAGGCCTTGTAAATAATATTCAAGATTCAGTTTTATCAAACGGACTCAACCTCGGCAACATTTCTACTTTAACAACTACAATAGAAGAATACCTTACTGGTGCTGCTTCTAGAAGCCTCACTTTATTAGTGGGTAATAACGTGGTTTTCCCAGGTGGAACGCTTGATAGGCCAGTTTCTTTAAGTTATAGTGATACAGCAGGCTCTGAACAAAGAATAGCTGTTCACGCATCGGCTGGTGGTGTGATTGGTTATGGCCTTTCAGTCATGAAAAATATGCTGAATCATGGAACCATATCATCTACTGATGTTGCTGGAGGTGTTGTAGGAGCTACTTATGTCTTAGGTGGTGCAGACAGTCCGGTTACTGTAGTAAATATTACGACAGCTGTGAATTATGGTAATATAAAATCAATTCTCGCTTCATCAATATCTTCAATACAACCCCATGGGTTAACTATGGATGCTGTTAGTGAATTATATATGGCCGATGGAAATCCATTTATTTTTCCAACTGGTTATACAAGAGAAGCTCCAAGATCAAAAAGAGGTTTTGGAGGTATTTTTGGTCGCCTTCAAAGAGGGAACTTGGGTGCAATGTCCTCAGCTGGAGGGTCATTTGATTTTATTGTTAATGCTAATCCAGAGATTGATTTGATTGGTAGAATTGACCAAGTAGCCGACTTCTCTAACACTATTACAGCTTACAGGTTCAATGACGCTATTGTATATTCTGCTAAATTAAATGACACTACTCAAAAAGTTTTTTCTGGCTTCACTTTTAATGGATATTTGATTGTTTCAGCTTATAACTATGTTAGGACTGGAACCAACCCTTACACACATACCCTTACGATAAATTATCAATATGGCACTTACCTTCAAAGAGGGACTTTAAATACATTATTTGCTAACGGGACTACGGGGACAATGAATATTCAAATAGTAAATTCGTCTACTCTTAAACCCGCTGATTTCACCACGTTTGAAAATAATCCGAATCGATACTTCTTGCCAAACACATACCTCTCTGGGGCGAATCAATATGTATACAGTAATTTGATTCCATGGATAACAGAGAATCCTAATGATTCAAATCTAACTGAAGATTGGAACGATCCATACTTAGATGATGATGCTAGACAATATATTTATGGTCCTTATTTCCCAATGAGAACTAACCCTAATCTTACTGAATACATTTACTTTGCAGAATATAATTTATTAGCAGATCGTTTTAGATCAGTAATTGATGGTGGAACTGGCGCTAATGTTAGAGCGAATGGTATGTATGTTTTATCAACAACCGCAGGACAAGATTTTGGTGCGGTACTTCCAAGAAATATTCGAACAACCGCTATTGAAAATATTAATGAGGATTTAAACTTAGCTATAGACTTAGATTATTCAAATATTGCTCCTAGTCAAAGAGTTCATTTAGATCAAGATATTATAGATAAATACGAAGAATTGTATCAAACAAGATATAGCGACAAAGCAGAATTAACGAACTCAATCTTTCAAAATTTGACTCTCCATGAGAATGGTGGTAGTCAATCGGTTTTAGAAAATCCAACTATTAATTATGTTACAAGAGAAATTAACTTTGCCATTAGTATGGAGGCGTTTGATCCACTACAACCACTTGCTAGTTTTGATGTCTTTAATGTATTAGCATCATCTAATTCATTGATTGCGATAAGACCTGATGACTATTTTATCAGCAATCCATCTGCGACATTGGCGGATATCAGTGCGCTTTTATATGATGAAAGGTATGATGTAATATCCACCGATTATCCAGCTTTATTGGATATCACCTTGCCAAATCACGATATAACATCAAATACAACCTTACCTTTAGGATATTTTTCTATCTATTCTGAAGCTTTTGTCAATGATCCAATCTTTGCCAATAGCAATTATTTTAATGATTATTTGGTAACCATTACTTTTACTCCTAATATGGTACAAACACCTGGG
>OBJA01000329.1_pt1 | contig 43418 bp, 38 predicted proteins | sample 1519751 | NCBI WGS metagenome assembly OBJA01 (sample SAMEA3881238, study PRJEB22517) | soil metagenome | biome: lake sediment; feature: soda lake sediment; material: sediment, water from around vicinity | place: India | collected 2013-12-23 | depth 3 m
TTCCAGTCCCACTCCCACCCTTTGCGTCTTTGCGCCTTTGCGAGAGAACACCGTTACCCTTCTTACAAAGGCTCTCTTCCAAGCCTCTGGGGCCTTTATATTTCTCGCCAAAATCGCTAAGGACGCGAAGATAAATATTGAAAACAAACCTCTTCCAGTCCCACTCCCACCCTTTGCGTCTTTGCGCCTTTGCGAGAGAACCCGTTCCCCTCCCACAAAGGCCCTGTACTTACTTCAGTAAGCCGGTTCATACACCCCCACGGGATCGACCTCCATTACCGTCCCCTGTTTCAATGATTCCAAGATCTGAAAGACCATCCGCGCATCGCCGAACTCCATCTCCGGAGTTACCGCAATAGGCTCCCGTCCTAAGAAGGCGTTGGAGAAGTTTAGCAACTCGTTATAGTAACCCCGTCCCGGACGAAAATGAATCATTTGATGGCCGCCGGGTGTAAAGATATTAATGACTCCGCAGGTCTTCTCCTCCATATAGATCTGCCCTTGCGTACCGATAATGCGGAGACCGATCAGGGGATACTGCAGTTCCTTGCTGAAGGTACTAAAGGTGTATTGGCCGATGACGCCATCATGAAAGTGCATATTGACATGATACGACTTATATGGGCTATAATCCGCCTCTGTCGGGCTACCCAAAGCGTGAACCCTGCGTACGCCGCCAAAAACGTGGCGCAGTCCCGCCAGATCATGGATGGCTGCATCAAGAAAATCCCCGCCTGGGTAATCAGGATGTTGCCGCCATTCCGTGGCAGCAAAAGTGTTTTGTGTCATAACACAGGGGAAACACGATGCATTGTGCGCAATGAAATAGACGGTGTCTCCGACCCGTTTCTCCCGCACCAAGTCCCGGAGGAGATTATACTCCTCACTATATCGGAAATTCTCCGCCACCAAGATGGGAACATGATATTTCTTCGGCAATTCCAGACATTCCCTCGCCTGTTCCAATGTGGGCGCCAAGGGCTTTTCCAGTATCACCGCTTTACCGGCTTTAGCCGCCGCCTCTGCAACAATGAAATTAAGATCGATAGGAACAAGGATGTCTACAGCATCCACATCATTCCGTTGAAGAAGTTGCCGATAATCGCCATAGGCGTCGCCTTCGCCCAGCCCGAGTCTGCCCACCCATTCCAAGGATTTTTCCCGCGTAATGTCACAGACTGCCACCACCTCATAGCGATCATGCAACTCCTGAAGCGCTGGATAATGTAGGCGTTCCCAAGCCATTCCCGCACCAATGACACCCAACCGGATACGTTTCATCAAGAAACCTCCTCTTATTCCAATTAAGATTCTCGCCGCAAAAATTCCTCCGCTAAACGATCGGCAGTTATTTCACGGGGTTCTTCTTTCTCTTCACCCCAGGTTAACCCATACTCACCCTCGAGTTCTGCTAATAATTGGTGATATTCCTCCAAATCAAACGTGGGGTTTTGATGGTGACTGGCCTTCTCCAACGCATGGTCAAGTTCATTCGCTCGCTCTCCCTGAAAAGCATGTTGTATCATAGGTAATACCACCATATCTTCCTTGCCAATATGAGCCCGCATTAACAAGGCATAAGCTTGAACCGTCTCCAGTAGATTCTGTCCGGATGTCTCATCGCCCGTCTTCCATGCTTCGAAGTAACTTTGCATATCTTCTGCATATCGCTTTGCCAACCGATGCTCTGCTTGCAAAACCTCCAGCGGCCCACCATGGCGGGGAACTCCCTCTTTTTCAAGGCGGGGGAAGATCACATTCTCTTCAAGATCTTGGTGATATCCTTCGGCATACTCTTGTATCAACGAGACGGCACGTACCACCAACTCAGGTCGCCTAAGACCTTCCATATTCCCGGCGGCAACCTGTAGGATTCTTAACAACCGTTCAATGGCCCTATGTTCCTCTCGAAGCTTCTCCAACATCGGTCTCCCTCCCCAAACATTAAAGGGGTAAATTGTTCCCCAGTCTCCACGTTAGCCTGCCCATTTTAGATACAACCCAAACAAAAAGCATTGGCCTAAGCCAATGCTTCATAAATGAGCAAAAAATAATCGTTGTCAACCCTATGGAATTCTGCTAAAATTGCACCCGTTTACCCGTGGCGATCAAAATGGTTTCTTCACCAATATTTGTTGCATGATCCGCGATCCGCTCCAGATAACGGGAGACCAGGATAAAACGGAGTGATTGTCGGATAATTCGAGGATCTGAATTGTTCTCCATCATTTGAACGAGCTCGCGATGGATCTCCTCATTGAGATTATCTGCTTCATCGTCTTTTTTACATACCGCTTCAGCCAAATCACTATCGTTGTTGACAAAAGCTTGAAGCGATACATCCAGCATATTCAGAGCCACTCTGGATAGATGCGGGATGTGCACCAAAGGCTTAATATGCTCTTCTCTCTTAAATTCCAATGCAATCTCGGCAATATTCGTAGAATAGTCTGCGACCCGTTCCAGATTGTTGGCGATCTTCGCAGCCGATAATAATGCCCGAATCTCCTTGGGAGTTGGCTCGTTAGCCATAGCTAAAGCCACCTTTTCTTCCATAACCACCAAACAGTTGTCGATGATATCGTCTTGGTTGATAACCTCTAACGCTAAATTCTCATCCCTGTCCTTTAAAGATTGGATGGCTCGCCGAACGGTTTGTTGTACTGTTTCTCCCATCTTTAGTAAATCATCTTGAATTGTCTTGAGGTCTGGTTTTGCCATTCATCAACAACCTCCCTAACTGGTCTTATAATCCAATTCTCTTTATGTGCGGCAAATTCCTGCCAAATCCTTATCTTTTCGCGCATACTTTAAATTTATTTCTGCCATGCTGTAAAAGCGACCCACAGATCGTCATCGGCGGACGGGTTTTACCCCCGTCAAAGCGCTGCAACGCATCGCTTAGTCGCTGATCTTCGATTGCGGGAGGATTAATCCTCCCGTGTGTGGGTCCCATTTAAATATGAAAAAAACTTAAGCCCATCATGATGGGCTTAAGTTTTTTTGGATACCGATTGCGGGTGATTCTCGATGATAAAACCCTTTGTCCAGGGAGGCTTCAAAATAGAGAGCCAAACCCGAAAACCAATAGTATGAAAGAATTATTGCCGCGGGTATTATTCCGGTATCATTCACTGCCAACGCAAATATGCAGGAGGTCCCCAAAGGCAACATCATCTTCCGCCAAAAAGGAGCTTCCATCGCGACCTGACGATGAAATTCTGGACAGATCCATCGAACAAAGAGCAGCGCCAAGCTCTCCACAGCAAAAAGCCATGTCCATGCAGAATTTCGAATCGTGCTGCTAAGAATCCGCAGCTTCACTCCGATAATCCGTCCAAAACCCGCTTTCCCCTGATCGAGCAGCGAAAGTATTGCTCTTCCGGCATGGGTCGGCCTGGCATTAAAGAACGCATCGATGCTCGCTACGACGACCACCACAGCCAAAACCCCAGCAAGCATCCATACGAGTTTACGAACGGATATCTTGACCTCAAAAAGCACTAACGTCGCCACTACCCCAGCCATCAGCGCTGTAATCATCCCGCCGACATTCGCCCCAAAGAAAGGTAGTCCCACACCGAGCGTCGCTAATAGCAATAACGGCGGCGCCCACCAACGGGCTGTTCTCCGAAGCTGTTCCGACGCGTTCCCCAATAAGCCAATTCCCGTAATCAACGAACCCATAACCACACCCATCAGATCGTTGCCAATTCCATAGAAACGACCGCCTGCGATAACGTCTGAACCCATTGGAGAGCGCATCATCCATCCGCCGCCCATGAATACGTCCCAGAGAAATAGGATCGGAACAGCAATTGTAACAATAGCTATTGCGCGACGAAGCGGAAACATTCGGATGAGAACGAAACCAAGGCTCCCACAAAAAGCTCCCGCCGTTAAGAGGGATGGCCATAGAGGGGAATACCCCCAGATACCCCCAAGTGTTAAACCAAGGGGGAGAAGAAACATACTCAAGATCAATCCATAAAGCCACCGTAACCGCTGATAATGATAGCCTTGCCAAAGGCCGATCAACCCTAAGATCAAAGTCAAAAGATAAAAAACAACCATTGTATCGGTGATTTTATAACGCACATTTCTGAGATTTCGATAAAACTCCTCTTGCTCCTGTAAAAAGCCGACCCCTTTTACATCCGGTAGAATCTCCATGGGAAATCCTTTACTAGGCGCTTTGAGTTCCAAACGAAGCAGGGAAGCTATTGTAGGCAAGATGTCCAAATTAGTGACGTAACCCTTTCGTCGTGTAGACTCTGACCGCAACAGTCCACGCCCGTTCCCATAGAGCAGAATGGGGACTAGACCGGTATTCCCCGTCTTGATCATCTCCGAATTGGCATTCGCGCCCAATAGGATGAGATAACGGGGGGATAAATCCACCAACTGTCCTAACAGTGGGTCTAATTCTTCAATCGCTTCGATCCGTCGTTTCCTTAAGACAACCGGATCGAACAATGCGTTTTTATACTCCAAACGGGAAGTATCCCCTGTTTCAATCAGAATGACTTGCGAAGGTTGAGAATTCTCCCGAATACGCCGTATAATGGCATCTCCATCGGTACTCACCCCAAAGGGAGCCTTTGGGTTTTGACGAAGCATACTCTGACCCACATCGCCCTCGGCAATTTGGCCGGAGGTATCCATCAAGAGAAACCCTGCCTCTCGATGGGCTTCACCAAGTACATCCGCATTGCCGTACATTGCAACGCGAATGTTATGATCCACCAACAATTGACCCAAAGCGCCCGGTCGAGCGCTAAAATCCAAATCCCGGGTTACCCTCTGATATCGTGAGATCTCCGGGAATACCAAAGCGCCTCGAGCTGATTCTCCCGTCAGTTGTCTGAAGAATTGTCCCCCTTGGATATCGACAAGATAAGGAATCTTCTCATCGCGATTGAAAGCTCCCGTCGATTTATCATCCAACCGTGTACGATTGGACATTCCCATCGTCATAAATGCGCTGGATGATAAGAAACCGCTATAATTCTTGACATTGAGCAAACCGACAGCGCCCTCTTGAATGAGAAGTTGGAGATGGGGGGCATCAGCCGCTTTCAGGTCGTTCCATCCCACATGATTCATGATGACAATGATTAATTCAGGATGGTGAGTCTTCGCCGATGTTGAACCACTCACTATAACGATCAGGATTAAGCTGGCTATGAACAGAAAACGTTTCATGATGTTATCCTCCATCTGCCTTGTCCACCATGATTATACAGGTTTTACCGAATAGTGTCAAAACAGAGCCACGGGTATGCCGTGGCTCTGTTCATTCCCTATTTAGATGGATATTTCGAAGCATCATATCGACAACTGGGGTTCCAAAAGAGCCAATCCTTGATGCCTGCATCGTTAAGAGCCTTGATCTGGGCTAAGATCTGTTCCCGACCATATACGCTTCCCAGGTTAAAGTCCTGTAGCCATGGGCGCATGTTAACATCAATACCCTGCAGTTTCTTCTCGGCATCCTTCATACTGCGGTAGATGGTTTCATAAGGAGCCAAATCCGGATTGGCAATGCCATAAGTACCGCGGTAATAGTGGGATGGATAAACCATCGGCGATATAACATCGACGACGCTTGCGATCTTCTCGATCTTTTGTCCGATCCCCAGGTCGTCGTCGGCGGAGCAAGTCAAACCAAAAATATCGGCAGAAACAATGACTCCATACGGAGATAACCGTTCTTTTGCGTAGGCTAAGAAGTCGCGTATGACATCCTCTTTGCGCTTACCGTCCTCAAACAGGAATATGCAATCCGTAATCTTTCCATCGCTGGCAAACCGTACGTAGTCAAATTGAATCTCTTTAAAGCCTAAAGCAACTGCTTCTTCCGCCAAATCCACGGTATAATCCCAAACTTCTTTGGAGTGGGGATCCACCCATTTTAGACCCTTATAGTCCTGCCAAAGTCCACCGTTCTTACTCTTGATGGCCAGATCCGGTCTTGCCTCAGCCAAAAGGGGGTCTTTGAAGACGACAATCCGGGCGATGGGATAGATCTGGTGCTCCTTTAACGTTCTCAGCAAACCCATCATATCGGGAACCTTCCGCTTTCCAGCGCCGATTTGAACAGAAAGAGGAACTTTACTGTGGTAACTAAGCGTTCCTGTATCGTCTTTCACGTCAACCACCAGTGAGTTTACTACGGTTTCATCCATAAATTGCAGCAGACGGGGGAAATATTTGGAGGAACCCGCGATCCAGCCTGTTGCATAAACCCCTCTAACCTCAGCAGGCATGGGGATCGAAGGAACCGCTGGTTTGTGCGGAGAATAAGCCAAAGGTTCTTGTAAGCCAACAGGCTCTTTGACCTCAGTATCCTTTGGCAAATCTTCGATGACGGATGCATTGATCTCTTCCGATGGTTCTTGGGCATTGACTTGGCCAGACTCTGTGATGATATTCTTAGTAGATGTTTTTTCCGTCATCTGCAAGCGTTCTCCCATGGAACTACGGGTTTTGTGTTCAAACGGTGAAATGAGGATAAGTAAAACAGTAAGAGCGAGAAGACTGAGACCGATCAACCATGTCTTGTTCTGCATTCGCCATTTTCCCCCTATTTTTATGAATGCTTTATTTAAACCTGTTACGATACACCCGTTTTGTGATAATGATAATTCGTGACCCTTCAAAAACCTCCTTTATGGAAAGAAAGGTAATAAAAAAATCTCCCCTGTTTGAAAGCACTTTGCTATCCAAATAATGGAACTCAACCCATTGGCCTTCCGATTTGACATGTCCCCTCTTTGTCTGAAAACGGGAGGAAACAGGGTTTGGAAAAGATACTCCCTGTATCATCCTGAATAAGCTGGTTTTTTCTGCTCATAACATAATAAAGAGACCGTCCATATTGACAGCCTCTTAAGTACTTTGAAAATACCTCTGTAGCACCCTGACCCTATCCCTCTCGCATACAACGGCCAAGAGAAGAAGAAAATCCGAAGGTCCTTAACAATTTGACAGTTCCCCTTCTCCCAAGGTGTTGGGAGAAGGGCAAGGGATGAGGGTTTGACCCCATTTTCATCTCGGAGTCGGCACGACTCCTCACAGCCATCATGCCTCCCACGTGCGTCAGCGGAAGCTGACGTAGCCGACTACCACGACGCTACGTGAACGACGCGATATCCTTTAGATTCCAGGGACCCAATCAAGGTTCCCGTCTCCCTCAGATCCAAACGGAGAACAATCTCTCCACTCCCGCTTGGTTGATGAAATGTAGCCATACTAATAATATTCACACCTTGGGCTCGAATGATATCACTGATCTCAGCGATTGCTCCGATGCGATCCTCTAAATCAATGGTCAAACGTGTGCCCGTATAACGTAACCCCATCAAGTCGATAAAGGCATCGAAGATATCCGATTCAGTAATAATTCCGACGAGCTTTTCGTCGTCGACCACCGGCAAACCACCCACATCCCGGTCGCGCATCAAGAGTACCGCTTCTTCAACGGTAGCATCGGGAGATATTGTGGCAGGATTTTTGGTCATGGCTTCGCCGGTTCGAATCTTCGTCAAAAGATAATTAAGTTCAAAGATACTTAGTGTCGTTGCAGACGAGGGAGAAACCTTGAGCAGATCCATCTCGGTAACGATTCCCACCAAACGTTCGCCTCGAACCACCGGCAATCTTTGAATATGATGTTTGCGCATCAATTCACCGGCTTCCAAAATCGGAGTATTCTCCTCCACAACGATGGGATCAATCGTCATCCGACTCTTGACAAACATCCCTTCTCCTCCTCTCTTGAACTTAACCTCCTAGATAGGCCTTTTTAACCTGTTCATTCTGGGCCATCTCTGCAGCCGGGCCTTCCAAAACGATCTTTCCGGTCTCCAAAACATAGGCGCGATTCGCGATGGAGAGCGCCATATGGGCGTTCTGTTCCACCAACAAAATCGTTGTTCCTTGTTGATTGATCTCTTGAATGATGGAAAAGATCTCCTTTACCAGCAAAGGGGCAAGCCCCATCGAGGGTTCATCCATTAGCATCATCCGAGGTCGCGACATCAAAGTTCGACCCATCGCCAGCATCTGTTGCTCCCCACCGGATAGCGTCCCTGCAACTTGTTTTATGCGTTCCTTAAGTCGGGGAAATCGATGGAAAACCATCTCCAAATCCCGCCGAATATTCTCTTTATCCCTTCGGATGTAAGCCCCCATCTCTAAGTTTTCCATTACAGTCATATTGGAAAAGATTCGTCGTCCTTCAGGAACTTGCGCCAGCCCCATCTCCACGATCCGGTTGGATTGAACGCCTCGCAACGTCTTTCCCATAAACTCAATCTCCCCGGTCTTAGCAGGAATAAGCCCTGAAATGCTATGAAGCGTGGTGGTCTTTCCCGCTCCGTTGGCTCCAATAAGAGTGACGATCTCACCTTCCGCCACCTCAAAATCCACATCATGCAAGGCGTGAATTGCGCCGTAGTATACATTAAGATCTTTAACTCTAAGCACCCGCCACGACCTCCTCTCCCAGATAAGCCTTGATGACAGCCGGATCGGTTCGAATCTGTTCCGGAGTCCCCTCAGCGATGGTCTGACCGTAATCCAAGACAACGATACGTTCACAGATCCCCATCACAAGATTCATGTCATGTTCGATTAAGAGAACGGTTAGCTGAAAACGTTCGCGAACAAACCGGATCAAACGCATTAAATCTTGGGTTTCTTGAGGATTCATTCCCGCTGCGGGTTCATCAAGGAGCAGCACTCGAGATTTGGTTGCCAACGCCCGGGCTATCTCCAGTTTGCGTTGTTCGCCGTAGGGCAGGTTCTTGGCTAACTCATCTTTTTTGTTGGAAATCCCAAAGATATCCAGCAATTCAATGGCCTTCGACGTGATCTCCGCTTCCTCCCGGTAATATTTAGACGTGCGAAAGATTGCGCTAAAGGTTCCGTATTTTGCATTAAAGTGATATGCGATCCGTACATTATCCAAAACGCTTAGGTCCTTGAAAAGGCGAATGTTCTGGAATGTTCTGGCCATGCCAAGTTGGGTAATTTGATAGGGTTTTGCTGCCGATAGCTCCTTTGGAGTTCCATCCGAGTTTTTTGGCGGCCAAAACTCAATGGTACCTGCTGTGGGCTGATAAACACCAGTAAGCATATTGAAGACTGTGGTTTTACCCGCTCCATTAGGACCGATCAAACCCACCAGTTCTCCCTCATCCAATCGGAGGTTAAAGTCAGATACAGCGCGCAAGCCCCCAAAGATAATTGATAGGTTTTTCACATGCAAAACCGTCATCGTTGCCACCTTCCTTCAGCTCGCAAAGATCGTTCGCTACTGATCAAGGGTACGAACCCGTTTCTGTCGCTCAATTCGTTGCAGAATCGAATCATAGACCGCCTTGATAGTAATGCCTCGATTATTCAACAGCATAATGATGATTAAGATCAGTGGAAATATGACCAACCGATAATCCTGAACAATCCGAAGAAACTCCTGAAGGTAAGCCAAGAAGAAACCGGCGATGACCGTTCCGACTATACTGCCCATACCTCCAAGAACGACGATGACCAAAAACTCCACCGATTTCATGAAATTGAACATTGTTGGATTCAAATAGCCATAAAGCAGCGCATAGAGTCCGCCTCCGACCCCAGCAATAAACGATGACAGGGTAAAGGAGAGCATTTTATAGTAATACACATTCACTCCCATGGCATTGGCGGCGATCTCATCTTCTCGTATCGAGATAAACGCCCGGCCCGGAGAGGACTTGATCAAGTTATAGACAAGAATGATCGTTAGCACCATAAAGATAGAGACCCAGATAAACGAGACAGTAGGCTGCCAATCCCCTTCGATAAACGGGGGAATCCCCTTCAACCCAGCAGCTCCCCCAGTGATGCTTTCGAGATTGATCAGAATAACTCGGATAATCTCTCCAAATCCCAATGTCACAATCGCCAAATAATCGCCACGCAATCGTAGCGTAGGCAATCCAATCAGCCAACCGAAGAAGGCAGTAATTATTCCGCCGATCAGAATTGCAATTACGATCGGTAAATTATACTGCATAACCAAGACCGCAGTCGAGTAAGCCCCGATAGCCATAAATCCGGCATGACCCAAAGCCAATTGACCGGTGAACCCGGAAATAAGATTCAAACTCAATGCAATAATAACGTTAATGCCTGCAAAGGTAAAGATCAAAGCCGTATATTCATCGATAATGTCCATCCGTATCAGAACGGCCATCACGAATAAGATCGCAGCAGCAATAACCAATCGCTTTTTAAAAGAGAATGTCTTCCACTTCACCATCTTCACCTACACCTTCTCGCTGACATTTTTGCCAAAGATGCCGGCGGGCTTTACGACGAGAATGAGAATAAGGATACCGAAGGCGATGGCATCGGCCAACTGGGAAGAGATAAAACCCTTCGTGAGTGTTTCCGCAACGCCCATGATGATCCCACCCAACATCGCCCCGGGAATGCTGCCGATACCACCAAGAACAGCTGCCACAAAAGCCTTTAACCCGGGCATCATGCCCATGTAAGGCTCAACTTGAGGATAGGCACTAGCAAACAAGATGCCGGCTGCCGCCGCTAAGGCAGCTCCAAGAGCAAATGTAAAGGATATTATCGCATTGACATTGATCCCCATGAGACTGGCGGCGCTTTTATCATGGGAGACGGCGCGCATCGCCTTGCCAATCTTCGTTTTGTTCACGATGAATATCAAAAGCGCCATCAGGCCGAAAGAGACCAATACCACAATGAGCGTAATGGGATGGATGGCGAGCGGAAGCTTTATGCCCCAGACTTCGTTGATCATATCAAACCGCATCACCGGAAACTGACGTGGATTCGGACCAATCCATTTGATAACCCGCGCCCCGTTCTCCAAGAGGAAAGAGACGCCGATCGCGGTAATCAACGCGTTGATTCGAGGAGCGTTTCGCAGCGGTTTATAACAGGTGCGTTCAATAACAATTCCAATAATCGCACATGCCACCATGGAAACGATAAATGCGATGATTAGATTGAGCGGGCTAAGTCCAATGCCCACAAGAACAAAGTACCCCGCAAATGCACCCAACATCAAAACATCGCCATGGGCAAAGTTGATCAGACGGACGATACCATAAACCATGGTATACCCCAGGGCGATCAGTGCATAGATGCTCCCTAAGGATAATCCGTTGATCATCTGTTGGCCAAACTCTAAAATAAAGTCCATCATGCCACCTCTTTTTCAAAGGAAAGGTCCGTTGCAAAAAGATCGTTATCCGTTAGAATTTGGTCCTCAAATTCCCTTTAATAGTATCGGAATGTCACCGTCTTGTCTATCGTTAACCATATAAATAATGGGAGATCCTAAGGAATCTCCCACTATTTATGAGTTCAGAATCGGAAATTGATATAACTTCGAGAGTAAATTTAAGGATTAACGGTACCCGCATACTCTGTGGTTAGCTTGCCATCAGCGCCTTTGACGATCTTTAACATAACGGCGGATTTTACAGGGTTGCGTTTTTCATTGAAGGTAATGTTACCGGTAACATACTTCTTATCGGTCTCCATCATGGCCTCTTTGATCTTTTCAGGATCCGTGGATCCTGCGCGTTCAATGGCCTCCACCAAAATATAGGTGGCATCATATCCAAGCGCCGCCAAAGCATTGGGAGTAATATTAAATTTGGCTTTATACTTCTGAACAAACTCCGTTACATCGGTGTCATTGGCATCGGGCGAGTAGTGATTGCTGTAGTAACAATCCAGCACTTCATCCCCGGCGTTATTTGTGATCTCATCCCATCCGTCGGCGCCGATCATCGGAATCGTCATGCCTTGGGTGCGGACTTGTTTCGCGATCAAAGAGACGGTGCTGTAGTAGTCCGGGATAAAGAGCACATCGGGTTTGGTCGCTTTGATCTTCGTCAACTGAGCATTGAAATCTTTATCGCCTGTGCTATAAGACTCGGCAACAACCACCGTTCCGCCCAGCTCTTCAAACTTCTGTTTAAAGTTGGTGGTTAAACCTTTGGAATAGTCATTGGTAACATCATATAAAATCGCCGCACGTCTGCCTTTGAGGGATTCGTAAGCGAATTGCGCGCAGACCTGTCCTTGAAAGGAATCGTTGTAACAAGCGCGGAAGATATAGTCACCCGCATCCGTTACGGTATCGTTGGTGGAGGAAGGTGTGATCATAATGATCTTTTTCGCCTGGGCCTCCTGCGTAATGGCCAATGAGCATTTACTGGTCAATGCGCCAACAATGCCTATTACTTTGTCTTTGGCCACAAGCTTCTTAAAGACATTCTTCGTCTTATCCGGGCTGGCTTCGTCGTCTTCAACGATCATCTCGATCTGCTTTCCCAAGACGCCGCCATTGGCATTGATCTCTTCAATCGCCATATTAATGGCATCCCGCGTCTGTGTTCCATAAGCCGATATTTGCCCACTAATCGGCTGAATCGCTCCAAGCTTAATGGTTTTACTCTCACCACAGCCAGCGATCAGAACCCCAAGCGCCACCAAAGCAATTAAGACCGTAAAGATGCTACGCTTCATCAATCCATCGCTCCTCCTCATTATTAAGTATCTTTATTCTCCATAAAGACGTTTCGCCGAAACTGACCTCTGAGATGGAAATTGTTGTTAATTCAATCGTGAATTTATAATGCTAATAATACTTAAACGCAAAAGTCGATTTTCCTTCTTATTAATTAGACCGTAATGTAAAAATCTTGCCTAAAAGAGAAAAAACAGCCCTCCTAAAAGGAAGGCTGTTAAAACCTGCAATCTATTGCCGACTAAGAATTTCTTGGTTCAAGATATCCCTAAACTCATCGAATGTTTTGGCTCCCAAATCCCCTTCTTTGCGACTCCGAACCGCCACCGTGCCCAAGGCCGCTTCCTTCTCGCCCACCACAACCATATATGGGGTTTTCTGCAACTGAGCCTCGCGGATACGATAACCGATCTTCTCATTCCGGAGATCCATCTCAGCTCGTATACCGGCTGCCCGCAGTCTATCCTGGATTTCACGGGCGTATTCAACATTCTCTTGCAGCACTGGGAGAACCATGACTTGAACCGGGGCGAGCCAAAGCGGGAATGCCCCTTCATAATGCTCGATTAAAACCCCGAAGAACCGTTCCAATGAACCCAGGAGGGCTCTGTGGATCATATAGGGTTGGTGTTCGGCGCTGTCGCTGCCTTTATAAGTTAACCCAAACCGTTCGGGCAAGTTAAAGTCAAATTGAATGGTGGAGCATTGCCATTCTCGGCCCAGAGCGTCCTTGATCTTAATATCAATCTTTGGACCATAAAAAGCTCCGCCGCCTTCATCCACCTCATAGTCAAGTCCGGCTTTCTCCACCGCTGCCCGCAGCGCTTCGATGGCCGCTTGCCAACGGTCCTCTTCGCCCACGGAGTCCTCCGGACGGGTGGCCAAATAGATATTGAACTCTTTAAAACCAAAGGATCGAAGCATATAAAGGCAGAATCCCAGAACCCGATCGATCTCTTCCGGCATCTGATCCGGTCGGCAGATGATATGCGCATCATCTTGAGTAAATCCTCGAACTCTTAGCAATCCATGGAGCACACCGCTCTTCTCATATCGATAGACCGTTCCCAGTTCAGCCCAGCGGAACGGCAACTCCCGGTAGGATCGCCCCCGACTCCGGTAGATCGCGATATGGAAGGGGCAATTCATCGGTTTAACATAATATTCCTGACCATCGACCTCCATGGCGGAGTACATGTTCTCCTGGTAGAAACCCAGATGTCCGCTGGTCTCCCAGAGTTGTCCCCGGCCGATATTGGGGGTATAAACCAGTTCGTAGCCGTTTTTGTAATGTTCATCCCGCCAAAACGTCTCGACGATATTTCGGATACGCGCCCCCTTCGGATGCCAAAGAATCAACCCGCCTCCCACTTCGTCATCGACAGAGAACAGATCCAAGTCCTTACCGATACGTCGATGATCTCTCTTCGCAGCTTCTTCCAGAAATTTGAGGTATCCTTCAAGATCAGCTTTTTTAGCGAAGGCCGTACCATAGATACGCTGCAACATCTTCCGCGAAGAATCACCGCGCCAATAAGCTCCGGCAATGCTCATGAGTTTGAACGCCTTCAACAGACCCGTTGAAGGCAGATGAGGTCCACGGCAAAGGTCGGTAAAGTCACCTTGGCGGTAAAAGGAGATCTCTCCATCTTCCAAGCCTTCGATCAGTTCTTCCTTGTAGATCTCGCCTTTCTCGCGGAAGAAGTTTAAAGCGTCGTTTTTCGCCATGGCAAAACGTTCAAATCTCAAGTCCTCTTTGATGATCTTCTCCATCTCGGACTCGATCCGAACCAAATCCTCCGGGGTCAGTGGACGTTCCAGATCAAAGTCATAATAAAACCCATTGTCGATGGCCGGACCAATGGCCAATTTCGTTCCGGGGAACAGCCGCATCACTGCCTGAGCCATAATATGGGCGGCGGAGTGTCTTAGTACTTCTAATCCAGCCGGTTCCTCCGCCTTTATGAACTGAATGGCGTCTCCATCGGATAAAGGTGTTGATATATCCGCCAACCGGTCTCCTATGCGAACAGCGATGGCTTCCTTTGCCAAACGCGGACTAATGGCCTCTGCCACCTCTCGAGCTAAGATACCATGGGGAAACTCCTTCCGCGAACCGTCGGGAAATATTAACTCCATTGTTAAAACCCCTTCCCATGCTTAATCTGAAAAGCCTTGCGAACCAATTGACGATCATGTTCAAAGGTGAGTTCGGCGACTTCATCCAGCCTCATCCAGCGAACCTCCAAAAACATTCCCCGTTCCGGGTTAGGCTCTCCGTCCAATGACTCCATCAGATACCAATGCACCCGTTTATGGTGTTCGACGCCATCCTCCACAAATGTATAGGATGTCTCTCCCAGCTTCTCTTCCAGGATGGCTTTTAATCCCGTCTCTTCCTCGACCTCACGACTGGCAGTCTCTTCTAAAGTCTCGCCGGGATCCACATGCCCCTTGGGCAAGAGCCAGACGCCATTATACCTCTTTAACGCCAGAAAACGGTCTCCTCGCAGAACAACGCCTCCGGCACAGATCTCTTCATGCATTGCAATACCTCCTTGAGTAGCGAGTTTCGGGTTATGAGTTGCGAGTAATTTTTGACCTATCAACTTCCGTTGACCCCTAGATACGCTTCGAAGGCCATTTTACAACTCGCCATTTCACTACTTGCTACCCTTAGCCCGTAACCCCTTCACCTCTTAGTGCTACTCATAAACAAAGACCCTCATCCCACACAAGGGACGGGGTCTTTTGCCCGCGGTTCCACCCTTTTTGGCCTTTCGGCCCGCTTAAAGGGACATATAACGGTGTCCACCGTCCAACTTACGGTCTGAATCAGACCTTTCGCCGGAGGCTCGGAGGGGGTTTCCCGGCGCTTTCCGGAAAGGCTTACAGCCACGGCCTTTCTCTCTTAGCGTTCCGCCACCAGTCTGTCCTCGTCATTGCCGATTCATGTTAATTATCATTATTATACTCTTCCCAGAGAGCGAGGTCAAGGTCTGAGACGACTCTCTGACCGGTCTAGAAAGAACCGACGATGCCCTTGCCGATCCGGTTTAAAGTTTATCCCGAAAGAACGTTGCTGTTCGACGTAGAACTTCCGCTTCCCATTTCACTTTATTGAATGTATGATCGCCTTCGGGAATGATCACTAAATCCGCATTTTTCCCGTAAATCTGTCGATACCGTTGGCTCGCTTCAGGAGGCACCGTTGCATCAGACTCGCCATGGATCAACAACACCGGGCCCCTGTACGGTCTTGCCCTTTCATAAATATCCCAGTTAGGTACCTCCAATTTGGCCTGAGGTCCCAAAAGGTTACCCCAAATGTCCAATCGGCCGTCCTCACCGTAGGGATCAGCCTGTTGAAGAATGTTATCGAAAACCTCCTTCAACATCCCCGCAGGAGCCCATAGGGATAACGCCCTGACCTGCTGCAGGAGGTCCCCAGCCACGATACTGGCTACCGCTCCGCCAAGAGATAAACCCAAAAGCCCTAGACGCTTTTCATCCACGTATGGAAGTTGAGCGGCATAATCGCGGATGGCATGGGCCTCTTGTACCTCCCGCGAAAGGGTCATCGCCTCAAAATCTCCATCACTTTCGCCATGTCCGCCGAAGTCGAATCGGATCGACACAATGCCTATTGCTTCTAGAGCCAGCGACATCTTCCGAAATATCCCGTGGGGTTCCAGCTTTGTGCCGGTAAACCCATGATATAGAATGACTGTTGGAAAAGGACCGTCACCACACGGTCGATGTACCATTCCCCGAAGCACATACCCGCTGTTCATCAGCTCCACGGCATACTGCATTCCAAAAAGCCTCCTAACACGCGGTCTTTTCAGAATCGATCTTGAGATAACGATGTGCGGTTATTTAATAACAATACATCCGTTCATAATACTCCTCTAGCATTCGTTTAACGGCGAAGGACTCCTTCACGCTGAGAATGCTCTGTCGCATCATCGAAACCCATCGTTTTCGATCCTCATAAAAAGTAGGCAAGACTTCCTGTTCTAAGACTTGGTAGAGCGCTTCAAGATCATGTTTATCCTGCTCTTCTGTATTATCGCTCTCGAATCCATCTCCAAATTGCCATCCATTCCTACCATCTTCACACGCCTCGGGCCACCATCCATCCAGGATACTTACATTGAGAACGCCATTCATCGCTGCTTTCATCCCCGAGGTTCCACTGGCCTCCAACGGCCGACGAGGATTATTCAACCAAATATCAGCGCCTTTAGTCAACATACTTCCGATCGTCATATCGTAGTTTTCCAGAAAGACGACGGTCTCGGGATACTCCTTCGTCATCCGAACCAAATTGGCTACAATATCTTTCCCTGTGTCATCCAGGGGATGCGCTTTTCCGGAGAACACCAGCTGCAAACGGCGCTCTTCCAACCATTGACTTATCTTTTCTCGGTCTGTAAAGATAAAACTACTTCTTTTATAAGGCGCGGCGCGCCGGGAGAATCCCACGATCAGCGTGTCCTGATCGAGAAGCACCCCGGTACGCTCTCGGATAAAGGCGATTAATCGTTTTTTATGTTCCCAATGAAGCGCCCAAAGGTCCCCGCCGTTCTCAGCCGTCCGGATCATCGCCGGATCGACCCAGGTCGGGAGGTGAATTGCGTTGGTAATTCCAATGATAGAAGCCCGTCTGTCTACCTCCGCCCACATCGCATTGGCCGTCTCGGCATGCAATTGGGATACGGCGTTGGCGATTCTGGATAGTCGCAAAGCTGCCACCGTCATGTTAAACGGAGCGCCGCCGATGGATACCATCTGCTCGAGGGACAACCCGTTATTGGCGCCCATATACATTAAGCGATCTAAGTAGTGGCATTCATTCCCTTGAACAATCGGTGTGTGCGTGGTAAAGACGGTCTCTTCCCGCGATGCGGACAATGCTTGATCATAACCCATGCCATGTTCCATTTTTTCCCTGATCAGCTCGAGCCCTGCAAAGACCGCATGTCCTTCATTGAAATGATAGACATCCGCTGGGACCTCTAAAGCGCGAAGGGCTTTAACGCCTCCAATCCCAAGTACCATCTCCTGGGCAATTCGCTCTTCGCCGAACCAGCCATATAATTGGCCAGTAATCCATCGATCATCGTCTCCGTTTTCCGGAAGATCCGTATCCAAGAGGTATATCGGAGCATTACCAAAGGTATCCGCCAACCAAATCTTACATGCCACCTGGCGACCGCGAATCGTAACCGAAACCTTAACACCGGTATCTTTAAGCTCAGGGTAGTTATAACGGTGGTAAGCGTCATAGGGTTGACCGTCAGCATCGATCCGTTGGTCCGAATATCCTTGTTTCCACTTGATTCCGATCCCGACCATGGGAAAGCCATGGTCTTTTGCGCCTTTTAAGTAATCTCCGGCTAATATCCCCAACCCTCCAGCGTAAGTGCGAAGTGTGGGGTCCAGAGCATACTCCATACAAAAATAAGCAACCTTGGGCAAGTTTCCTCCAATGGCTGACATGAACATCCTCCCGTCTCTCAAGCAAAAACGCTCATCTTTTTTCCTAAGTGTATCTTATTCAATCAATAAAGACAATTATCCATTGTTAAAAGATGCCCTTCGGCATCTTTTTGGCTTAAATAGAGACCGTCGATCCGCTCATCACATACTCAAGTTCCGCTAAACCGACATCCAGATGATGCGCCGCTTCCAACAGCATTTTTTTCGCGTTATTATTTTGCTCCGCCTCTCCAAGCTTTCGAAGCCCATCGGCATTCAACTTACAGATCCGGATGCAATCTTCCACTGCTTTACTAGGCATCTAATCTCCTCCTGACAGAATCGTCTTGGCTTGAACACAAGCATTGATACCCATCTCGATGTGGGCTGCTCCCATAGTCATCGTTTGCCGATTCATTGCGCAAAGCATGGTGTTGGCCTCACTTCGCAAGGTATGAGCAGCTTGTGTGCAGTCGTCAATGATCGACTGGATTTGTTGAACATTCGCCAAAGTTTCACCCCTGTTTAGGAATGCCCAAAATGACGCCTTACTATTTAACTAAGGTTTGCAGACCTTACAAGGCGTATAACCCTTGTCCAACGCTTCCTGCCGCGTCTTGAAGACGACGCGGTGTTCTTCCCTAATCTTCCGAGCCCATTCGCATGATGGCCAATGAAACTTGTTTGAATTCACGCTACCCCAGTAGATTGATTTGCCAGAATCAAGCGGCCTTGCTCCCCATAAGCCTCGGCCATTGGCCCGTGCCTCTCGCTGGAGTTGCACGAAGAGATCCGCATATTGAACATTGGGCGGAACAGTCATCACCTGTGCATATCCCGCTTCAACAAGATAAGCATTGACAAAGGTTGATCCTGTATAAGCGTAAACCAGGTAACGACCGTAGCGATCCTGTTTTCCTGCGTCAAATCCAATCCTAACCCGTTTACCCGCCACCAAGCGACGGTTTGCCTCATAGGCTTCAGGTCCAAAATATTCCACACCTTTCGAAGGATGCTTCGTTTCCGGTGTATTGATCCCAATATAACGTGCTTTCCCCAGCTTTTCCAGTTCGATTGTATCCCCGTCCACGACTCGGATGACTCGATAACTTTGAAGTCCATCGGGAACATTCCATGCTTCGGAGCGCAAAGCGCCGAGACCCATATCGCCGACGAATATCAGTATGAGTAATGAGAAACAAAACAAACGTTTCATGATGAAGCTCCTTGCTCGCCAAGCCATGGGCGTTTTCCTAGGGACTGTAAGTGTTATCCATCCCTATCTTACTTGGATATAGCTGGTTTTTCAAGACACGTTCAATGGATCCGCTTTCAAGATCTCGTTACACCTCTTAAATGGTAGCTTTATTCGTACGATTAATAATGATATAATGTATGATGGAATGGTATTATTTTCAGGAATACATATGCAGCAGTTAATGAAAGATATACAGCCCGTTTCGTTCTTATAAAATAGAATACATGGGAAGTGACGCTGGTGATCCAACGGAGTCTCGAGTCCTCTTGGATCACCCCCTCGATCCGCAAAAGCGGGTCTTTTATCTTTGCCTATAAAAAAATGTTTTACGCCTATTGCAGGTTTCTCACTCTTTGAAGGAAGATCCATTGCATTCTGCTAAACTCGGTGTTATTATCCCTTTATTGGCAACAAAGACTTTTGAAAAGATCACAGGTGATTCTCTCATTGGAGGCGCAAAGATGTCCGAGTATCTCATCACCCTGCATCATGTCTCAAAAGACTATAATGGCAGTGAAGCCATGAAAGATGTAACATTGAATATCCGCCGCAATGAATTCTTGACCATGCTCGGTCCCAGCGGGTGTGGCAAGACCACGACCTTGCGGGTGATCGGCGGTTTTGAGACGCCTTCCAGCGGGCGAATTCTCTTTGATGGGAAGGACATCGTTGGGATACCGCCCTATAAGCGAAAGGTTAATACGGTGTTTCAAAAATACGCCCTCTTTCCCCATATGAATGTCTATGAAAATATCGCCTTCGGCCTTCGAATCAAGAAGATGGAGAAGGGAATCATCGACGAGAAGGTCCGCCGGATCTTGGAGTTGGTGTCTCTCTCCGGCTACGAACAGCGTTCGGTCAACTCGTTAAGCGGGGGGCAACAACAACGCATCGCCATCGCCCGCGCATTGGTCAACGAACCCGAGGTTCTGCTCTTGGACGAACCCTTGGGCGCTTTGGATCTGCAACTGCGCAAGGATATGCAGATCGAATTGAAGGCCATGCAACAGCAGTTGGGCATTACATTCATCTACGTCACTCATGACCAGGAAGAAGCCTTAACCATGTCCGATACGGTCGTTGTCATGAACAAAGGCCGCATCCAGCAGATCGGAACGCCGGAATCCATCTATAACGAGCCCATCAATGCCTTTGTCGCCGGTTTTATCGGCGAAAGCAATATCGTGGACGGGGTCATGCCGGAAGATTACAACGTGGTGTTTGCAGGACGAAAGATACCCTGCTCCGACCAGGGTTTTGCCAAAGACGAAGCTGTTGATGTGGTGATCCGGCCGGAGGATCTCAAGATCGTCGATGAAGCCGATGGCATTCTTACCGGTGAGGTAAAACGTGTGACATTTAAAGGAGTACACTATGAGATGCTGGTCAGCGCCCATGGTCTAGAGTGGATGATCCACAGCACGCGGTTGCGCCCCGTGGGTATGCAGGTCGGCTTGCGTGTCGCGGCCAACGATATTCACATCATGAAAAAGGTGAGCGCGGAATGAGAAAGTCATGGGCCGCCTATCCCTATATTCTCTGGATGATCGTCTTTACCGTAGTCCCTCTGGGCCTATTGCTCTTTTTCAGTCTGACGGTTCGAACCTCCTCGGGTATCTCGTTTACGTTGGAACACTTCCGCCGTTTCGCCGAACCCGTCTATCTCAAGGTGCTCATGCGCTCCCTCAATCTGGCCGCCTTAAGCACCATCTTCTGTCTATTATTGGGATATCCCGCAGCAATGATCTTAGCTGGTATTAATGTAAAGCGGAGAAACACACTGATCCTATTGATGGTGCTCCCCATGTGGATGAACTTCTTGTTACGGACCTATGCTTGGCTTACGTTACTCGAACGGAAAGGCTTGATCAATACCTTATTGGCGGCTATGGGTCTGCCCACGTTAAATCTTTTATACAATGAATTCGCCGTTGTTCTCGGGATGGTCTACAATTTCATCCCTTTTATGGTCCTACCCATCTATTCGGTATTAAGCAAGATTGATTCGAGTCTGATCGAAGCCGCCGAAGATCTTGGCGCCGATCCCACCCGCACATTCCTAAAGGTCATTTTCCCTCTGAGCCTGCCAGGGGTCTTCTCCGGGATCACCATGGTCTTTATGCCGGCGATGACCACCTTTGTCATCTCTCGGCTCCTTGGAGGCGGACAGTATATGCTGGTCGGGAACTTGATTGAACAGCAGTTTCTAACGGCCGGCAACTGGAACTTTGGGTCCGCCATCTCCGTCATTATGATGCTGATTATCCTCATTGGCATGGGCTTCACCTCTCGTTACGAAAAGGAACAGGGGGGTGAAGGATTATGGTGAAGACTTTAGCCAAACGCTTATACATATTTTCTTTATTTCTATTCCTCTATGCTCCCATCATCGTGTTGGCCCTCTATTCGTTCAATAGCGCACGGTCCCGCGGGACATGGGATGGCTTTACGCTCAAATGGTATATTGAGCTTTTCCAAGATCGGCAGATCATGACCTCGCTTTATTATTCGTTGATTATCGCTGTCATCTCATCCATCGTTGCAACCTTCATCGGAACGTTAGCGGCTTTTGGCATTCACCCCATGAAGACCCTACCCCGTGCTGCCGTAATGAATTTGACCTATCTTCCGGTTCTAAACCCCGATATTGTCACGGGCATCTCCTTTATGCTGTTGTTTATCTTTTTCCATCTGCGCCTAGGTTTTATGACGCTTCTTCTTTCGCATATTACGTTCAACATACCTTACGTCATTCTATCGGTGCTGCCGCGCATCAAACAATTGGACAAAAGCTTGTACGAAGCAGCATTGGATCTCGGAGCCACCCCAAGCTTTGCCTTTCGCCGCGTCATTTTGCCAGAGATCATGCCGGGAGTAATCTCCGGTCTTCTCTTGGCATTTACATTATCCCTTGACGACTTTGTCATCAGCTTTTTCACGACGGGTTCCGGAGTCTCCAATCTATCGATCACCATCTATTCCATGGCCCGCAGAGGCATCAATCCAAAGATCAACGCGCTGTCCACATTGATGTTCGTCAGCGTTTTATCCCTATTGATCATTATCAATGTCATCATGTCCCGTCAACAATCCAATCGCTTAAAGGAGGAAGACCAAAGTGAAAAAAACCATGCTAAGTCTGTTGATCGCCATGACCATCATCCTGATCCTCATCAGCGGGTGCCGCAACACACCCAAGAACACGCTTAATGTCTATAACTGGGGAGATTATATCGACGAATCCGTCATCAAAGACTTCGAAAAAGAATACCAGATCAAGGTGAATTACGATACGTTTACCACCAATGAGGATATGTACGTCAAAATCAAAGCCGGCGGCAGTTCTTATGATCTGCTTTTCCCCTCGGATTACATGATTAAACGCATGATCGACGAAGACATGTTGGAAAAGCTGGATTTCGACAATATCCCCAATTACAAGATGATCGGGGATAATTTTAAGAACCTTGAGTTTGATCCGGAGAACGCCTACTCGGTTCCGTATATGTGGGGAACCGTCGGTATCCTTTACAACAAAAAGCTCGTAAAGACCCGGCCCAACAGCTGGAGGATCCTCTGGGACAAACAGTATGCCAAACAGATCCTCATGTTGGACAGTCAACGGGACAGCATCGGGATTACGCTTAAGATGTTAGGTTATCCCATCAACAGCACCGTCCCCGCACATCTGGAAGCCGCCAAAAAGGCATTGATCGAGCAAAAACCGTTGGTTCTCGCCTATGTGGTGGACGAGGTGAAGGATAAGATGATCGCCGAAGAAGCCGCGCTGGCTGTGGTCTGGTCCGGCGACGCCGTCTACTGTATGCGAGAGAATCCCGATCTGGACTATGTCATCCCCGAAGAGGGGTCAAATCTATGGTTTGATGCTATGGTCATTCCGGCCAAAGCGGCCAACAAGAAGGCTGCTGAACTCTTCATCGACTTTATGTGCCGAACCGACATCGCCTTCAAAAACACAGATTATATCGGTTATTCATCACCGCATACGGAAGCTGTGAAGAGACTCCCGGAGGAGCTCACCCAGAATCGCTCCGCCTATCCCTTAGCGGAGGATCTGACCCATTGTGAAGTCTTCATCGACCTCGGCGGCGCTTTAAAGGCCTTTGACCGTGTTTGGACGGAGATCAAAGCAAATTAATCCTATTAAATCAAAGATAACTCTGACTAAAGCAGCGGTAATTCCGCTGCTTTTTTATGATGTTTTATTTTCCAAACCCTGATAAAATATCTCTTTCCTGTGGAATACTAGATTGGATGGTAAACCCGTCGGCCACCCCAATTTATGACTCGCCACTCGCTACCCGTCACTCGTAACTATTCTAAAAGTTTTATACACGCAAGAGGAGGCAATCCATTGAAGGATGCATTTACCAAAGGCTTCCTTGCCGGTGCAATCGCCAACATCCCCAGTGTTATTGTGGATCTCGCGTTGGTCAAAGGGATCGGTTTTGGACAAACAACCTATGCGGACTTTGCGGCTGTTTTAGTCTACGGCCACCGTCCCGAGGGATTGTTCTCCTTTATCTTCGCTCAGCTTGTCCAGTGGTTCTTCTCTGCTTTGATGGGCGCTGTGTTTGCCTATTGGATCGAGTCGACGCACAAGGCTTACCTTAACTTTAAAGGCATTGTTTTTGGCTTAACCCTATGGTTCTTAGCCTATGTGCTGGCCATCGCTTACCGATTACCTACTTTATCAAAGGTCACGTTGGATAGCTCCATCGAGCATTATATCGCTGCTTTTATCTATGGTATTTCCCTAGCGGTGGTGTATCAGAGATTGGATCAAGGGACGGAACATGTCTAATCAGGGTATATCCTTCTTTGCCTGGGCGAAGATCGGTCTCACACTCAAGTCCCATATCAAACCATATCTTAGGAGGAATCTCCTTGAGTCTGAGAACCATCTGGAATAAAATCTCCGGATCCGGAGGGAAAAAGGGCTCAGAATCCGAAACCAGTATTCTTCCTGAACGTTTGGGTTCAAATCTATCCCAAAACAAGCAGCTTCTGCAGGATATCTTCCGAGACTGTGCCGATGTGGTCTTTCACGCCTTTCAGATCGCCCAGGGAAAAACAGACGGTCTCCTCATCTATGCCCAGGGACTCGTCGATAAAAAATCCTTAAACGACAATATCTTGCGCGCCCTCGTCGAACTGGATAAAAGACCTGTGCTCCCTCCGAGGAGCCTGGGAGAAGAGATCATCTACTTTGCCGGTCAGGAAACGGCGACGGAGATCGCTGAGATCACGGAAGCAATTTTAACGGGCAAGACCGCTCTCTTGTTCGAGGGGACCGACAGCGCCCTTCTCTTTGAGACCACCCAATGGGAACAGCGGGCCATCGATGAACCCAAAACCGAGATTTCCGTTCGCGGTCCGCGCGATTCCTTCATCGAAACGTTGCAGACCAATATCGCTTTGATCCGCCGCCGCATCAAGGATCCTCGCATGAAGATCCTCTATTATCCCATAGGACGGCGAAGCAAGACCAAAGTGGCGTTGCTTTACTTTGAAGGTTTAACCCCCGATGGTTTATTGCGGGAGACCCAAAACCGATTGGAACGCATCGATATGGATATCATCTTGGACTCAGGTTATGTGGAGCAGATGATCGAGGACAAATGGCACTCCATCTTCTCCCAGCTTCAATTGACGGAACGCCCCGATGAAGTGGTGGCGGCTTTGGCTGAGGGTAGAGTGGCTATCCTAACGGATACAAGTCCAGGCGTTCTAATCGCTCCCGCTACTTTAAATTCGTTGATGCACTCCACCGACGATTATTATAATCGCTGGATCGTGGGGAGTTTCGTCCGGGGCTTCCGGTTCTTCGCCAGTATCTTCTCGGTGATTCTTCCATCGCTCTATGTGGCGTTGACCTCCTTTCACCCGGAGTTGATCCCGACGCAACTTGCATTGAATATTGCCGCAACCCGCCATGCCGTGGTCTTTCCGTCCTTCGTCGAAGCCTTTCTCCTGGAAGCCTTCATCGAGTTGATCCGAGAGGCGGGTTTACGCCTGCCCGGCAATCTCGGACAGGCCATCAGTATCGTGGGCGGCCTAATCATCGGGCAGGCGGCGGTTGATGCCGGATTGGTCAGTCCGATGATGCTCTCCGTCGTCGGACTCACCGCCATCTCAAACTTTACCATCCCCAATTTCGATGCGGCTCAAGCCGTCCGGGTCATCCGGTTCCTCTTTATGATTCTAGCGACTATCCTAGGTCTTTACGGCATCGTCATTGGTTCTATCTTTACCTTTGCCCATTTGGCGACCTTAAAGAGCTTCGGTTACAGCTATCTGTCTCCATGGTCCCCGCTGGAGCCTGCAGACCTTAAAGACTCTGTGATCCGGTTGCCCTGGCCGACCCTGAAACGTCGTCCAAATTACTTGGACCCTAAACAAGCCATACGGCAAAGCGATGAACGCAGGGACAATCAATCCAAGTCCTAAACCCTTGGACCGAATTCTTTAAGGCCATAGGAGGTCATTATGTCGGTATATCGTCATTTTTCCCTAGTTATTCTTCTCTCGTTAATAATAATGCTGACCGGCTGCTGGGATCAGATCGAGATTCAACAGCGCACCTTTGTGGTTGGGCTTGCCATCGACACCGTGCCGGAAGATGAATTGGAGCCGCCCCAGATCATGGAGCGCGGCCTATTGTATCCTCAGCGCAATCAATTGCGGATCACCATGGAGATCCCAAAGATATCCCAGTTTGGAACCGGAGGCGGCGGAGACAGTGGCGGCGGAGGAGGGTCGGAGAAGCCCGCCTGGGTCTTTCGTCTCAACGGAGTCAATCTTTCGCAAGCCATAACGGAAGTGCAACTTCGAACCAATCGCCAAGCCTTCCTCGGCCATCTCCAAGTCGTCCTAGTGGGTGAGGACTACGCTCGCAAAGTGGGTCTCAAAGAAATTATGGAGGCCCTTCCACGGAATCCCGAGGTTGAACGGGAGGTTCCCATCTTCATCGTCAACGGGGAAGCCAAGGATGCATTGGACATTACCCCGCCCGACGATCCATTGGCAGCCTTATATATCCGCCACCTTATGGAGACACATAAGTTTACCACCCGTACTCAATTCATCGTTCTCGGGGATTTGGCCACCCGATTATTTACCAATGGAAACACCTTGATCGGGCGGATCCGCCCGGCAAATAACGAAGTCGTCAGCGGAGGCTCCGCCGTAATCAAGGATTGGAAACTGGCGGGATTTTTAGGAGAGCTGGAGACCGTCGGCGCCAACATGTTGATGGGAAAACCCGGGGAGGTTACACTGAGCGTCAGCCATCCGGAGGACGAATGGTACGGGGTCCGTGTTCATCAGATCAAGCGAACCGTCCGGCCCCATCGAAGCGGAGAAGATTTTGCTTTGGAATATGCCTTCAGAGCGGAAGGAGACATCATCGAATTGCCACAAACGGGAAGATTCATCACTTCTCAACAAAAGATCCGCCAACTCGAAGCAAGCGTCGAGGAGAGCCTCAAGGCGTCCGCCGTGGCTACCCTAAACCGCCTGCAACAGGAGTATGAGACCGATGCCATCGGCATGGGGGAACATATCCATAAACACTGGCCTCGAGTTTGGCGAGAACTGAAGCCCCAATGGCAAGCGAAGTTCCCTAGCTTTCCCACCCGGGTGACGGTGGAGTTTCGCCTCCGTCGTTCGGGGGAGACCTTGTAATGCTGAGCGACAATGACCGAATCGGGCATCGCGGGTTATTCTTCCTGGTCTCAGCCATTATCATTGAGATCGGGATACTCAACGCGCCTCGCATCTTTGCGGAAGCCGTCGGCAGTGATGCCTGGATCGTTGTAATCCTTAACTATATCCCGATTCTAACGGCTTGTTTCTTCATTGTCCGCTTAGCCCAATTATTTCCTGAAGAGAGTTTTACTTCCTACAGCGCTAAGCTCGTGGGGCGGTGGATGAGCACCATCTTGACGCTGATCTTTGTTGTCTATTGGATTCTCAATGGCGGGCGCGTCGTGCGAGTCTTTGCGGATCTGCTCAAAACCACCCTGCTCTTTCGTACGCCCATCGAGTTGATCATACTCTCGTTTCTCGTTCTTGCCGCCTATTTGGCCCGCGCCGGGATTGAGCCTCAAGCGCGCTTTGCCGGGATGGCAGTCATAATCTCCATTCCTCTAGGTGTGCTACTAGTCCTTGCAACCTATACAGACTGGGACTTCACCAATCTCCTGCCCCTTCTGGAGCGTGGAGTACGCCCCGTAGCAATGGCAAGCGCTAAATCGTTGGGGCAATTGGAAGGCTTAGAGTCGCTCCTTTTCCTGCTGGCCTTCGTCCAAAAACCCAAAAAGGCACTGCCCTATTGTTTGGGTGCAGTCACTCTCGTTAACACTTTGGTCCTCATCATCACCACCACCGCATTACTCGACTTCGGCGCGGTAGAGACAGCTCGGCTGGCTTTCCCTGGGATCAACCTGATCCAAAGCGTGGAGATTCCCGGAGGGTTTTTGGAACGGTTGGGCTCGCTTTACGTGGCGATCTGGATCCTGATCCTCTTCCCCACCACCGTCGCCTTCCTTTATCTCCCCAGCATAGCCTTGGCGCAAGTCTTCCGTTTATCCGACGCTCGTTCCTTCGTTCCGCTCCTGATCCCGTTTGTTTATGCGACCGCGCTTATCCCGGCCAACCGGGGACAAGTCCTTGCCTTTGCTGAAGCTTTGACACCTATTAACATCATCCTCATTGGAATCCTACCGATTATCCTGTATCTAGTCGCCCACCTACGCGGCTTTGCAAAGGAGAAAAAGCAGAAATGAGATTGATGAAGATCATCGCTGAAGTCTTCGATCCCATCGTTATCATCTCTTTCATCGGCATATGCGGATTCATCATGGTCATTGACATTCCCGGCCACCGAAGCCGTGGGCTTCAACGGGAAGCAAGATTCTTCAAGGCGCTGAGTTTGATTACAATGGGTTTATTTACGGCTTTATTATTTACAATCCTCGTATTCAAATGGTCAAATTACATATAATCATGAAAATGTAATCTATCGTTATCGAACGGAGTGAGTAAGATGACAAAAAACGAACTCTTCCTCGGCGTGCTCGCTGGAATGATAGGAAACATCCCCAAGGATATCATGGCTTGGATTCTTTACGGATTGAATATTACGCCTTATACATTCGCTCATTTTTGTGCAGGCATATTTGTTCCCCCGGTTTATATCCGCCATTGGGCCTCCATTGCAGTGGGTTTTTTCGCCGATTTTGTAATGGCCGCTTCCTTTGGTTTTTTGCTTGCCCTTATCCTAAAGAAATACGGAACAGATTACTGGATGATCAAGGGGTTGGGTTTCGGCGGGGGTCTCTTTGTTTACTGTTTTGGAATGCTTAGACCCATGGTATCCCCCTTGCGATTGAGCGATCCTGTCGCAAACCTTCTTTTTGTTCTTCCCCACTTATTCTTTGGGCTGACCGCGTCCTGCATCGTTGCCAAACGATTGGGTTAAGACATCGGGGAAGAGCAGCAGTTTATATTCCGACACAGTATGACTTCAATTCCATTGGACTTTTGGCCTTATCCCACATATGATACTCCATCAGGCAAAGGAGTTGATTCGTATGTGGGATTCCTCAAGTTATTATACTCAACCCACGGCCATGGCCGTGATGCAAGGAGGACCTTTGGCTCCGAATATTCGTGGATTTGTCTGTTTTTTTGAAGCACCCGGCGGGACTTGGGTAACGGCGAACATCACAGGTCTACCCCCCTATCGACCGGGTTATGACAATGTAGACCCCATCGGGCCCCATGGATTTCACATCCATGAGTTCGGCGCCTGTGAGGTTGCTGATCCGACCGATCCCTTCCAAGCTGCAGGAGAGCACTGGAATCCCGATAATCAACCCCACGGCAACCATGCCGGCGATTTTCCCGTTCTCTTCTCCAATAACGGCGTTGCCATGACCACCTTTTACACCAATCGGTTCCGACCAGCCGACGCCGTTGGAAAGTCTGTCCTAATCCACCTTAATCCCGACGATTATCGGTCGCAACCCGCGGGAGACGCTGGGAAACGATTGGCTTGCGGGGTAATCCAACCCTATCCGCATTACCCTCGCGGTTAACCCATTCTTTTAAATCAGATTCAGTGCCCTACAGGCAATAAACCTTCCCAAAAAGAAACTCAGGCTCTCCACTCTTCCAAAATCAAAGAGCCCATGGCATACCGAAGGTATCTCCATGGGCTTCAATTTACCGATATGAGTGGCCGTGAATCATAGCAGTGGTGGAGCGATTTAAATCCGCTCTTGATTTAACTTGTCCAAATAAGCAAAGCTAAGTGCAGTAACATAACCCCACAGAGCGCTCCCCATTAATTGGGAGATGGATGTACGCAAAGGTATGGTGGTAAACTCCGGGACTTTATACAGTAGCGTGATGGCGTAAGACGCAAACCACACAATACCCCCCCACAAGATGCCCTTAAACGCCAGATTTCTGCTGCTTACATGCTTTATCATATAGGCAAACACGGTTCCCAGCAAACCGTAGAACATGAAGACTGCAAAGTGACTAAATAACTGTTCGCCGATGCCGTCTGGCTTGTGACCCATCATGAGCACACTGGCAAAATCGGCATAAAGCAGAGTTGTAAAACGAAGAATATATTTGGAGACGAGGCCCCATACCAGCGTTGGGAATCCCCCGAGTATCCCAGCGAAGAAACCTCGCGTTAACCGATCATCGAGTGTCATCTGGTCTCTCCCGTCAGGTAAATGATCTTCTACCCTATCATACCCAAATAAGTCTTGACCCTATTCCACCCGCAAAGATGTTATCGGATCGCCCCGCATGGACGCCTTCGCCCCAACCCCTATCGAAGCAAAGCCAAGAACCGCCATGGACAAGATCAGTGTAATCAATCCCCAAAAGCCATCCCCAAGACCCGCACGGGCCAATGTGGGCAGAACGGATGCAGCGAGGGCGCCCATCATTAGACCCGCCATGATGAGCACAGCGTTTTCCATCCAGATGATGGTGGAGATCTGAGAACGCTGAAAGCCCACCGCCCGAAGCATCCCATACTCCCCTTGCCGTTCCATGGTGTTACGGTATAAAACAACGCCCAACCCGGCCGTACCCAGCGCCAATCCTAATCCGCCCAGCATCAAAAAGATGAGCAGATACGTATCCGCCACTCTGCCGAAGTCCTGAAGCCTGACCGCTGTCGGCATCGCCGTTGTCCCCAGATCCCTTAATGCATTGGCAAATACACCCGATAGATCATTGATCGCATCGGACTGGATGGGGCCAGGCTTCACTTGGTCCATCAACAGCAGACGGGTCCCGGCCAGTGAAGGAAAGTATCGGCGAAAGCTCTCCTCCGGAATCAGTAATGAACCTTGGAGAATCGAGTTATGCACCGCCCCCACCAGCTTAATCTTGAAGAGATGCCCCACTTCATCCGGATAGAGAAGTTCATCGCCCACAGTGTGTCCCAATATCCAAAGGATGGTATTGTAATCCGCGATGGCGGGAACGGCCCCATTCCAATCCTGCTCAAGCATGCGCCAGGGGTTTTCACGATCACCGCCGTCAACGATGGTGTGAAAGGAGAACGCCTCTCGCATCGCCAATTCTTCCGGAGAGACGCCCAACAATCGCGGTTTGACGACTCGGTTGAGATTGAGGCAGCTGGCATCATCCCCCTCATTGACCCGCATCTGGACAAAACGCATCTCGGCAAAGGCGTTCCCGTCCAAACCCAGTTCCCGTCTGACGCTCGGTTCATCGAGACGGTGATGGAGCGGCAGCGTTGTTTCGGCAAAGAGTAAAAATCCACCGGTTCCAGAGGCGCGTTTCCAGGGCTCCTCCATCATGCCCTTGCGATTTGCTCCGACAGCGGCCACCATAAACACGCCGCAAGCCAAGAGCGAGATGACCGCCAGGCTTCTCCCCGGATTGCGGGTTACTCCTTTAAGAGCAATACCGGGTAACCCCGGAAGCTTATCGTCTCTCAACCGGGTTAAAACCGACAATATCCAATGGCAACCCGTGATACTCCCCAATAACAACGCCGTCCCGGCCAGGAAGAATTGTATCCCTGCGTCAGCCCGGCGAAGACCGGCAACGATGAGAACAACAGCCAACACCCCAAAGACCAGCGCCATGACGAGCGTTGCGTCTCTTCTACCCCGTACCCGCCGTTGGTTGTTTTGCAGTTTATGGGGTTGAAGATATGCTTTCCGACGGATCACCAACCCAATGGTTAGCATAGCGGCGGCATACCCCGCAAACCACCCCCCAGCGATACTTATGGGCTCAATTTGAAAGTAGAGCGTGGTGACTCCAATAGCGCCTTGCCAGATAGAACTAAGCCCGGCGAGAACAACCTTGGCATATCCTAATCCTGCTAAGACTCCCAAAGCTCCCCCCACGGCGGTGATGGATGTTCCTTCTAGCAAAAAAAGTCTTTGGATGGTGCGAGGAGCAAATCCCAAGGCCAACAATGTTCCGATCTCCGATTGACGCTGCTCCATCCCTAGACCGAAGAGCAATGAGGTTAATAAAAGCGCCGACGCAATAAGAAACATACTTAAACCCAAAAATAACTGGGAAAAGTCGACGGATGGATTGGCTGAACCCGCGGTGTCGTTTCGAATCCGCCGAAACTCCAGGCCAAAACTGGCCGGTGAAAGTTGATTCTGGATAGCAGTCTCTAGACCATGGGGCGTATTGACTTCTGAAGGGTAGCGGATACCGGTGTAATCCCCAAATTCATTGCTCCACATGGCTTGAGCGCTGGTTAAAGAGACAAAGGCTTTGGGCGTTCCTTTATGTTTGCGCCAATAAGCCTCATCCCGTTCCCGGATCTTTCGAAGTTCCACCGGGATTCCCGGATTCCAATCCCGGCAATTATCGACCGATGACAAACCCGGAATATCCGGCATCAACGTCGGATCAGCCGCTCCGCCGGCAATTGCTAGAATCCCCCTCACCCGAAAGACCTTATCCACTTCCATCAGTTTTCGCAGCGGACCCATGGCATAATAGCGCAGACTCACATCGCTGCCGACACTTGCCTGCAACTCCCGGGCCAGCCATTGGTTGAGGATGATCTCATCGTCGCCCAGATCATCGGGGACCAGCGGTGAACCGGGAGCGGAGACAATAGAGTAGGGGACCTCGACTCCGTGATGGGATATGGCATTGACAAAGTAGGAGAAGACTCCCTGACCGCCGGTTCCTGAGGCGAATGCACGATCCGCTACACTTTGAGGGATGAAGATTCCTTCGGTGCGCAGTTCCACTTTGTTGACGGCAGGATGTTCCACGAGGCGGTAGTTGATATCCTGCAATGACCAGCACTCCGCCAATCGCCGATTCATGACATCCTCGGCGATGCGGTTTCCCTCCCTCCCTGAGGCCAGGAGTATATTGCTCCTCCCCTCAGCATTCACTTCCTGGGCGAGATAACCAAGGTTTAAGAAGACATTATAAGGAGCTACCTGATGATTCTTTTGGCTAAATCGCCCAAACCCCTCATCATCGATGATGGCTTTGATCCGCACTCGGAGAGGAGCCGCTTGATTGCGGTCGGCAAAGGCAAGGTCCCGATGGACCGCAGGGGGTGTCCCCGTTCGTACCAAAAAGTCATCCCCCGGCTTTAACCGTAACTGATGGGCCAACCGCCGGTTGACGCCGGCTTCAAAGGGTCCTAGCTTCACTGGGCTTGGCGTCAATGCCATCGCCCAGAAACGCTCATCAACGCCCAACACTTGGACGGCATTGGCTCGAGTATTGCCGCCGTCAGCGATGGCCATTCCAGGCAGACTTAAGATCGGAGCGATGGCCACTGGTAACGCGGCCTGCAATTCATCGGCCAGTTGTGTCCGGAATGTTTGATCTCCCGTGATCAAAGCAAACTCTGCCTGTCCCCATTGCATTTGGGCATGAAGAGCCAGGCTATGACGGATCGTATCGCCAACGCCCAATGCACCAATGATCACCGCCGTTGCCAAGGCGGTACCGATGAGCACACCCCAATTACTTTTACGATGGTATTTTAAATTGGCCGTCACCAACCTGCCCAGATTCAAAGCAATAACTCCTTTTCAAGCATCTTAACCTGAAGTTGGCAGGGCCTGCAATAACCCATCCCTCAACTCCAGCCGCCTCTCCATACGCTCCGCCAACTCCCATGCATGGGTCACCACGATCAAAGCAGTCCGTTCTTCCCTGTTAATCTCCATTAATAACTCCATCAGATGGAGGGCGGTGTTTCGATCCAAGGAGCCGGTGGGTTCATCGGCCAGCAGAACCTTGGGTCGATTGATTAACGCACGGACCAATGCCGCCCGCTGGCGTTCACCCCCCGACAGTTCCCCAGGGAGATGCGACATGCGTTCTCCCAGTCCGACGCGGTCTAAGAGAGACTGCGCCCGTCGGCGATCCTCCCTATCATCGTTGCCCGGATAAGGGATCGTGGGCAACAAGACATTCTCCAAGACCGTACATTGTGGAAGCAGGTGATGGAGCTGAAAGACGAATCCCAACTCCCGATTGCGAATCTTGGCCAGCTCAATATCGTTTAAAGCCGTGACCTCCCGATCCGCCAGCCAGATTCGCCCTTTTGTCGGTCTGTCCATGGCTCCAATGATGTTAAGAAGCGTGCTTTTCCCAGATCCGGAAGGTCCCACGACGGCAACGGCCTCACCCGGTCCAATCTCCAGATCAACGCCCTTGAGGACATGGATCGGCGGTCCGGCGGGCATGGGATAAACCTTTTCCACCTGTTCCATGCGGATGAATCCGGAAGGATTTGCCATGCTTACCGACTCCCTTGTGTGTAGTTTGAAGTTTGAAGGATGAAGTGGGGGAAGGGATGAGGGTTCGGCCCCAACTTACTCCCTATTTCCCTTGCCAAATGCGTAGACGACTCCATCGTGGCCGCCGATGACGAACATATCTCCACTCACTGCAGGGGAGCCCAGGATCGGCGCTCCGATTTCATAGGACCAGACCAGTGATCCTTGTCCAACATTTATAATGTAGATCCGGCCATCCGACGAACCAAAGACGACGCGATCGCCGCAGACTACTGGGGAACCATCGACAGGGCCCTGGGTCTTAAAGCGCCAGACCGCTCTTCCACTATTTCGTTCAACGCAATGCAGATCGTTATCCCTAGAGCCAACGATCACCCGATTCCCAACAACGGCAGGGGAGGAAAAGAAGGGGGCTCCCTCCTCCGGGTCGCCGTATTCCCATTTAACCCGGTTATTCTTTAAGTCAAAGGCCAACAGTTTGCTTTCATAATGGCCTAAATAGGCCGTATCGTCACGAACTGCCGAAGATCCCGCGATATATGCACCGATCTTTGCACCGCCGGCGCTCTTCCCCGTCAATAAATCCACCACATGAATCTCTGCGTCGCAGCCGCCAAAGACGGCCTTGTCGCGATGGATCGCAGGTGTTCCATGGATAAAATTCTGTGTCGGGTAGTCCCAGATCTTTCGGCCCGTCTCCGCGTCAAAACAGTATAACCTCTGATCATAGCTGCCGACAATAACTCGGTAAGCTCCAGACTTCGTGTCCCGGTAGTAATTGGCGGAGCCAAAGACCCGATCCTGGGTCTTTTGGGTCCACTTCAAACTGCCGTCTTTGGCATTCACCGCATAAAAGTTTCCATTCATTGCACCGGCATAGACCAGACCGTTTAAATACATGGGCGGGGCTTCCACACGAGCCCCTGCGTCAAACATCCAAGCGACCCCGCCGTCATGGAGCCGCAAAGCATAAATGCGGCCATCGTTAGCGCCGATAAACGCCTTTCCTTCCGCGATGACGGGAGATGATTTAATACCGCCGCCGCTTCGAAAGGTCCAGAGTAAAACCGGTTTTTCCGGCAATTTACCCTTCGCTATTCCAGTTAGTCCTGGATCACCTCGGTATAGCGGCCAGTTCTCAGCCACAACCTGGCCCTTGGGATCTTTCCTGTTTTGCCTCTGCGTCCCCCCTATGATCTGGCGGGAGCAACCGATGATTATCATGAGTGCGATAAATAGCGAGCCCCATCCCATATGCGTCTTTTTCATCCGTTGTTGCCCTCCCTCCACGCCAATGCTCCGGTGGGACATAATTGGGCGCAAAGCTTTAGTACCTCTGCGCTACTTTGATCATACGAATCATTGAGCGGAATGCCAACACGCAAGTTAAAACCTCGATCCAAAAACGCTCGGCCAAAACGGAGCCCCTTCATCTCCGAAATACGAACGCAGATACCGCACTTAATGCACTTTCCAGGTTCCTCCACCACATCTCCCAATTCTTTTCGTCCTGCTATTTCTCCGTGTTGATTCAACCCTTTGAACCGACGTTGATCCACCTCATAATCCTGAGCATATTGCCGTAGTCTGCAATCGGACTTCTTCAGACAGTCGCAGTGCAGACAACGGGCGGCTTCTTCGCTGATCAACGCGTAGGCCTCCTCCGACAGTAACGCTTCGGGATTGATCACCCTGGCTGTTCCCATCGAATCGATGGCAAACGGACCGTCCTCTCCATCAATCTTCGGCAGACGGGAGTCAAAGGCCTGAGCAGATGAGCGTGGGGCTTCCCCCTTCAAGTAGGCGTCGACCGCTTGGGCCACAACGTTACCTTCAGCAATCGACCGGACCGCCACGTGACGACCACGCACCGCTCCACCGCATGGAAATACATTCTTAGCCGAAGTCTGAAGTTCAGGATCGATGGGTTCAGTCAGCTTTCGTTCGCCATGGGCCAGCACCACTGCGTTGTAGTCGGTCAAGAGTTGGCTGAGGCGAATGTCGGATCCGATCCGAACTCCGGTTTGAATCGCGATGCCTATATCCCGTAGGTATTGGATCTCCTGCTGGAGAACGCTTGGAGAGATCTCCTTTTCGTCGAGGGCTTGGGCAAGGCCTCCACCGGGACGTTGGGATTCCTCGAAGATGATGCAGTGGTGCCCTTGACGACGAAGATGATAGGCAACACTCAATCCAGCAGGTCCAGAACCGACAACGGCTACACGATGACCCGTCTCCGCTGGGAGTTCCATATCCGTCGGTTCCTCTTTGGCATTCTCCCCCAGCCAACGATGGATCAAACGGATGTTGAGCGAGTCGCCATAGTCCTTTAATCGACAGGCCTTTTCGCATGGAGCGGGACAGATATACCCCAATGTACCCGGAAAGACCAACGTATCCCGGAGTATTTGGGCGGCATGCCGGCGGTCGGCCTGAATGATCCGACGCAATACATGAGGAATATCCAAATGGGCCGGGCAAGACCGGTAACATGGCGACTCACAGTCCCCCAGATGCTCGCTGACCAACAATTCCAGGGCGGCTTTACGAGCCGACCGCACTTCGGCGGAGTTGGTTTCGATGGCCATCTCGTCCTCGATCGGCGTCACGCAGGACGGCAATAGACGTTCGGACGTCCGATCCCATACAGCACAGACAAAACAGGACCCATGATTCGGCCCATTAGCCAAATGACAGAGCGTCGGAATGGCTTCCCCCAACTCTCGGGCAACTTCCAGGATGGTTTTGCCGGATGCCGCAGAGATGCTTCGGTTGTTAAGAGTTATTGTCGGCATATGATTCGTCCTTCTCAAATGATTTTTACCGCCCCCACCGGACACGCTTGGCGACAGAGATCACACTTCTCGCATTTTTCCAGATCAATAGCATGCCGTTGATACGGGGCAAACGAAATGGCCTCTGCAGGACAACGCTGCGCACACCGGGTGCAACCGATACATGCTTCGGTGATTTCATACCGAATCAAGTTTTTGCATTTTCCCGCCGGACATCTCCCATTGATATGGGCCAGATATTCGTCATAAAAATGCCGGATCGTTGACAGGACAGGGTTTGGAGCCGTTCTGCCCAATCCGCATAGGCTGCCTCGTTGAACTCCTTCGGCCAAATATTTCAATTCATCAATATCTTGCGCTCTACCCCGACCTTGGCAAAGACCTTCCAAGATCTCCAACATTCTTTGGGTGCCAATCCGACAAAAAGTGCACTTACCGCAGGATTCCATCTGGGTGAAGGCCATGAAGTACCGGGCGATATCCACCATACAATCGTCCTCATCCAGTACGACCATACCGCCGGATCCCATCATGGAACCCGTTGAGATCAGGGTCTCATAATCCACCGGGGTATCCATAAGGTGCTCAGGTACGCAACCGCCGGAAGGTCCGCCGACTTGCACCGCCTTGAGCCGTTTACCGTTGGGCACCCCACCCCCGATCGTCTCCACGATCTCCCTCAAAGTAATCCCCATCTCCACTTCGATCAGACCGCCGTTAGCTACCTTTCCCGCTAATGCAAAGGTCTTAGTCCCTTTACTGTCGGCAGTGCCCAAGCCGGTAAATACCTCGTGTCCATGGGTAAAGATCCAAGGCGTCAAAGCATAGGTCTCCACATTATTGACCAGGGTTGGCTTCTTCCAGAGACCGCTCTCCGACGGATAGGGCGGGCGGAGCCGAGGTACGCCCCGCTTACCCTCGATGGCTGACAGCAAAGCAGTCTCTTCGCCGCAGACAAAAGCGCCGGCTCCAAGCACCACTTGCAATCGGAGAGCGTGGCCCGATCCGAAGATGTTCTCCCCTAAAATGCCCCGTTCCTCACAGAGGCCAATGGCCTTCTTCATACGCTCCGCCGCCAATGGATACTCCGCCCGGATATAGAGATATCCTTCGGCGGCTCCCACGGCATAGGACGCCAAGATCATCCCCTCAATGACCTTAAAGGGGAACGACTCCAGAATCATTCGATCCATAAAAGCCCCGGGATCGCCTTCATCTCCGTTACAGACCAGATACTTCCATGGGCCGGAAGCCTCTTTGACTCCCTTCCACTTACGGTAGGTCGGAAAACCCGCGCCGCCTCGGCCCCTTAGTCCACTATCTTCAATGACCTTGATGACTTCGTCCGGGGACAGTTGAGTTAAGCATCGGCGCGCTCCAGCGAACCCTTTGGAGCCAAGGTACTCATCGAGATCCAATGGATCGAATCGACCGCCATGCTCCGTAACCAAGCGTTGCTGTGAACAGCCATTGCATTGTTGAAGATTATCACGATCGTCCCATAAGTAACGGGTCACCGGTTCCCAGGCTTCTTCATCCACCCATCGATCCAGCCACTCGGAGAACGATGCCGTAATACGTTGCCAGTGATTGGCCGGTTTGAAGTGGCGAAGGAGAACTCTTCGGACATCATGCCTTTGCAGCCTGCCGTATCGGTAATTGCCGCCCTTGTTGGTTTGAATCTCAATGGAGGGAGCACGATGGGAAGAGCCGGTGCACCCCACGTTTTTTACTCGAACCGCTAGACCCAGCTTCCTAATCTCCCTTTTTAACTCAAGGTATAAATCATGGGCGCCCGAGGCCACACAACTCGAACAAAGACAGATACGCACTTCCCCAACCATTTTTGGAAGCATATTTTCGGACGCTTCTTCTTCCGCCGTTTGCTCCTTTTGCTCCTGTAAAAAATCGCGCAGTACGTTCGAGACCGTTTCCGGCGTCAGGTAACCATAGGTCGTATCATCGATCTGAACAGCCGGGGCCAACATACAGCAACCAAGGCAAGCCACTTTCTCAACGGTAAACAAACGATCCTGATCCGTATCTTCATCGTCCGGAATCGAAAGGCGATCTTTAAATGCCTGGTAGATGGCTTCTGCGCCCTTGACATGACAAGCTGTGCCGATGCATACCTTTATCCTGTGGCGACCGGCGGGCTCATGCCGAAACTGGGAATAGAAGGTGGCTACCCCTGCAATTATTGCTGGCGTAATCTCGGTGATCTCGCAGACTCTGCGTAAAGCTAGCGACGGCAAGTAACAGAAACGTCCCTGTATTTCTTGGAGGATCGGTATAACCGCCTCTGGAGATCGCCCATGAACGGCCACAATCGCATCCACCTCATGAAGGGGGACAGAATTATCTTTAAGATCAATACTCTGATGGCTCATCGTCATGCCCCACCTATTGTTTATTCCCGATGCAATACAAGTGTTTACTGCTGCGTATGAAGATTCTCCCGCCCGAAAAAGCGGGCGTGCTCACCACGGGTTCGCCCAATGCGGAACTGGCCAACAGCTCAAAGTTGGACCCAGCCTTGAAGACCTTCATCACACCGTTTCGATCCATGAGATAGATCCGTTGTCCCATCCGGATCGGCGACGCGTAGAAACCAGCGTCAAACTCGTTCTTCCAGAGCACTTCACCGGTTTGCGCCCGATAACACGTGACCATTCCCCATCCGGTGGGAACGATCAAGCAATCCCCAGTCACCAGTAGACTGGAGACATCGGGAAGCTCTTCATCGTGACGCCAAACGATCTCCCGTGTGTTGATGTTGATCGCGTTTATGCTGGCGTATTCATTGGTCGCAAAGACCAGTCCATGGGCAAAAGCGGGTGACGGCGCCACCTCACCGCTGAGACAATCCACCGCCCATAGATGCCGCCCGGTTGCGGGATCATAGGCATCCACCCATGGGGCGCCGGTTAGAATCAATTCTTTCCGACCTTCATTTTGCACTAGAATGGGGGAAGACCACCCCGGTCCGACGTCCCGTTTGGTTCGCCATAGAATCTCGCCGGAATGGATGGATAGCCCATAGATGGCGGCGGATTCTTCATGATCAAACTGGACGAAAAGCCTTTCCCCATCGGCTAACAATGATGATGAGTGACCGTAACGATTGGCAGGCACCCCGAGACCCCGCGTCCAGACAACCTCCCCATCCATATCGACGCAGACCAGATCGCCCGTGGAAAAGATCGCCACAAAGTACCTGCCGTCACAAACTCCGGTGGCTGCGGCATGCCCGGTATCCCGGGTTACTCGAGGCGCTTTCTCCGCCAAACCCTTTAGGCCCTTAGTCGAACGCTGCCAAAGCAACTTACCGGAAGCAGCATCGAAACAGTAGATCTCGCGGCTTTCATCATCGCCCCCGGTTATAAAGACCCGTTCCCCCCAGACCACGGGGGAACTAAAACCCTCTTTGGGTATCTTTGCTTTCCATACGATCCCCTTCCCGCTGGAACCATCCCAACTCAGTGGGTAGTCGTTTTGAGCAACCGCTGCGTTTCCAAAAGCTCCCCGAAAACCCGGCCAGTTGCGTTGAAGGGCTTCTCTTGTCGGAGGGGGTAGTTTATCAACGGTTTTAACGGGTTCGGAGTTCTCTCCGGCGGCTTCGATTGGAATTTCATCCGCCACCTCTGGTTGCTCAACTTCTTCTGCGATCACGGAGTCGGAAGTCTGAGCCCCCGACATCGAGGAGACTGGATTCGCCGTCTCATGCCTAATCATCGTTGGCGCTCGCAATGAAAGAATCAGCCCCAAGGAGCCCACGAGAACAACCATCCCGGCCGTCGCCCATTGCTGAACCTTTCTCTCTTTGCTGTCTCCTTCACCCGCTATATAGCGCTTTGCCTCGGGCAATCGACGTCCGAGTAATGCTCGAACCTGGAAGGCCAAGAGAAAGACTAAAGCGCCAATCAGCAAAAGATTTCCGCCGGTACGGTTGAATGCGATGTTGGCAAAGAATGCTTTACGCGACATTAGATCCAGATCGCGAGCCAACTCCCTTAACCCGTCATTTTCCCCTTCGCGCTCGATACGTTCCAATAATCCTTGGTACGCTGCAGCTTCCACCGGATCGCTTCGGCGCGCAACCCGAAAGTTGGCAGCCATCAAAATAGCCACCAGCAGAAGAAATATCCCGGATACCCAGAGAACGCGCTCTGCGATCCGCCGATATACTTGGGAAACATCTGTTGAATCCGTTTTAAACGGAGATCGATTCATCGGGAACACCTACCTCCCTGCGCCGTCGCGCCGCGTGGGTTCTCGGACAATATTCAAAGCAACGGCCGCAACTGAAACAGCGCGAAGGATCGGGTTTGTATCCCTTTTGCGCCGTTAATGTCGTTAAACTCAACAGTTTAAGGGCAAAAACCAAACCCAGGAAACCGCCGAGAAGCCATCCTCCCAGGATAAACCGCTCTCTGGCCTCCGCCGCTTCTCGGTATAATGTCGCCATCGGCTTCCCCGTGGCGCGAAAAGCCTCGCTCTCCGGCGTAAAGTCTGAAACCTTGCCCGACTCCTCCTGTAGGACTCGCTGTGCTAAGCTCACTGTCGGGTTTGCCAAGGACATCGGCGCCGCCGCCAATGACCCCACCCAAGCGAGACCCGCCGTCAACACCGGTAATAGCAATAGAAACAAGGCAAAACGCCGTTTTGCCCTCGGTCTTTCTCTGCCCGGAACAGCACGTCCGGGCTCCCGTATGGCTTGATAAGGACAGGCGTCGACGCACAGTCCGCACTCGATGCACTCATCCGGCGTGATGGAGAGATGCCGGGGAGCCAAACGTGAAAACCAACCCAATAACACGCCGTAAGGACAAACGTATCGGCAATATGGCCGCGCTACATAGAGCCCCAACAGGATAAAACCCAGGCCGAAAAGGAGCATTGGCAAGGTACCGCCGCGTCGAAAGAAAGCAATAAAGGGGTCAAACCGGCAGATCAGGAAACCGCCACCGGCAGCAGCAAACAAAACCGTTATGCCCAAAAAGGCCGGTGGAATCAACGAAAGCATCCTATCAAGCCATAAGGGCAGTTTAATCGGACGATGGACCATAAGTTCCTGCATCGCTCCGATCGGGCAAACCGATGAACAAAAAACGCGTCCAAAGAATAGGGCAAAAACTAAGGGCAACATAAAGACCAACAAAACGCTGATGGGCAGAATATAACCGCTTTGGAACAAAGCCAAGGCCATGTTTTGGAGAGAACCGACCGCACAGACACAGCCTTTTTTATATAAACCAAAATATATCACGGTGAAGATGAGCAGACCAACCAATCCCACCCGCGATCTCTTTTTCAACGCCAGATAGGATCCTAAGGCCATTCCCCCTGCCAACACCGATACATCCACGAAATTTCGCAGATCGGTTCGGGGTTTTGGGTAATGATTCTCGGGATAGACATAGTCCTCGGAGAACTCCGGCCGTGGAAACCGTTCGGCGCCGTATGCTGTCGAAACGCCGAGGAGGATTACGACCATCAATGTGAAGAGAAATATCGTGGCAACCTTGGATAAATTGATGTTTCTCATGAAATCTCGCCTTTCATGATGTAGGGTTGATCCGCCGGTACCCGTCGAAATGCGCCGGCAGGACACTGTCTTGCAATGGCGCAATCATTGCAGTTTAAACACCGATCGTGTCGTACCTGAAGATATAAGGAGCCATTTCCAAAATCGTTGCAGCCTTTAACGCACTTCCCACAGCCAAAACAGAGTTCTTCGTCGATGACGTACTCAAAGTACGGATCCTCAATGAACGTCCGCTTGATGGCGCCGGTGGGGCAGATTTGATTTTCTGCATCGGAAGTTGTTCGAGCCGCGCCGGAACGGAAATAACCAAAGCAAAGTTGGCAGAATCCACACATGGCATACTCGTGCACGCACTTAACCGCAGATGGCTTTAGGACGCAAAGATCCGCGCATCGTCCGCATTGCACGCATTGATGAGGGTCCAATTGCCATACCCTATTTACTGCTTTGGTTTTGGACCAGGCCACTCCAAACAGCCCTCCCAAAGCCAGTGCTACCAATCCTCGCAACCCACGGTTGATAAAAGCTCTTCGTGGGGTCACGCTTTGGTCATTCTTTTGGATTGACAATCTCATCGACCTACTTCTTCTTTAAAAATACCCTGGTCAACCACGCCAGCTTGGTTTTTCATTGTTTCATGTGCGTCAGCGAATGCTGACGTGGCCGACTACTTAGAAAATACCCCTTGTCGTCCTCGTCAGCTTGAATTTTCATCGTTTCACGTGCGTCAGCGGATGCTGACGTGGCCGACTACCTAGAAAATACGTCTAACACCGACCCCAATCGACACAAATCCTTACCACCAAAGGCTTTAGGTTACTCTCCCCTGTCAGGGGAGAGCAAGAGAGAGGTCTCCCCATTTTCATCCTTCCGTTGCCCCAGCTCGCTGACGTGGCCGACTACCTAGAAAATACCCTATGTCGTCCACGCCAACTTAAGA